>Ga0209489_100792_pt1 | contig 62784 bp, 31 predicted proteins | sample SiratrowhiteBW_FD_187527 | JGI IMG/M metagenome (GOLD analysis project Ga0209489, IMG submission 187527) | Root nodule microbial communities of legume samples collected from California, USA - Siratro white BW (SPAdes) (version 2) | ecosystem: Host-associated > Plants > Roots > Nodule | place... | reverse complement strand
ATGGGAAAAGGGTTTATGGTTAGAGAAAGGAAGCATGTGAGTGCATGGTGGGACGCTATTAGCAGCAGACCATCTTGGAAGAAGGTTCTCCAGACCTACAAAAACGCTTATGATGCGCTTAAAGAGAGGAAATGCACATGATCAAGCTAGGTGGCCAAAGGTTGTAATGGCCTAATCAATATGTTTGAACTTAGAAGTTTGGTGTAAAAGATGGTCCAACAAAAAGGGTAAAGTGGTTCATTACACGAGTTGGTGTAGTACAAGACACTAACAAAAGATTGGAGAATGCAAATATGCAATGATAGACAAGAATTATCTCATATGTGCAGGCGAGTTTCCATGGACAAATTTTCTATTAGTTTGGATAGAAGAGCCTAAGTCTATAATCAAATCCCAGAAGACTTCTTCCTTGTGCTACTATTTCATTGCTTGGTTGTACAATGGAGTAATCTATAAGCCAAAAAAACAAAAAGTAGCAGACAAAAGTTGATATTTCATAATGGTTAGCCGGCAATGAGAAAAGGTCCATTTCCCACAAGCATCCAACAATGGGAAGTTGGCAATGATCGTATAATCTAATTGCATCTTTCAGAATAGCTGGATGGTGGGTCTGCTGCTCAAGAAGCATATTAAACTGGGCCACCAATTGCACTCAATATGCTAAACAATCCAACCATCTTATGATGGGACCAAGATGATTACTAAAAGCCAAAATGCATGAGCTGAAGGAAACTAACTCAATTTTATTGAAAGTACTTTTAATGCTTATCTAACATTGTCCTGTGAACAGATAGGTCATAAATTTTGTACTTTATAACAACGAATCAGAGTATACACTTGAAAATGAATCCCAAATTGGGGTGGATAACAACACTGGAAACTTATGCAACAATGAAAAAAAAGGGGGAATACATCTTTCATCTTTTAAATTGAGCTAGACATAAGAATTGACAAACTATTAATAGAGACCAAAAAATAAGCACGTAGTTCTATTTAATTATCTGCTTGTTATCATCTCCATCTAGTGGCCTGTTCATGATTTCTAATACTACTAGCATCTTCACTTTGATCAGTGACATCATCTGTTTTCTTGTCCAAAGTTGAATCCTTATGCTCATTTTGATAGGAACGGGAAGACTCTCCATCAGTTTTGCGTTCCTAAGATAGGAAAGAGAAAGGTAGCATGTTGAATGACATTGATTTGTTTTAGTCCAATAAAGTATAAGGTAAAATTAAGAAGATAAAAAGAACATACATTGTGGAATAACATGTCATCTGCCTCAAGCATGTGGATCACATGTCCCATTTTTGGCCTCTTTGTTGCATCAGGATCAACACACCGAAGAGCAATCAACAAAGCACGTTTTAGAGCCTTTGAAGATGGCATCTCAGGGAGCTTGGGATCAACTACTTCCTCAGATTTTCTATTTCCAACCATAGTCTTCAACCATTCTATTAAATTAACCTACAATTGTTCCAACATGCATAATCAGCCAAAAAAAGAGAGAAGATGACAAATATGTTAGCAGTTGTCTTTTATGGTGATGGCATCTAACCTCTCCTTGTGGTCTACCATAATCAACAGGACTTCTTCCAGTTATTATCTCCATGATAAGGATTCCAAAGCTATAAATATCACTCTTCTCAGTCAGCATTCCAGTGCAGGCATATTCTGGTGCAACATAACTACCGAAAGAAAGAGAAAAGGGAGAGAGTCACTATCTTTTGACTACAATAATCATACAGGAACTGAAACTAGTTATAATTTGGTAAAAGATAGGAAAATGTTCGGTTTAATAATACTAACCCAAATGTCCCCATCACTCGAGTTGTGACATAACTATTCTCAGAACACAAAAGCTTGGCAAGCCCAAAATCAGAAACCTTGGAGTTCCATTGGCGATCAATGAGTATGTTGCTTGATTTCACATCTCGGTGGACAACTTTTGGTTCAAGACCCTCATGAAGATAGGCCAATCTGAAAAGATAAACAAAAGCACGTGATCAAAACAATCAAACCTCGTCATTGATTCCAATCTAAGAAGATTAACAACAAATATGGTACCCTCTTGCAGTTCCCAATATAATGTTCATGCGTATGTTCCATGTCAAAGGGCTTACAGGTCCGACATCCCCATGCAACCATTGTTCTAGATTACCATTGTCTACGTATTCATAAACAAGCATCCTGTGAAAAAAACACCACAAATCAAATCTCACACCTCATCAAACCAAACAGAATTTATAGCATCAATTTTATTTTTCTTTAGACTGTAAGAGAAGATATTGATACCTGTAGGCTCCCTCAACACAGTATCCAAGCAACCGAACAAGATTTTTGTGTCGCACTCGACCAATAGCTTCTACTTCTACTTTAAATTCTTTCTCAGCTTGGCCCCTGAAAATAAGTTAAACATGAATTGCTGGTTTTTAAGAGAAAGACAAGCACAAGACCAGGACTATGGAATCACAAGATAGAAACATGAAATAATCAATCAAACATGAGAGAGAGACTGAAAGTCTATTAATAAAATACATTAGAAGTACAAAACTCCAACAAATGAAATATTAATCAATTTGGTAGGAACAAGGAGATCAAAAGAACAATTATTCTTTTCTTCACACGAGTGACTCAGTTGAAGATAACTTCTAGCAAACCAGACAAGGATAACAACAAAATAAAAGTTAAAAAGTAGAAACACTAGTTAAAGTAAAAGAAGCAAAAACTGGCCTACAGCAAAAAGCTGGTATCATTGGCGAGGATAAATATGGCTGGTTGGTTGCCACCAGGACAATCATTGAAGAGAATAACGAACAGCATGTCTAAATCATTTCAATTATAATAGAGACAATTGAATACAAGTAGTATTTTCAAGCAAAATTTTATTAAACTTGTTTGAAACCAAATAGGACACGACAAAAAAACAAATCATTTGTTTTTGTCCTTCCCCAGATTCACAACATCAACAGGCAACACAGGGTTGAAAAATCACAAACGAAAATTTCATCATGTGAACCAAATCAAGAAAAGCCAGCTCACACATCCATCCGTAGGATACAGACTCACCAGAAAAAAATGACATCAATACACACAAATAAAATAGACAATTAATTTTTCCTGAGATTTCTGAAGACCAAACCAACATCCAACCAAAGCATCAAACTTGCAAAAATGACTATTCAAGACTGAATAAAAGCAAACCTATCATGTTACAATAAATAAAAGTCTTCTACACTGTCATTTATTAACAAATTATCATGTATACAAAAGTTGATTAACTTCTATAACAAAAATCATATGGACAATAATTTCTGACTGATTTAAGTAATCTTTTTTACAATGACTCTGTATGCCTGTTAAACTCAACTTATTATATGAAAAATTTATTGACTTTTACAGAAATTGCCCAGTTAGACCTTGATCATCAGCTGATCATGAGTTCAATCAGGAAACTTTTTGCATACCCAGTATGAGGCCATGTTGGTTTTTTTTGTACAATAACTACCTTATAAGCCATATTTATGAAAATTTATAGTTAAGAGTAGAGGTCATATTCATGAAAATTTCCAATTAAGCATAAAAATTAAACTAAAGAAAAAGACATACTTGTTATTCAAGAGGTTCTTGACAGCAATTTTGGTACCATCATTGAGCACCCCATGATAGACAATGCCATAGCCACCTTCACCAACCACGTTTTCCGGACACAACCCTCCAGTGGCATCTTCAAGCTCCCTCAGAGTGTACCACCTCCCCCACCCAAGATGAGAAACTTCAGGCCCAAGCCCAAGCCCACCAACACTCCCACTTCCAAAAGACGAAGTCGTTTCGCACCCACTCCCCACCGTTCCCTTACTCTCCTCACTTGAAACCCTATCGCAATGCACAACCACCCGGTGTTCCCCCTTCCCCATCTCCACCTGGATCTCCGGCGCCTTCGCCGCCGGCCGGAGCATGTGGGGCCCAGGAAGGTGCACTATCGTATGGATTTCCTTCGCCGCTTCGGCGGATCCGGCGACCTTATAGCCGGTGACGGAGCGGCGGCGGTTCCGACGAGATACTAGGCAGAGGGAGAGGAGGAAGAGGGTGAAGACGATGAAGACGCCGATGAGGATTCCGATCACGACCCAGAGACGGAGCCCGAAGATAGAAGTGTGCTTGGAAAGTTGAGTGTTCATGAAAGCTCCGTCGAAGATGGACATTGCTGCAGAGTAAAGAGGACAATGGGTTGCCGGAAAAGTAAGAAAAGATTGAACTTTCCGGCACACGGCGAGGTTCTAGGAAGTGGGTAGCATTTGCTTGGCCGGAAAATTGAGTTAAGAGAGGATTTCCCGACGGTGGGGGTGAAGTGAAGAGAGAAAAATCAATGCTTTGGATGAAGGGGAAGAAGAGAGAAAGAAAACAGAATGTGGCGTTGCAATAAAGTGATCAATAGAAAATTTAGCACCATGAAAGGAAGTGTGTAATAGAGAGAGAAAGACAGAAAAGGTTGAGTGATGAAGCCAGCAAAGAGTGTTGAGAAAAGGGTTCATGTTGGTTGTGTATCCTTTTGTTTTTGTTTTCTTTATCATACAATAATAATAATAAAATAATAATATAATAATAATAATAATAACAAGAGGAACGTTATATTCGTTTCGGACTTTTTTTTTAATATTATATGAAAAATACAGGTTACATATGTTTGTGCTCCACTGAAATAGAGTAATGGTTGTGTATAGTTTTCTAAATAATTCTTCTTATTTTAATCTCAAATTTATATATTTCTGTGAAGATTTTGCCCATTACAATAAAACAATAATTTTTTTCTATCTTTGATAACAATAAAGGACATATTTATGTAAATAAGAGATAAGAAGTACTTGTATTTAACACATCCTATTCAACTTAGTTTTGGTAGGAGGATAGGTATCTTGAATATTTCTCTTAAAAGACATGTATTTAATATTTTACTCAATTAATAAAAAAATAATAATCAATCAATCAACTTGTCAAAAAAAAAAAATTAAATAAGAACATTTAATATACAATGACGTTATTAAATACTCCAAATACATTAATTGATGAAGTGTTCTGTGGTTTGACTTATCTTGTTTAGTTTAGGTGAAGCAATTTTATAAAAGGATGGTAAATAGTCTATATAATAGTAACTATGTTTATTTTCTTAATATAATAAATAATATTGTTATATTTATGATTAACATCATGGATTAATCATTCAACATATGTGGACAGGAGGAAGAAGGCTCCTACAAATTGACAAAGTCCGAAGAAAAGTACAAGAAAATGAAAGAAACACTAACAGAAGATTAACGGTCGAAATCGTTGAATTCGAGTTCCGTTCCGGTACTGTTCCACACAACTCGGTTTAAGGTATCTAATTTAGACTTTAAGGTACTTTAAAAACAAAAATAAAACATACTTTTGTAGTTTATTTTTTGTTCAGTGATTTCTTTTCTGGCTTTTATTAAATTAATTGTATTTCTCAAAAGTTAGTTCATTTGAGAAAAATTATATTTGAATCTTATAAAAACGTTTAACTTTTACTTTCCTTAAAAATATAAAATGGTATCAGAAAAAAAGATATTAATCTATCAAATTTTTTAACATGTACCAATGAAATAAGTTGTTGATATTTGAAGTTGAATTTTTATTGAATAATATTATGTTATCAAAAATAGAACTATAGATGAAAAAAACATTAAAGATAAAAAGTTTGTTTAACATTTTTCCTGCATAATCCCTTGTATCATTAGTCTTCTTACAAGTTTGCAAATTTCTAACATGAAGTAAATGACCATATATTAGCAAAAAAATAAAAAGAAATTAATATTTAAAAAATTGTTGAAATTACACTATTCCCTGTGTAATTACTATAAAACGTGGAACAATTGTAACATTAGGAAAAGGATAATCAGAGTACATATAACTTTGGCAGTAAGAATAACACTTTTTGAGCTTTCTTTTCTGCTAAGCATGCATGATTGCATCAAGAAACTGAAGGATTCACTGCATGAAAACAACTTATTATTATTATTAATGGAAATTCAGACGCCAATACATGTGTGCAAAATTTTCTTTACATATTAAAAAGACAAAAAACAGTACTAAAATAAAAATAACATCAGTTTTTATTAAATAAATAAAACTTTAATATATATATATATATATATATATATATATATATATATATATATATACTAAAAAATTGGTATTTTTTTTATATATTGAAAAAAAATAGTTATAAAAACTTGTTGTGCTTGCACTACAAAATAGAAAACAGGGAAGAATGTTTAGAATGTAAATATTAAAAGGCAATGTGTCCTGACAAAGCCACAAAATTGTAGTAAAATAAAGCATTGAGACAGACAGCATAATGCAGCACGCATTGTGAAAAGCCAATTTCTTTGTCCTGTGACAGTTGGCCTTTCTTTAAGAACATGTTTTCTCACTCTTATCTTCTCAATTAACAATATGTGATTACTTCTTCCACTTCCATCTAAATTATCACTTTGATTTGTTGGATACAAAGTATTAGTCTTTTTAAGTGTTTTTAAGTTTAAGTGAAATATTTAAACTGATTTCTTATTTTATTAAATGATATGTTAAAATGTTGACTTAATTAAATTTTAAGCATTTTATAAATTTATATATTTTTAACTTCAATAAAAGTAAAATTTTATTTGATTGAACGTTCAGAATGTTTTTATTTTATTCGATTCTATAAAAGAATCATTTTTTATTCCTTTGAAATAACTATTTTTAGCTCTTAAAAAAATATGAATTTTAGTGTACGATTTTTGTTCAACATATGAAACACTAGTTGAGTTGAAGAATATATATGTCACTTAAAATGGCCATTTAGTATTTTGTTCAACATATGAAACACTAATTAATATCATACATAGGAGAAATCAAAATAAAAATTTAGTAATTTTACTTAGATTAAAAATATGTTTGAATGATATTGTCATAACTGAGTTGAATGGCTAGTTAAAGTGTAATGAATTGGATTGGTGGAAAACATAATAGTTTTGGAAGAAAAAGGGAGAAGAAGATTAGTGGGGTAGGTGTTTTTGGTTGAATTTGTGAAACATTAAAAGTTAAAGTACATGGTTGAAATTATAGAATTAAAAGGGAAGTAGATAAGGAGGTTGAATTGTTATGGATTAGGGAATAAAGGAGGAAGTTGAGTTCTTTAGTTATGGTCCACACTTTCACAGTTGTACACTTCTCCCACTGGAAAAAGTACTCTCACAATTCAACACCAAGAAAACAAAAAAAATAGTCACATCATAGTAAGATAATTATTTTATACATATAATAATAACTCTTTAAACTAATGGGATGAGTTTAAGGAAACACTTTGATAACTTAATTAATAATACAATTCATAATTAACTTTGAGGTTTGTTATACAATGTATGTGATCCACATTTGTAGTTTTTATAATTATCCAATCATAGGTTGCATGTTTATGACTTGATTGCAGCTTTAGTTTTGTTTAGCCAGCTACAGTTTTGGCTTCTTTAACTTTAATTACTCACACTTAATCCTCAAATTGTTTTAATGTTCATCATTTCAAATCTTCATTTAATAATTGATAAAATTATAATAATGTTGTTATCTATCATTGGTTTCTGTGGATTTACAAATGTAAATAAGACTAATGAGTTTATTTTGTTTTTTCATATTTTTTATTTTTCAACCATTCTGTTAAAGTAAGATAGTTAGCAGGAGAAAATTATATCACAAGTTGACATTTTTTTTATGTTTGAATAGATTAAATAATAATATAGACTCTTTCTGGTAAGTATAAATAATAATAATAATAATAATGATAATAATAAGAATAATAATAATATAATCGTTGAAAGATATTCACTCTTGAAAACACACTACAATTTTATATAGCCGTTACAAGATATTCAAATTACATCATCCTTTTAATCTAAAAAATTAAATATTACATTCTTTATAGTTTATTAAAAAAACAGTAACATTTTCACGATTTCCTATACAAATTTAAGTAGTAAGCAATAATTTCTCTAACTAATCATTTTCAAGAACGCAAATAAAATTTGCATTTCATTTCTAAATACTAAAAATTGGATATAAATTATTCTTGAGTAGCAAAAAGATTGAACAAAAGTTGTTCTTTTGAAGCCTACTTATGATAAGACTAATTTAAATATTTAAATATATTTCAAAGTTGATTAGAACGAATCTCTTTTTTATCCTTTAAATTTAAAATTTAGGTTCATGGTCAGATTAATTCTAAAAAAAAAGTTTTCAATTTTGCACTGTACAAAAGCACAAAGACGTGACAAAAACGTTGAAAAATAAAAAAAAATATAAACAAATCATTGTCCAAACAACTTATAATTCATCAAACACATCACAAAATCTTCAACCGTGTTTAAAATTAAAAAGACTAAAACAATCTTTCCCCATATTATAAAAGTAAAGATATCAAAAAATTGAATTTTTAAAATAAAAAACAGACTTACCACAATTCTAGAAAGAATTTTGTAAAATAGTTTTTTATAAGAATTCAATCATCTATTAAGATAAAGAAGGTATTTTACTCTACCATCACCAAAAGGTCAACATTTTAAATGTCGTATGAAAAAAAAAATGATGTTCATCAGTAATGAAATGGACCAAAACATTTCCCTATTTCCCTTCGCTCTTACTATCTTATCTAAGCGATTTGGTGTTCATCTACTTGCATCCTGAACCAAAACATGATCATTGAAACTGAAACCTAAGCTACACAAACATGTCACCGTTAACATATTACAGCTATAGTACTCAATCATTGCAGGTTACAGTACAACCAAAGTTTGCTGCTCTTCATCTGTAAGTTGCTGCTTTCAGTCTTTCTTCTTGTCTGGTTCGTCCAGCGCAGCCAATCTTTCAACAAGGGGAGGATGAGAATAGTGATAAGCAGAGAACCACGGATCTGTATTCATAGCTGAAAGATTCTCCTCCTGAAAATGCAGCCATAAAAGGAGTTTAGTTCCATGATCAGCAACAAAACTACCTCTTACACATAACAAAGATGAAGAACACAAGTGAAAATTCAAAATACATCCACACAGCAAACAAAAATTTTAAAAACAAAACAAACTTTTTGAAGTTAGAATTAACTTATGCTTATCAGCTTTTGGCCATGTTTAAATAAATTTCTCCGTTAAAGCTTATAAGAGAAGAAAATAAAAAGGAAAAAATAAATTAACTTTTTTCAGAAATTAACATTAGCTTGTGCACAAGTTAAAATTAGTTTTTGAAGAAGTTAATGAGAAAATTTTTACAAATTAATCCATGCATAAGCTAATTTAGTTTATGAAAGAAGCTTAATCGTTTTTCCTAATTTTCTACTTTTATAAATGCTTATGGTCTAAACAGGGTCTCTGCATAAGTTGATTTTTACTTAAAAGAAAAGTTAAATTCGATTTAACAACAAGTACTTACTCAAAAATTTATCCAAGCAAACCCATTTCAAACTAGGAAAATAATAGTAGGCAAGATACAATAAAATGTCACCTGTAGTTTCACAAGACCAGATCGTAATTCGGATGCATATCCAAGATTCTTAGCAAAGGCATCAGCCTGCATAGGATGTTACACATAAACAAAGTCAAAAGAGACAGACAGCAGAAAACATGGGAGATCAAGTCTACGCTCAGTCTCAGTTGGAGTTAAAAAGGGTAGGTGGAAATGACAATATGTAAACAAAATACACATATATTTTCCTCTAATCCATATTCACCACAAAGGAGAGAAGAAAGAAGAAGAAAAGGAAAGTAACCTGAAATTCAAATGATCGGCTGACAAGGTTCAGACCAAAGCTGACCAATTGCTGAAGTGGGATTACAGTATGCTGCAAATAAATCCAGGTCAAAGTATGTTAAGTGCTTTGTAAATAAAATCTTTCATGACGCTATAGAAAGAATAATGGCATGAAGGCTCCAACTTACGACTTCTGCAAACTACATAAACAACACCCCCAGTGGCTTCATTACACCAGTGTTTTAAAGCTACTCAATGGCTGTGATGTAAAGAATTCAAAGGGGCCTCTTATTTTTTACCAGTAGAAGGGGATATCTGAGAGGGTAAAGCTAAATGAGTTTAAAAGTTAGTAACTAAACAAGGTTCCCAAAGCCCAATCTTGGATGCCTCCTATTCTAGCATAACCTTTGGCTATGTAGATTTGTATCATACAACAGATTATGCTCCTTACATGGACATTTTGAGATGATTGAATGGCCAATGCAATGGTAAAAAAACTCTGAATTAAAACAATTGAACATTCAATACAGCTAAAACCCACGGTAGGGATGGACCAGGAACACAGGGCAGGGACTAAAATTATACAAGTCAAGAAAAAAAATATTTAAAAGAAAATAGTGATTCATTTGTCATCTTTTGATCTTCAAATTCAAGGGCTTCTTGCTCCAAGGCCCCAACATCCGAAGCAAATAAACAAATATTCAATTTCAGTTCTCCTTGATACAAAGAAAAGCACAACTTTTATATTACCATGAGATGGTAAGCAAGCCAAAGAGCAAACTTAACGGTTATATTTAAGCCACCCACCACATTGTAGATTGAATTCGTAATTGCTATAAAAGGATGGCTAACGAACAGAAGGCATCATCTCAAATACATATTCCATTTAGCATTAACTATTTTGAATGTTTAAACATTTAGTATATCATGTTAATTGAATATGTACCACACAGATTATCTTAAAGGAAACAAATATTATCCAATCATTGGTGCAAAAAATTGATTGTATGTATGCTGCAGAAAGATGTACATCCAATCAACATCAAGCAAGCAATATTTTAGGTGAAAAGACAACAATTTTGAAATGTACCTGGAATAAGATGAGCCCAATGAGGACTGGTTCCGTATCGAACCCAAAACTTCGAAACAGATCAGTTGAATTCCGCACCAGTGTATATCCTCCAAATTGCAGAAGTGTAAGAATCTGCAACAATATATCAAAGCACTAAACATAAACTCGGAGAAATATCACAATACCTTCTCCATTAAATATTTAATTCTATTTGACATGATGAAAAACACAAGCAAGCAAAGCATTTGATAGAAACAGAGCACAAATAGCAATTTACACTCCCCTTTTACACTTCCATTCCTTCTATTTTAAAAATAGTATCCCCTCCCGCAAAAAATTAACGCATTAAATTTCAATATAATTTAATGTGAATGAGCCTATTACGACATTTTTTTTTTTCTCTTTATGACACCAGCATTATCAGTGGTTAGTTTTGAAGTTCCAGACAAACAGGGCAATCAAAACATCAATTTGCCTAAAATCGATAATAAGAAGCTCAAAAGCTTTAAGCAACACTTCAAATTGCAGAAAGAAAAATATCCCCAACAAGCTCATTTTCATTAAATTGGACCAAATTGAAATATATTTCATCTCTCATTGGAAGGAAGTGTAGTGAAGCATTTAATGCTTGAGAAAGCTTAATTTAAGCATCTATTTGAGAAGGAAAGTTTACTTTACCCTTTAATAAATTTAAGTTTAAGATAATCCAATCAAAGCATGCCTTTGATTTTCTAAAGGTATCGCATAAAAGAGGACGATTTCATTGAATTTACAAGTTTAGAGCAGAGTATTCCGTTGCCATATACATCATTTACAGTTACAACACCAAATGCAACAGTAAGTTCTAAGTGATGTTGTGCTTTATGGTTTCACAAATTGGACCACACAAGCATTCCATTATCATATGTGATTAAAACAGAGCCATGCTCTAGAGGTGTGCGACAAATAGATTGTTTATCACCTCTCCTGTTTTGCCAAGCAGAAGAGGCGTTAGGAAGAAATATTACTAAACTGGCACAAGAAGGAAAGGTGTTGAGAATTACGGGATCAAAATCTAATTTTTGGTACACATGCTCTATATGATGATGATATAATGATCTTCTGTAGATGCATTATGAGGAATCTAACATAACGCATGTGCTTGAACAATATAGTAAGACAGCGGGTTAATACTACTAAGTCTAAGTTCTATCATAGCACTTTTTCAAGGCAGAAAATTAGCAGAATCAGAGATCGTATAGGGTTTCAGCAAGGTTATTCGCCTTTTGTTTAACTTGGCGTACCTATGTTCAAAGGGAAACCTAAGAAGGTTCATTTGATATGCCTATTGTTGAAGAGTTGAAGCTAAGGTTGCCACATGGAAAGGCTCATTGCTGTCATACATGGGGAGAGTCTTTCTTTGTTAAACCAGTTGTTTATAGTATGCTTTTCTATAGTTTTCAAATACATAGATGGCCAAAACTGCTGCTTAGTCTGCTGGAAACCTAGTTTAGGAATTTTATTTCGACTGGTGATATTTTAAAGGTCAATGTAGCCACTGTTGCTTGGGATAAGTTGTGCTCTGAATATCATGAACGTGGTCTGGGGCTGAGATCTATTAGGGCTGTAAATGAAGCACATATGGTTAAGTTATGTTGGGATTCAATTAAAGCATGAAATGGATAGTTTAGCTGCCTATGGTCTTAGAACTTTAATTTTTACTTGGTGGGATGGAGAGCCTCCTTGTATAAACTCTGATTTTTGTAGAGATAGATACGGTTTCCCACAGTACAGACTTTCTTAGTGGGTTTTGGTTAGGCCCTCTCACTTTTGTATTTCTTTTATCTTTTAATTGTATTAAAAATACTGCATATATGATTGGTAAAGGTTGTAGTGCTAAATTGGTTAGAATTACAACATCTATAGTGAAGCAATAGAATTCTTTCTTTTGATTAAAAAAACAGAGGTAATCAAGTATTCAATTTCAGTTCAGTAATGCTATTAAACAAACCTGCATTGTAACGAACGTATACACAGTATGGTTGAGCTTCCAGTGTCCCAACTCATGAGCAATAACAGCAACAATTTCTTCATCATTTTTGCACTGAATAACACCATTTTATAATGTAAGGATCACTCAACCACAATTCCTAAATTGAGAGCTTAATATGGACACTCACCATAAACTACTCAAATATATTAATGCCACTAAAAGTTGAAAGTAAAATCAAATGATTGCAAAGGAGCATTCATTTATGCAGAAAATGCCAACATTAATTTTTCATCACGTGAGCCAGTAAATATGGAGACAGTCAAATAATTTTGGAATCACAACCACTACCTGGAAAAAACCACATGTATATTAAAAAATTTCCCCTTTGTGATACTTAGATAGCTGCATAGTACATAACTCCAACATTTTAAACTTTAAAGAGAAGCAGTACATATAAGAAATATATCAGAAAGTAATAGGCAAGACAGCCATTACAGGCTATATTCATTAAATCAGGGGAAAAAAGCTTCTAGTTAATTGTGGAATAAATTCAGACATCTCAATCAATTTGAACATGGCCTTTAAAATAGGAATTTTACAATGGGAGAGCGAGAATTGCAAAGATTCACTCAAGATTATTTTTTAATGTGCAGCTTGAGAAAACATAGGAGTAAGAATTTTATACAAAGAAAGCTTTTCTAAAAGGCTAAAAGTCGAGCTATAAAACATCCTGAAAGATAAAATAACTTTCTACAGTTATTAGTAATTCCTAACCTGTTGAATTAATGTGTCATAGAGCACAATCCTTTTGTTCTTGAAGAATCCATACATATAGGCCTGCAATATATATTTAGAATTAAATTACTTCAAGCAAATTTACAAACTGAAGATAAAAAACTGTGAAAGATTATTTACTATACTTTATTTTTTATGACATAAGAAATTAAGAAAGGTTATGCAAATTACAAAGTGTGATCACATCCAACTCAAAATTCTACAAAATACAAAAATAAACAGCATCCCTTATAAGCCATCATCATGAGGTTTTCCAAGAAATTATACCCTAAGCAACTCAATATTGAAAAAATCACAAAAACAATAGACTGACATCCAATACAATCCTGTAATTCCATCAACAGACGTATGACAATTTTTGAGCATGCAATAAAAATTCTGAGGACATGACTGCCTTCTGCATACAGTGCTCTGTATTTGTAAGCTATTCCTACTGCTATTCAGCTTTGATTGATCAGCGCCCATATAAAACTCAGTTAAAAGAAATAAATGTACTAGAATACAAAGGCATGATCTCCCATTTCAAATTTGAGCTGCAAGGAAAGGTGCAATGTTCATAACAATGCCATACCAAATATATTAACAAAAATGAGCACAAAACTGGGAAGGCACCTAACTTTCATAAACAAGGTTCAAAAAAGCCAATCATGGAAGCCATTATTCAAGACCCTTTTTCAATATATGGCGACACAAAAAAGTTTGTCATAATAGTTTATCGTGTATTAAAAAAAAATGTGATTGTGATTGTGACTACATATGACGGCTAAAGTATAACCATCCCAAGGGATTAAAAAACAGATAAAAAGACAACTACACTTTTTTTAACATCTAGGCCAAGAAAAGAATAAAAGCAAACAAACAAACAACATAAGAAAATCAAAAGGATTAGCATTTTATAAAAAAAGTCATGATGATTGACAAACTACAAAAAAAATAAAAAATAAAAAATAAAAATAAAAATAAAAAAATTGAATCCTCCGCTTGCATGACACAAGAAAAAATAAGACTTACTGGACCTCAGGCAGGTGTGATGGAAAATATAAATTAAAGTTAACGAATCTATTTGAGATCATAGTACATGTGCATCATCGCAAGAAGGGTATCAATTGGTTTTTGATATTACAGGAGTTCAATATTTCCTTACATTGCTGTGACTTGATCTTGTGGATCCATCAACAACAAACAATTTCCTTAACGGAAAGTTGAGGGAGGAAGCAAGTTTCTCGATTTTCTCCCTGAGTGGACCATCTGGAAGCTAGTAACCAGAATATCATGAGAACAAAGTAAAGATATAAAGTGTGATTTGAAAATGCAAAAAAATTATATTGATCTCCGCTTCAATTTGCACTAGCAACAATTACCCCCAACCCAACTACATTAATGTGTTAATTATGATGAGAGCTTTAACCCAGCATTTATTTGTTTGTGAAAAGCATTAATGGCACTAAACATGCCCGTAATTTCAATTTCTTTGTTCTAGTTTTAGCAAAATTAAAACATAAAACAAAAGACTACTGCGCCCTTCATCTAGGATGCCTCTCCCAAAGTCAACACAGACTGTTCCTTATCAAAGACATGCTCTAAATCAACCCATCTCCCTACCATCACTGCCTGCACCCACCACCATCAGCTTGACCTCTCCCAAATCCTCCATGTCATCCCCCCAATCCCCAACAGAGGAGAGTCCAAGTGTAATTAGCACTAACCTCAGAATAATTCAACGTAACTATCCCAAAATTAAAATGAAAAAACATGGTACATATATACTTCTAAAATATTGTATGATGAGAAATTCTTACAGGAGTGAACTTGTTGAAGAGTGGAGCTATTAGTACTGGATAAAGAGTCATCATCACAATAGAAAGCCCAAATGTAAACGCCCAAAGATAGATGGCTAAGTATGGTCCTCCTTTCTGCAAAAATTAAAATCAATGTATCAATAGAAAACAATGAGTCCATCTATCCATCACAGCAAACGAAACGATAGAAAGAGTATAAAACATAATGTAGTAAATAACACACCCCAAAATATCTCGAAATTAGGAACAACTAGAAAATCCAAAACATCAAGCTAAGTTTTCAAGGAATGATTATTTTGAATAGCAGAAGATTTACCTGTACTATTACAATGATTGCAGACACAATAGGTGGACCAATTATTACAGCAAGGAAAATTCCTTTAACCATGTCCCTAAAGAATAACCACGGTGTTTGCTGTATAAAGATCATATAAATGTAAGGATACAAGCATGTATAAATTTTGCAACAGAAACTTACATAGTCAGGTGTGAAAAATGCCAATGAAAGAATACATAGATGATTTAATTTGAAGGAAGAATATGAACCTTATTAAAACCATGACGGGCCTCAATCACAAAAGTTGAGTACAGAGAAAAAGGCAAATCAGTTATCTGCAGAAAAGGTAAAAGTGCATAATAGATTTTATTAAAATGTAGACGATAAGATTGATAATAATTCAAATGCACATATATCAGAAACATCAAAAAGCTAGCATCCATGATCTGCCAAAACTAAAAAAGGAATAAAAAAGAAAATCTTATTCCGAAAAATAATGTTTCAGCACATGATATCATAAAGAGAAAAAACAAAAAACAAAATATCCGAGTTTATCTTGGTAAAGTTGAATGTGGAGTAAAACTGATGGGCTCAATTATGCACAATAAACCCAAAAAATACTTTATGCCCTAGCAATAAAAGAAGTATCGAAAGCATACCTGTGACCAAATCATCAAACCAGCTAAAAAGGCAAGAGTATGCAGTATTTCATTCTCCGCATTGAGACCAACTGTTGTCACGTATTCTCCTGATTTCTGCAAGCAATAGATATAAATTTTACAATGGCCAAGAAGAAGCTGTACTTCATAAACACCACACCAAATTCTCACCTTCCAAAACCAGGGCAATACTCCAAAGTACAAAATTGTAGAGTCTGTCACTATTGTTACCAACTCGTGAATAAAATGGAAGTTGCTGGACAAGTGAAAATAAAAGTCATGTGTAAGAATGCTAATAAGACACAATAACAAATACAAAATTACGAAAAAAAAAATATCAGAAAAATTCTTGTTCGAGGGTAAGATATCATTATCTAATGAAAGAAATTCACATGAACAAAAAGAAACAAACCTTTTATCAAGACTATAGGCTCTTGATTTCTCAAATTTCTCTTGGCTGATAACCCCTTCTAAAGTCTTTGGAAGAGTTGGAAGTTTGAGGGCCTTATGTTGCCGCACATCCAAGTAAGTTTCAAATATATACATTAATATCATAAACCCTGAAAATAGATCAGAAGAAAACCAGGAACATTTATATCCTACATTTTATTTTCAATTTTTGAAGGTTAAGCAATGGAATACCGCCAAATACATGAAAACAATACAAGATAGTAAAAAATAATCATACTTTTAATCCTAAAGTTTGTTTGAAGCTATCTAGTACAAATAATTGCAGTTAAATATACTGAAGTCTCAGATGCTGCAAGTCCATCTGGGCTCTCCATAACACATCCTTGACCACCACAACATCATTTAAAACCCTACTTTGTCCTTTGTTTCTTCATCTCAAGTTATAATTAACTACATAGAAAAGGAAGCACAATGTCTATCGACATTATTCTTATCTCCCCAAAACTGGTTAATGGTAAAAACCAAAGGGGTTTCAATTTTCAAATAAAACTACATACAGAAAATAACAAAAACACATATGCATAGTGGCAAAGGGCAATGCTAGTGCAAGTAAAAGAGGGGGCTGGGACTCAACCCTCAAGTGAATAACCACAGCACTTTCAATTAACGCATTATCTCAATCCAATAAAAGGGTCAAATTACACGATGAACTCAAAAAATGGCAAATTCACGAGAAACCCAAATCAAATTACAAGGGAAAAGAAAGAAACTTGATTTACAATAACATGACCCAGTAGCCGAAAGAAATGGTTTTGAGTGTGGAAAATAAGAGAGAGGGAAGAAAAGGGGAAAAATGCAGAAGGGGGGGTAATAGAGAGTGAAGAAAGAGCTCACCGACAACTGCTTCCATATAGGGAAACGCCATGGCTGCACAAAAACTGATGAAGAAAACAACAAATGAAGTATGATAAATCAGAAACAGGGAGAGATCATTGGGTTTTATAGAGAGTTGTTTCGAATATCGGATTTGGTATTAAAACCCTCTTAGGTCCAAATGTTTGGGTGCTATGTTATCCATTTAATTATGATTTTAGCGTATAAAATTTAGGATAAAATTGTTTTTTTTAACTTAAAAATATTTTAGTTTTTACAATTTTCATACACAAACAAAAAAGTACGAGATTAAAATTGAAAAAGTCATGTCATCTCTTATAATAATGTTATCAATCTTTAAAAATTAAATACATAATTTCTGAAATAATGGGGATTAAAATTATTTTTTTATTTGAAAAAATAAAACAGATTTATTTTCAAATTTTATAGACTAAAGACTTAATTAAACTAATGTTAATTAGGTAAATACTTTATATACTAATGTTACTAAATTGTTTCTAAAAATATGCAATTTATTAAATCACAAAAAAGTTTATAATGAAAAATTCAAATAAATTATAGCTTATAAATTTTATACTTTAATTTTTTGTTTAGAAAAACACTATACCTCTAAGATTTCAAAAAAGTATATCAGACACTGATTCACTTCGAAACAAAAATTTGGTTGGGTCATACTAATTCTACATTTATGGTCCAACCCCTCCTAGTTCTATATCATTGATTCAGTGCAATCAATCAATCAACATGTCTGACCAAGTTCTAATTCAATGAATACTAGTTAATTAATTTTTAATGTTCAATCAACGTGTCTGACCAAGTTTAAAATAATTATTAAAGTCAACATTTTATATCTTTATTTTTATTAATATTGCATGATTTTTATATTTTTAATCAACAAAGGAAAATAGAAAGTGAGATCAACTAACAATTTGAACCCCTTTGTGGATTTAACTGTTCTCTTTATAACTAATGGCAAATTCAATCAAGTTAAATCAATTATATGAACAATATAAAAATCTTAACAGTGTTGTAAATGGTAAAGTTTTTAACTTTTATAATGGTTATTTTAAATGTAATAGAAAATTCTGACAAGTATTTATGCCTCTATAGACTAGCTATGGAGTATTGTTAATTGTAGACTAAATAAATAGAGAACCAAATGCACACTAAGTGTCTGTGTGGTTTAACTGATTTAAGAAGATTTATTGTTCAAGATGATGGATTTGAAGGGATGAAGCCTGTTTGATTGACCTAATTTGAGAGGATAGATGAGGATGGATTTGTAGGATGACATCTTCACTAACATGAAGAGATTTGAAGGGATGAAACTTGAAATTACAAAATAGCCCTTATAAATGAGGTAGAAATTACCAAATACCCTTGTAAACATATATAACATTTAATGATATCATGTATATGTTAATATCAGTATTTAATTTTGAATAATTACTTTTAATTAAATGTTATCTATTAATATTATTTATTTTAAATTTAAGTACATCTTTCATTTGTTTTAGTCAATTTAAGTAGACTATTTATATACTTTTTATTATAACTTATTAATATTTTTATAGAAATAAAATAAGAATTCAAAAAATTTGTATTTAATCTCTTAAAAATATAGTAAAAAAATATTTAAATTTTTAAGTAAGAGAATTAATAAAAAAATAAATTTGAAAAACATTGCAAACTATTTTTATTTAGACTAATAACTTTAAAAGTTTCAATTTAGGTAAAATGTAAAAATAATTTATACTTATAAAAGCAACAATAAATTTCAATAAAAAATAATAGTTTAGATTGTAAGAATTTTTTTTTACATATTTCAGTTAATTATAATTTATACTAAATTGTATATTTTAATAGAATAATAAATTTGTGATTTTATTGCATTATTTAAGATTTATGTTTAATTTTAAATAATTTAGAAGATATGTTTTAAATAATTTTAGTAATATTTTTTATATTAAAATCAATTTAATCTAATTCATTTTAATTTTTTACCATCTTATTTTACAAGGGTTAATTAGTATTTTCAGAAATATATCAATTAAAAAAATAAAAACAAATCTATAACATATGTCAAATCATTCCCAAACTTTCATAATTCATCTCCTCAAATCCCTTCAAATCTTACCATTCATCCCTTAATCCAAACAACCTTTTCATCCCTACATAATCCACTCAAATCCCTTCAAATCCATCTTCTCAAATCCACTCCCCCAACCAAACAAAACCTAAAGCAACAATGGAGTGAACCAAATAATCAGGAAATAAATGGAAATCCATTAGAAAGCATAAGCTTTCATAGACATAGTTTGAAGCATGGAAATGCTTCATACAAAAAGAATCAGTAACATATGAACATTGCATCTGAATGAAACAAGGAATACAACACAGTCTCTTCTGCTCCCCAAACTTACTTTAGTCCTAAGATTTTGCATCAAAACTATGTCACTTCCTTCCTCTTCCTCCCCTTTTTGAATCAAAATGATGAGACTTAAGCTTCTTTTTCCGTCCTGCTGCTGCAGCAGGACCACTTCCCTCTCTGAAGGGCATACCCATAAGAGCCAACAATCTTTGAGCTTCTTTATCAGTATTAGCTGTTGTGGTGATGCAGATGTCCATTCCCCTAGGCTTGCCAATAACATCAGCTCTGATCTCTGGGAATACACCCTGGTCCTTTACCCCAATGCTGTAGTTTCCATGCCCATCAAAGCTGTTGGGGTTCACACCTTGGAAATCTCTTGTCCTAGGAAGTCCCAAGTTGATGACTCGGTCTAGGAATGAGTACATAACCTGTCAAAAATCAAATTTCAGCTATGTAAAAAATACTGAAGGACTGTAATGTATAAATCAGAATTAGGATTCAATGGAGAACTGTAATGTAAGTTCGGATACATATCAAATTTGCATATATTGCATGACATCAGAAACCATTGCGTTTATGGAATGGATTATGATACACATATCTGAGTTAATGACTTGTAGTTTTTCAGATTTTTACATCCTAGATATGAATTTTGGGTGGTAAAATATGTTTTCAAACACGTAGATAGTTCATTCAGCAAATTCCGGTTTAGAACACTTTTTATTGAAGTGACAATGAAAATTAAACAATAATGGCTAGTGTAGCTATCCAAAATAAAACAACTTTGGTTCATCATAAACACACACATCCAGAACAAAAGAAAAGGCCAAAATTTAATTTAACTTTTGGATTCTAAAGAAACAAGTTCAGGATATCTGAGAATAATGTTACCTTCTGTTCTTATAGGTGGAGAATAATGTTTTCTAGGTAAACATTTTCTGTTACAAGATAATCTCTAATTGATGGGGAGCATAGTCAACAAAGAATATTGCCAATTTGCAAAATGAAAGCATATATTCCAAACCTAAATAGCAACTATGTTCTAGGTTACCTTTTAGTGTCGAGTATGAATCCACACTTTTCCCATAGATTATTTTTAACTTCTCAAGTTCTTAAGTTGGCCACCAATTGATTACCACCATTCAGAACTACTACTAACTTCCCAGACCAAACGAATATGCCCTAGTAAATAAATGAAATTCTTTCATAATCATATAATTCTCTATTAAAACCATATTGCAATTTCCAAACTTCATTCTATACCTATTTCTCTTAAGGGATGCCAAAAGGCATATACAATCCCCAGCAGCAGAGAAGACCAAGTTAACTAACAGCACCAGATTTATCAGTATGGAATCCGCACATTTGCCAAAGATTATTTTAACTTCTCAAGTTCTATTGTTGGCCATGTATCCATTACCAATGTTCAGAACTGATACGGACTTACCAGATCAAATAAATATGCCTCGGTAAATAAATAATACCCTTTCATAATCATATAAATCTCGATGGAACTTCATTCCAATTCAATACTTACACCTCATTCTATTCCTCTTTCTCTCAAGGGATGTTAAAAAGCTTCAAAAGATCCTTAGCTGCAGATAATGGACAACTTAAAAATTGACATTTCAAAATAAATTTCCAGCCGTATATCAGCAGAACTCAAGGTTCCTTATACGAAGACATTGTATCAGCAGTGTAGTAGCTCAGTACCAGAAGCCAATAACATCAAGATACTCAAATTGATCTAAATATCATCTACAATAGGAAAACATCTAGACTCGTGGGAAAAAGGGTTAACAAATTCATTAAAACATCACATGCCAATCAACGGTATTCATTAGACAATATAAATGGAATGCTACAACATGCTCACGTTTCCTCTTAGTGTCACAGCAATCCCAAGCGGTTGACCTTCCCTGATCTTAAAGGTGGCAAGAGAAGCCCTTGCCCGAGTCTTCACAGGTCTCTGCCCTGTGATCATTGCTAGATCAGTTATTGCCGCGTCCAAACCCTTTGAATTTTGTGCAGCGTCTCCAATACCACAGTTAACCACAATCTTCTCAATTTTAGGCACCTGAAATGAAGATAAAACCCAACATTGCAAAAATTGAAGGAAAACCAAATGATCATGCCTCCTTTTCATCTTTCACAGTATATTACATTGAAACTTATGGTATATTTGGGAGAGAAAATAGTATAAAGAAAGAAAGGGCTGATAAAGATACATTTTCTTACATTTAGTTAATGAGAAAAAACAAAGACTTGTTATACACACAAATTTGAACTCTTTCTTCCCTACCATTTTCTCTTCAATTCAAATTCAACTTCTCTCCTCCCTAGTCTTCTTTCCACACCAAACACACCATTATTCCCCCTAATCAACCCCCAAAGAAAACTGAAATTTCACCATGAAACCCCATGTACCCAAAACAAGTTATCATGCCTAACCTTAATTTCCCAACTGTGTGAGACCAGAGTTGTAAACCCCATCAACCCTAAATCATGAAAACTAAAATAAAACAACAAAAACAAATGAAAACTTCGTAGTAACCCCCCATAAATCCAAAGCAGCTTAACACACGCCCATCCCATTTGTCCCACCACATGATACCAAACCCGCAGAATCCCATCAACCCAAACCAACAAAGAATCAAACTTTTAATGTCAAACTATCTTAACAACACGCCCATTAAGCAAAGGAAACAAAAACTTCGCAAAACCTGGTGCTTGTTGGTGTAAGAGAACTCTTCTATGAGCAAGGGAATAATTTTCTCAGTGTAAGCCGTTTTGAGCCTATTGGGCTTCTCTGCATCGGACTTCTCCACCAACACAACCCCAGAATCAGAGGCCCTCACAGGCACCCCTGCATTCCCATGTCTGTTTCCATGAGGGAACACCGAAGACGAAGAAGAAGAGAATGGAAAGGCACGAAATTGAGCGAAAAATGAGGAGGCAGATGAGTGTAGAAGCGATGGAGCCGTGGCCATGGTGGTTGTTCAGTGCTCACACTCTGAGCTGATTATGAATAGATAGCGTTGGAAGGGGTTTAGAGAGCAGTCTTGAAAAGTGCCCCTCCTGTTCAATCCTATTTACGAACATCAACAACGTGGGATCATCGAAAATCTTAGCCAACCAAAGCCTATAAAAGGAACTTGTGTTTATTTGTGTGAGTGTAAGGTGCAAGAGGCTAAGAATGGATAAGGAGTCCAAAACTAACTGTGAATTTTAGTTTTACCATTTTTCAGAAAATAATAATAATAATATCATTTAAAAAACAGTATATTGTATTCGTTATTTTTTTTTACATAAATTGATATCTTATAAAATAAAATTATCACTAAAGTTAGTTTTTTTATAGAAAGTTGTAATGTTACATAAAAGATAACTCATTTTAAAAGATAACTCTTAGGATGAAAAATGTTTAAAAGATAACTCATTTTTATGGATATTGAAAAACTTATATTGTTCATTTCCACAATATAAATAAGTAGTATTTTATTAATTAATCAAATAATTAGTAGATGGGTTGACTTAAATTTAGAAATAGTGGACATAAAATAGATTGTGAAGAAATATAAACATGCAAATGGGGTTATAAAATATAAAAGCATACTTGCATTTGGTCAGTTTAAAAAAACATGAATATTATGATACATGGAAATAGTGATAAAATATTAATAGGCGTGTGTGATCCTAAATACCACAAAAGAATATAAAAAGAAGAAGATGAAAATACGTAAATGAAGTATAATTAATCTAACTTCATGCGTCTTTTTTAATCGTGTGAATTTGTTACACGAGTTAAATCCAAAATAAATTACTCACTATTGATAATTCTAATAAATCCAAAATAAACATTTTTTTTTTTGCAAATATAACAAAAATTTATATTTCATTAAAAAAAAATACTTGATCTATACACGTGATTTATAAGATGAAAAACGTTCAATAAGTTTATTGTCTGTGAATGAAAAAAAAAACAATTTTTTTTTTGTTTTGGCAGAGAAAATCGCTTAAATGTATTAATACAGGAATTTAAAGATCATATTAAAAATTTCCGCGTTAAAACATGACATGAAATAATTATTCTAAGCGTGTTTTGGCAAGAAAAAGAAAAAATAAATAATTCAGAATTAAAGTAAATAAAAGAGAAGAGAAAAAAATAAATCAAATAAAAATATGTGATAAATGGATTAAAAATAATATTTTTTGGTTTAATAAAAATCGAAAAAATAATATTTTTTAATTAAATTCTCAACAAATGATCGACTTTAATGTGCGGAAATCTATAAGTGTCATAAAAAAATCAAATTCACAGTAAATTGATCATTTTTTCAAAAATTTGTATAGTCACAAAAATATATTCATTTATTTTTTAATTTACTTTACATGCTTAATATTAACGAGTCAAAAATAATATAAATATGTAAAGTATAAATGTCAATAAAAAAAACAGTTTTGTTTATAAATCTAAGTTTTACTATTCATTAAGCAATTATAGTTTTTAGGATGATTTGATTCAATAAACATAAAAGAGTAATTAAAAAATAAATGAATATTATTAAAAAAGGGTTTAAAAGATTTAGAACAATTCTGAGATTGAACTTCATCTATCTCCCTCATTCATATTTTTAATTTGATAAAAACATTACTTACAAATATTTTGGATTTGATAAAAACATACAATATTCATAACTACTCACAATTGATGAACATATAAAAATTATTCACAACACTAATTCCTCTTATATGAAATTCATAAGAAAAATCCTAAACATTGATCCCTTAGTTATTTAGTAAATTACTCACCATTAAGAACAGATTATACGCAATCAATACTCAGTATTTTCATCTAGGTCACCAACTTAAAGTACTTTCTAGTTAAATTCAATAATAAAAAATTAAGACCATATTGATCCGATGAAATCTATCATTAAGCACAAGATGAAAATACCAATTGAGTAGAAATTTAATATTATATATAAAAGTCACCAAAATACAAATGAGTTTAACAGATTACATTCAATTCCAAAGATCAATAATTAGCTACTACTCATGGTAGTTACTACAACTCAAGAAAAGGAAGATTGTCAAAGAAGAAGAATTGATGAATTGTTTTCGTTCTTGACGATTGCTCTCGTTCCTCTAGGTCTATATGTTTCAGAAAACCTAAAATCGTCATTTTAAATTCATTTTCGAACTTAGATTAAGTGACTTTTCGCTTAGTTTTTTTATTTTAAAATTTTTATTTATTTTCTTCATGAAATTTTCAATGTTTCATTTTCTTCATGAATTTTTCAATCTTTCATTTTCTTCATTCCTTTATACCTGAAATTTCACAATAATATAAATCAAATTATTTACTTTAACTCAGGACTCAACCTAAATTTAGATCAAAAACTCTCAAATAATTACTATTTTAAAAACGTTTAAACCTATAAATACTCAAACTTTCTCATATATAAAAATACTAAAAAATGACACTTATAAGTAAACAAGAAATTAAAAAATAGGAATATATTTTTATTTTTTCTTTTATCTATTTTCACGCAATCAAAGATCAAAACTTTCTTCTTCTTTTATTATTAACTTTTCTTTCTCTTCCTTGGTTATTTCTTATTTTCACCGTTTCCAGCTCAACAGTGCGTCAATAACTTTGCTTACCACAAAACAAAAGCAAAGACCTTACTTAAGCAAATAGTTTGGTTACCTTTCAAGTTATTATGACTGTGTATTTTTTTTTTCATTTAATTTAATTTTGTCCATAAATATTTCATAAAACAAAGAGAGGCAGTTAATTAAGAAATTTCTTACTAATTTTAAAATATAAAGTAAATAATAAAGAAATCAGAGTGTATCAAATGTTATTCATTCCATTAAATATTTTTTATTTCTTAACAAGTTCCCTTGAAGCACTTTGTTTGCTTTGATTATACGTTGAGTGTTACAGTTTGATACTTTTTCTTAAAGGATTGCAGTTTGATAATTAAAAAGAACTTCACAACTTCACATCGTGCCAATTCTTCTGAGTTTGTAATTTTTATATCCAAATTTGTAACTTTTATTTATAAATACGTGACTTTTTCATAAACTCGTAAATTTTTTTAAAAGGGTTATAATATAGTAGTTAAATAAGTTCCAAACTTAATATGTGATATGTCTTTTTCAGTTTTAATGGTATATTTTAATGGATCCCAACATTTGATTTGTGTATTCCATAATGATGATGAAAGTTTGCTTTAACTCATGTATTAACTGATACAAAAAATCATATTTAATTTTTTTTATTATGTAAGTTTTATTAAAAATAATTATCTACGTAAAATCTTTATCATTTAAAAAATATTAAAGAAGTTTTGTTTTGAAACCGGGGTTACGTATCTTACTAACCAGCAACAATAAACCTACATATAAACATAAGTGACAAGTATGGTGTATTCTTTAAATAATTATATGAATAAAGCAACACATATGTGATGATTTTTTTTTTCTTAACTAGTAAATATACTTTTTTTTCGGGGATTAATCCCATGATTTTCGAAAGTAGGAATGCCTTGTTTTTAATAATAAATTTATTTTTTAATTTTTTATATATTAAATTAATTTAGTTTTAGAGGTTATTTATTCTCGTAATAGATAAGACGTATTTTTAATCATGAATTAATTATGCATGTTTTATTAGAAGCACCCTGTATTTATTACATATAACTAAAGTTGTCGTTTTAATATATGTTTAAGGATTCAAATCACAATGGTCAATTAATTAATTTCCGAATTTCACATCTGACGTAAAAATTTAATGATTAGTTTGACAACATTTGTTTTTTTAGAGTTTAACTTAATAATAATTTATTTACTTTTTTAAAAATATTATTATAAAAGTATATTTATTAAATTCAAGAGACGTTAGAAGAATAATCATTCTTGGAAATAAGTATGACACTTGGCACTGTTTTGTTAATCTTAAGTTTAATCTTAAGACAAAAAAATATTTTTTATGATAAAATTCTTTTTTATGTTTTATTGAAAAAAAAAACAAGTTTTATTAATTAAAGATAGAGTCTAAAAGTAGCATATAACAAGTAAAATTTTCATGAATTTATAAAATTAAGATTAACTTTTTTAATTAACTTAAAATGTCTTAAACTAATTTACTCTATATATAATATAGATAATGTAACTCGTTGTTATTATGAAATGACACGTTTGAAATTATATCTTGCCTGAAAGAATAAAGTATTATGGTAGATATATAGATAATGTAAAAAACTATTGAAATTATATCTTGTTGAAAGAATAAAGTATTATGGTAGATAACCTCTTTATGAAACAAAAGCTTGAATTTCACCATAATTTTCTCTCCAAAATTTAAACTCAAAAGAAAAAATATATCAAGGTCTCATAAAATACTATATTTATAATATAAATATTTGTTTATTATGTGAATTGTGTCAATATCTTTTGTGTGCTTAGTATAATCAATAAACACTCATCTTTCGATTCTATATGACAATTTATTTCTATAATGCTATTATAAGTGAACATAAGTCACGTAACCAAAAATCTTGTGTTAGTTTAACAATTCTAGGACTTATTATTGTATGTGTAAGTGATTAAGTAGGTGTTTTATGCTCAAGAAACTTAAACAAAGTTTGGTTGATACAGTATACTACATGTGACAGTTTATCCCTAATATATTATTGGCATGTGAGTTATAATCATTGTAACTTATACTACCTCTAATAGATGACCATTATTTCGTTTTATCACCTCTTGTTATTATGAAATATTTGATAAGACCTTTGATAAACAATTCTCTTGACTAGTAAAATCTGTGTAAGTTTTGATTGTATATATTTTTCTCGATTATCATTGCAAAGTATTTGAACTTGTGTTCTGTGTCCAGTTTTAATCAATTTTTAAAACAGTATTCTGACTTCACTTTTAGACATTGTCAAACATAACAAAGTTATTAAAGTATAATAACCAATAAACATTACAAACCACGTTGATTCACCTTATCTTTTAACCTTATATGAATCTCACACATCTTAATAAATGACCATAAAAGAAAAAAAAATCATTTGAAATTAAAGAAAAATAAGTTTTGTGACTCTTCGCAAGCGCATGAACATCACCATAAGTTAAAAGTGTCACTTTGATCAACTTCCTTATGTAACCAAGAGATGCATGTTGTAAATGTTTATGTCATAACCAAATAAACTCACATTTTCTTATTTTTAGACGCTTTTGTTGCTAACTCTTAATCAAGTCTCTTTGAATATTTTTATGTCAAATCTAGCTAATACAATCTTCCTTACTTAATATCATAACCAATGGTCTTTCCAAAAAAATAACCAATAATATATATATATATATATATATATATATAAAAGGAAGGAATTGTTAAAATTTTATATCAAAATATTAACTTCAATTACACCAAACCTAAATTGAAATATTTTAATTTCAAATTTAACCAAAATAAAGTTAAATCAGGTTGTTAAGTTAAAAAAAAAAAAATACTGAATCATATTTACAAATTGGACTTTACCTTGAGAAAAAAAAACTAAAATTATACTTTTAACCTCAATTTATAAATTATTTAAAAAAAATAAATATTAAACTTATTTTACAAAAAAATGTCTTCAACATAAAAACAATAATTTGAAAAACAACAATTAAAAATAATAAACTCATACTTGAAATTACATCTTAATTTTTGTGAAATTATCATTCCAAACACATTTCTCATTTATATCCTTATTTTAAAATTACCCAAATCAATAATATTTTAATAAAATTGTTCCTTTTGTATAGACATTTTTACTACATAGTCGGCTAGCCTTGCTTAATTGATAGATCTTCGGTCGGTATCTAGTATTTTAACCTATATTTGTTCTGCAAGTATTTCGACGCAAGTTAGTTACCGGTTTGAGTATTATAGAGTATTTAGGATTAGAGTAACCGGTTTGAGTATTATAGAGTATTTAGGATTAGAGTAACCGGTTTGAGTATTATAGAGTATTTAGGATTAGAGTAACTTATATATTAAAATTATCTTCCTATTCATAGGCTTTCTAAGTAAGTTTCTTAATAAATGGGTCACAAGCCCAAGTTCTAGTGAACCTAGTATATTTTCTTTTGTATGTTCTGTATGACAATCGCCATGTATTAGTTCTTAGTAATCTTTCATAGATCGGCATCGACCGAGATCTCAAGAGGTCGTTCGGTTTATCTAATAATGATAAGTATTTAGTTTGAAATGATCCACCGATCAGCATGATAGTACAAACATTATTCTTCTACTATCAACTCATACTTGAAAAATAACAATTAAAAATAACAAACTCATACTTGAAATTACATCTTTTTTTTGGAAAATTATCATTTCAAACACATTACTCATTTACATCCTTATTTTAAAATTATCCAAATCAATAATATTTAATTAAAAATTATTGTTTTTGTATAGATATTATTATTGTACAACCGATTAACCTTGCTTAATCACCGGGTATGGGTCTTCGGTCAGTACCTAGTCCTTTAATCTGGATTTGTTTGTTTCATTCAGTTAGGTTAGTCACCGATCCTGGGAGGGGTTCTTACAAATATTTAGCTAAAGTGAGTTAAAAGGTACGAGTATTATAGAATATTTAGGGTGAGAGTAACACATATATTCGTATTCATAGGCTTCCTAAGTAGGATTCTTAGTGAATGGACCAGAGGCCTAATAAACTCTTTTGGAACTTCTTTTTATTTTATATGGTCTGAATGACAATCACTACATATTAGCTAATAATAATATTTTATATATTGACATAGCCTGATATGTTAAAAAACTGGTCAATTTATCTAATAATAATAAATATTAATTTGAAATAATTGACCGATCAGCGTTATAATCCGAACGTTATTTTTAAACATTATTCTTGTAACTATCAACTCTCATGAAATATTATTTTTAACTCAAAACGAACTTATTTTATTCACATGTATCAAATAAAAATAAAAATTAATTTACAGTTATAATTATACATTTTACTTCTTTTTTCTAACTCAAACTAATTTTAACTTTGTTAAATTCATAACTAAGTTATCATTTTAAATTACATCTCTCATTTCATACGGTTTAATAATAAAAGGTAGAAGAACATGAGAAATAATAAAAAGTAGAAGAAAATGAGAAATACATCGTTGATTCAAGTTTTTTACTAACAAAAAATAACACGTTTGCAGGTAAAAAAAAAATACAATTCTTATTTCATCTGCTTAATATTTTTTTTAAGATTAATTGCCCCTTAAATATTATGTCCTTGCAGTTTTTTTTTTAAATGTGTAAAATAAACATCATACAATTTTTATACACTAAAAATAAATAAATATATAAAAATAAATATTTTCTACTAAAACATTAGTTATCCCTCGTTCTTCTAAGAAATAATACATACAGTAAAAGGGATTAATCCCAATCCAAACAAGTACAAGTATTCTACAAGATGAATTAAATTAAAATTTATTACAACATAAGTATCATACAAAAATAACAAATTTATCATTCATGTAATAATCTGTGATAAAAATCCCTTTTACCGCGTACAGTATTTACTCAGTATATATAATTATAATTATTAGAAAGTAGTAAGAATTAAATGATGTTTTTGAAAGAGAGATTAAGGCACTAATTATAATTATTACCAATTTGTTTATCATCGTAGAAAAAAATAAAAATAAAAAGCATTCCCATCCAATGCCTGGCGTAGATAATTATAACACCATAATAGTAACGATTTTCTCTCTCTCACTTCAAATCTGTTTCTCTTCTCGCTCACTCCCTCTTCCTCCTTTGCGATCCATCACTGCCATAACTCACCGAGATTTCGATTTCACGCTCTTTCGGTGATCGATTTTCTCCATAACCCTCGATCCACGCAGGTCCTCTGTAAAAATCCAAAACCCTAGTTTTTTTTCTTTTCATTTCTTTTTCTTAGTTTCACGGCGGAGCTTTAGATTAGGACCAAACCCTTCAATGATTAGGGTCCCTTTCGTTTTCCCTGGGAGCCAATTTTCTTGGGTATTCCACAAATTTTGAATTGAATTTCTTTTAACGATGAATCTGCGTTATCATTTTTGGGTGATGAACTGTATGTATATATCTCACGAATTTCATTGAAGAGGAGAGTGGTTTTCATCTTGTAACGTGATGGGTATTGCGAGTTTTTCACAAAGGAGGAAGCTTGGGAGGGTTTTGGATAGTGGGTCTTGTTGATTGAGTTGGATCAGTGACTGGAATTTTTCCTGTGTATATTGGTTCCGGGTTCTTTGTTTTCTTGGCTTTGAAGATTTCCACATCATAGATTGTAGAAGTGGGCAATGGATAAGCAGGAATTCACCTCGTGCTTACACTAGGATAATAATATTTGAGGGTTTTTACTTTTAGCGTGTTTGGTATTGGGAGCAAAAGAGTTTTTGGTTAGAGTTCTCGTATGGGTGAGCTTGCGTTATGAATTGTGTAGGTGATGATGGCTATTGACTAGTGCTCTTTGTGGTTGATACTTTGCCTTGTAAATTGGTTGGAAATATTTGGCTATTTTCACCAACTTTGTGGAGAGAAATTCTTAGGTGGAGAGAACAAAATGAGCTTTGAAAGTGAAAAGCAGAGCTTGTTGGATCAGGCTACTGATCAAGGATTGCCAAAGTAACCTTCCTTCTTTGATAATCTTGTTGCTTGTTGTACATGTTTTCCATCAAAATCAAATTAAGATGCGTGTTGTAACACTAATCTGTGGGTGGTGATCCAGGAAGAAAAAAATTTCATACACGAGGGAATTTTTGTTATCGCTAAGTGGATTGGATATATGCAGAGAGTTGCCTAGTGGATTTGATCAATCGCTTTTAAGGTAAAGCTTGTTATGGCATCATCTGTTTCTACTCGTATGATGGACGCAAGTCAATGAACTTGTGCAGGAGTGCTGCATTTTTTCTTTTCAGTTATTGTGCTATGCCTTGCTTTTGTTGGTGATCTTAAGTCCATTGTTTATTTATTTGGAAAACAGTGAACTTGAAGATGTTTCTCAAGATAGGCAGAGAAGTTCAGGCGGTTTGTCAATGCATAGCTTTAGACGTAATGACTATGGTTCATCCCCTCCCACCAGAGGGGATAGCTTTTCGCGGGGAATCCATGGAAAATGGGAGACTAGATCTTCTGGACGGTCTGATAAAGACAGTGATTCTCAATCTGAGTGGGATTCAGGTTTTTACACTTGATCAGCAAGAATAATCCTGTTTTTTTTTTTTTAACGGAAGAATCTTTAATGATCTACAAAGTTCAACTCTTTGGATTGATGACTTTCTTCCCTATATCTAGGACTCTTGATTGGTGTGTTGAAGTAGAAGTTTTTGTAAAAGGTTCTTTTGATCTATTTCATTATCTGTGTTTATTTGCAGATTCTTCAAAACGTTTTGGCAACCAGTCCCATAGATCTTGGCAAGGTCCCGAGCATGATGGGCTTCTAGGTAGTGGTTCTTTTCCTCGGCCCTCTGGGTATACCCCTGGGTTGTCTGCTCCCAAAATTCGAGGTAATGACAACTACCAGCTAAATCGGTCTAGTGAGCCGTATCATCCTCCACGCCCTTACAAGGTTAGTTGAAGTTGTTATATGTCAGACAGCTGTATGCTGGCTACATTGCAACATTGATTACTTCGAACAACTCCTAACTCTGAAGTATGATTATCATTTTTGTGGCAATGCCATGAATAATATTGAAATCATATTTAATTTTATTGACTTCAATGCCTGATCTTGTTTTTGCTTTGGATGCTTTCCAGGCACCTCACTCACGTCGGGAGACTAATGACTCTTATAATGATGAAACGTTTGGTTCTTTGGAGTATACGAGTGAGGACAGGGCTGAAGAGGAAAGAAAAAGAAGAGGTAACTGTTCTTTTCTAGAAGATATTGTGGTTTTCAGTATTTGTTCTCATTATTTATGTCTTTAGAAGTTCTGCTTACCTTTGTAATAAGGTCATTTGAGTTCATGTTTAGTGAATAATTTATTAAATGGATGACAACTTTTTTGCCAGCTTCTTTTGAATTGATGAGAAAGGAACAGCATAAAGCTTTCCAAGATAAGCATAAGTTGAACCTGGACAAGAATAACGATGATTTTGACATAACTTCACTTGTTGAAGACGATGAGAAAAGGCTAGTTAATAGGAGCAATGAGTCTGTGGAGCCTCATGTGACTCTAGCAGCTGTAAGCAATGATGAAAAATCTTCTTCCCTTTCACAGGCTCCTTCTGCAGCTAGACCACTTGTACCCCCTGGTTTTGCAAGTACAAAACTGGAACGTAATTTTGTTACCAAAACACCCCTTAGCACTCATTCAACAGAGGTAACTAGTTTACCTTTTTTATTCATATATTTATTGTGATCTTTTGTAGCCTAGCTATTATTAGAAGCTTTTATTTCAAATGTTAAGCGAAAAGATTAATTTCTTGATTTGTTGAATCAGGCGTTCAACTTGATTTTACTTGTAATTTTTTTTTGATATCTTCCTTTTTAAATGTTATCTCTTTGTGTAGGGAATTTGTTGTTTTTGTTTGAAAGTTGTTTTTTTTTTTTTGTTTGAGAACTAAGTCCTTTATTTTGTGATATTTTGAGATGGGAATCATAGATGAATTTGTGTATTTTAATCAACAATAACTGCTGTGCTGGTATAAAACTGTTAGAAATCGCTGAGGACTTTATTATTTCAAAGTGATGGTTAGAGTGTGGTTATAAAAATGTCCTGACTGTCTGAAGAGTGTCATTTGTCTAATAAACTTAAATAGTTTGAAATTGAATGATGGCTTTATTCAAGCCACTAGTTTCTTCCATCCTGGGGGTTTCAAGACACCAAAACTTAGATTCTGTCATTGCAGCCAATTTTGATTTGATGTTATCTAGTTTGAATGTTGGTTTCATATCTAATTGTTAGTTAAAATACAAAATACTTTAGAGATTTCAAGATTTTTATAGAGCAACATCCAATCAAGGACGAGTGCATAGTACTGATCTGTAATTTGATTGTCCCTGATAACATTGTAAGAGAGGATACAAGATACTGCATTGGGATATACAGTTTAAAACAACGTTCTGCTGAAATTTTTAATGTCAGCATATTCAAAATTTTTATAACCAGAAAGGTACGTAAGTATAGTCTCTACCTTCATTGTTTAGGGCTCTGCATCTGCTTTTCCTGATACTGAAACAATATGAAGGAGGATATTGTAGGATTTTACTGCATTATTTCTTACCTGCGGACATACTTCTCTCCTTAAAGACTGAAACCCTAGAACTTGAGGACTCAGTTTAACGTCAGAAGTTTAATTTCTTCTCCCTACATTTTTACTTAGCTGATCTTTGAAATCATATAATGTTATTTATAAAACATGGCACATGGACACCAAATGACCTGTAGTTCTTTTGCTTGCTATGCACTTTATCACTGACAAATGAAGTGTGCTTTATTGTAATATGTGCTGTTATTCTTGGCTCTTTTTTAATACATTTTTTTTTTCTTATCCTGATGCTTGCGTAGGCTGGACAACCTGCACCTGGTGATACTGGAGGTAACCATGTATTCGGTATAAATTCTGACAATAAAGGAGAATTATTAACCAAGAAAATGGATAATGATCAACAGATTCTTCAAAGCACAAATCTAAATATTTCAATTAACCATGTGAAAGATAACATTTTAAATTTATCATCAGTTTTGGATATTCCCGACATTACAATTGGAACGGGTGATCAATTGAGGAAGAGATCTGCCCTTTCAGAAGTCTTGGAAGCATCTCAACTTAATGCTGAAGTAAAAGGAAAAGAGGCTGTGGGAGCTTTCAATCCAGACAATTCTAGTTCTATCCTATACAAGCTTTTTGGTAATGCTTCAACAGTAGACAGTGACAAATCTACTAGTATTATTGAGGTAATTGTGGAACTTACTGAATTTCCTTTTAGTAATGTCAAGAACGTGTTAACTTATCATCTTCATTCAACTATGTCTGGTGTCTTTGGGGTTATAAAAATAGATAAACCACAACTGTGGATATTTGTGAAAAAGAGATACCTAGGTAATGCTTCAACCTTAGACAGTGACAAATCTACTAGTATTTTTGAGTTAATTGTGGAACTTACTGAATTTCCTTCTAGTAATGTCAAGAACACGTTAACTGAACTTATCATCTTCATTCAACTATGTCTACTGTACTTGAGGTTATAAAAATATATAAACCACAACTGGTGGATATTCGTGAAAAAGAGAATACTTAATTTGATTGACTCAAAATACAATTGTTTGGACGTGTTTTGCTTTCTGCTTCTACACTACAATTTTACTGAGTTGATTAATTATGCTTTTGCTGTTATAGCAGCCTGATCATAAAGCTGATGTGACATGGAGTCCACATGCCTTCCAATCTTCCAAGTTTGCTCATTGGTTTGTTGAAGAAGGTATACTAATATAAAAAGTTCTTTAGTGGTTTCAATTTATAATGCTTTTTAAGTTTGTACTTTGTGAGTCGATTTGAACTTATTTTGTTAATTCCCTACTCACCTTACTCAGAAAAAAATCCAGTGGATGACATGACACAGAGACCAAATGACTTGCTCTCACTTATTGTTGGTGGTGAAAAGGGGGGTTTGCAGACTTCTAATGTAGGAACAACCGGGCATATTGCATCTAATTTTTCTATCCTAAATCCTGAACCAATTAGTGAGCATATGGCATCGAATGCAGCACATGCCACTATTGACAACTCTCAGCAATTGTCCAAGAGTGATAAACATGAGGTTTCACCAGCAATTCTTACCTGTGAAGATCTGGAACAGTCAATTTTATTACAAGTTAGTGAAAATGGATCATCAAATCAGCAGCCCATTCAGGGAAAAGATCTTGATGCAAAAGCTGAGCAGTCTACTTCAATTGATAATCATGCATCCCTACACCTCCTTTCTTTGTTACAGAAAGGAACCTCACAAACTGATACGGAACTATCATCTATTCTAGATTCTACAAACAAGGTTCCTAATTCTGATGGATTCACTACCAGCAATGTTTTTGATAATCCCGGAGAAGAAAATGCTGAAGTTTCCAATTCATCAAAGACATTGACACTTGAAACACTTTTTGGGTCAGCTTTTATGAAGGAGCTTCAATCAGTTGGAGCACCCCTTTCTGTTCAAAGGGGTTCAGTTGGATCTGCAGGGGCTGATGTTTCAGAGTCTCTTCTGTTTCCTTTCCCTACCTCAGACAATGTTCACCCTCCCAGCGGTGAACATACCCTGAACAGGCGTGGAAGTGGTGTCCTGCCACCAGAACAAACACATCAACCTAAAACTAATAGATTTGATGAGCAGTGGTTGGGTTATTCTGATTCCCAGGGAGACGTTAATTCATCGTTGCTTCAGAGTGAATTTTCCAAAGCTAGTGGTTTCAAAGGGCCTCGTGATATTCACCTTCCAGAAGAAGATAACTTGATTACAGTTAGCGATCCTCTGCAGAACTTTTTATCTGCTGGAAATATGGTTAAAACAGATATGTCCCAAGACACAACAGTTGACATCACCAGAAAACTGGCCGCTATGAATCCTGCATTTAGGGATGACCGACTTGTTATGAGAAATCATGAAGGCCCAGCATACCCTCATGGTGGTCCTTATGATATGAGAGAACCTGGTATTTCATATCAGAATCTTAATGTCCAACGATCATCTCAACAGATCCACCCTCAGCTGAATCATGGTGGCGCAATGTTTAGTCAACTGGATTCTCATCCTCCTCATATTAGTTCTTATATGAGGCTTCCAAATCCTGAGGGCATGATTCATCACGACTCACCACCAAATCATCAATTTCCAGGAAACATGCTTCGTCCTCCTTTCCATCAACCGAGCAGTGGACCAGCAGGGTTTGATCCTCCTGTTCATCATTCTATGTTACAACAGATGCACATGCAAGGAAACCAGCCCCCACCTCATCTATTACGTGGATTCCCAAGGGGAGGACCTGTGCCTCCTCATCCCAACAATCCGATGACTGGCTTCATGCAGGAACCAAACCCAATGCAAGGCCAAGGCTTCCCATTTAGCGGTCACCAGCATCCTTCTTTTGGTGGCCCTGGAATGCAATTACAAGGTAAAACATTTGATGTACATTACCTTTGTATTTGCCTTTGTATGATTATTGTGACTAACTTGAGTGCATAAAAAAAAAATGCAGTCACAGTTGAATTATTGTTTCTTCTAATTGCCCATTTTTCATTCACCTTGATGGGTAGATGTTTTAAGAGCTAGTAAATCACTTTAGTCTGTGACTCTGCCATGCGCATGTCAACAAAACATTGCACACATACATGCATGCATCCACAGTAGTATACACGAGACAGACACAATGCACGTATTCAGATACATTTCCACGTTCACATAAACACTCATCCACTGCTTCATATTGGTTTTGCTCTGTTCTGGGTTACACAGTTGCTTTTAATTTGTGAACAAAAATACCTTTTCAAGCCATGTGTGCTATGGTTGGAGTGGTAGTGTTAATGGTAGCCTTCTGTTTCCACGTTCACACTCAAAAGCAACAAGAAGTACTTCTGTTTTTTCACGATGGAAGATATCATGACAAATTTTAATCCAAATTTTTTAGTCTCGATCTATTTGCAATTACTGATATACTTTTTGGCCATTTCATTAGCTCCTGATATTGGTGGTGGAAGAAATCATCCAGAAGCACTTCAGAGGCTTTTTGAGATGGATCTGAGGTCAAACCCAAAGTCAATCCATGCTTCAGGTCACAGCCAGGGGATGTATGGTCAAGAGCTAGACTTGGGTTTTGGGTATAGATAGTGTACTATCCATCCTTGTTGATGTGTATACTAGATTGTATTCACCTAATGTTGTGCTGATCTACCTCCTGCTTGGAAGTTGGGTTTCATATGATGCTTTTCTTTTGAAAAAAATAGCTATTCTGTAATTAATGATTTTTCATCAATTTGCATTTTGCTGGGATTTCAATTTGCTGCCTTCCTTTTGTTAACATAATCAAAGTCCTTCAAACTTTGGTTTCGGGACAAAAGACTAATGCTGTATTAAAGAGGAGGAAGGCTGTATCATGTTTGGGATATTAATGGCCCGACAGATGGAAGGAAATTTGTTAGGCATCACACCAGTAAGGTCTGATCCTTCTGATTGTGTTTCTGTGGCATGAAGATGACCGCTACGATCAGGATAAGAGAACAGAAAAGATTAATAGAAAAGGGAGGTTAAGTTGATTATTATAAACTAAAAATTTGAAAAATTCTTTCCGTGGATTTTTTTTCTTCAGAACAAATTTGTTTGTTTCCTGTCCTCTAAAGCTGAAAAGGTTTATCCATTTTAAAATAATTTGTAAAACCTTTAGACATCAGTCATGCTTAATTCAACACAAGACAAGTGTTATAGAGAAAAATAATTGAAAATCTCGTACAAACCTGTTTCAGTCGATGTGACTATTTAGGACATGTATCCAAATTTTCAATTTATGGAAAATGATAATGTGATGTGTGTGTGCATAAATATTATTTTAATAAATTAAAAAAGGTCACTTTTTCATAGCATGTCCGTCACATTTTCATAAATAAAGGACTACAAGGATGATTTAGTGTATAAGCCTAAACAAATATTATCCCAGTTCAAAAGACAAATCATGTTTAATCTTTTTGAACTAATTTACATTCGGCTATTCAATGACCCAATCTGCTATTGTTTGAAAAAAATAAAGTGGTAATCTTCTATGCATTTTTTTAAAAAGCATAACCTACTTTTCTTTTGTTGAAAAAACAAAAGTATAAACTTGCACAATTATATATGTTATTCTTGATTTTAGGTTATGGTGGTCTCTAACGGTAATTGCAACCTTGATATTACTGTTTGGAAACTTTCACAATTGTGAGTAATTTTCAATCACACAAAGTAGCCACAATTAAGTTACGGCAGAGTCTCAATGTATCCTCAATGTTATTCTATTTCATTTTCATAAAAAATATCAGATTTAATTTTCAGTCTTTTATTCCAACTTTTAAGTGTTAATGATTGAACGAATGTGATTATGTGAGTGAGATATCACAAGGGGGTGTGATTCATCATCTGGTGTGTTGAAAATAATGTGATTATAATGTAGACATAATCGTAAAAAGTATATTAAAATAGTAGAGTAGTTGAAAACTTATATTATTTTTACTTTGGTTGACACAAATAATGTCACATCACAGCAACCACACCCACTATTTAGAAGCATAATGCTGTTGTTTATTGGTTTATATACAGCACAGGCAACACCTCCTAAGTAACAGCACTTCTCTTATATACTAATTTGTATAAATAAGACATTTAATTACACACACAAGCTCTCAATATTCTCTGTACAGTACAGCCTCCAAAGGTTACCTCAACAGGATTCTTGTTATCCTGCATCCCTAGGACAACCATCTTTATAAGATGCACACAAACCTAAATGACAGTAAATTACATGCATGAACTATCTGCACCCTACAAAGTGTCAGTAGAACTTGTAATCCTTGCTCCTCGTGTGTCCAATATTTCACCATTTGGAGTTATATCGGTAGCTCAGAGGGAAGCTTATTTGTTCTAAGAAAATATAAAATCTGTATTCATGCAAAACCACTAGTAACACGTTAAGCAGATAAGATAATACTCTCTGATCTGTCAGTTAAAGATGGCTGATATGATTTTGTTCTCTCCGAGTTAGCATTGTACGATGATAGCATCCTTCTCTGCATTAATTCCAAATGTTTGGTGAAGAGTGAATCATTTTTTATGTCATATTATGTTAAGTCAAATTCAATAAACCAATACAGACGCTAAGATTTTTTTCAGCAGGAGAATGAATACTTCTGGCAGAAAAAACAACAACACATGGAATGGAGAGAACACAATTTATTGGACGAAGGCCCCTGAATAGGAAAAAAAGGAGACTCTCTGAAATACAATTTCTTGAATTTCTTTTCTCAATTATTAGCACTTATATATCTAATATTTAAGTACAAAACTTGGATATAGTTCCTAAGTGATTTTAGAGTCGTTCATCAATTAAAATTGAAATTTCACCACAGCAATCAGTGTTGAAAAAGTATGAACTAACATGTTATGTATAATAGTGAAACTCTGATTCTGATAACAACTCCTAAAGAACTTTTCTAAGTTTCTTATTTTTTATCTAATTAAGTCTCTTTACTACCACTACTCTGTATTCTATTCTTCTACTCTATCACAGATCATGGGAATAAAATGGGCAGAAGAAAAACTAACTATTCAAACTAATTAAGGAAAATGCTATAGGGTGCCCTTAGGCCACTAATTGTGAAAACGGAAGTAGATTGTGACTAAGGGAAAGAATTATTATTTTGAAAGTGCAAAATAATTTAAACTTACTTTTAAGTAATTAAAAGTATTTGATATAATTTATTAAATACTGATTCAAGTAAGATATTATTAGACATAAAGTAATTCATCTTCCATTAACAATATCCAAAAAGGGTTTGAAAGTGCTTATTTCATTATCCCGCGCTTAAAACAATGTTGCATTGTTGACGTTCAACACTAAAACTATAGGCACACATAATCAAAATAATTGAACTTTTTGTTTTAAGCAAAGAAAAGCATCCAATATAAAAAAACAAAGATCAATTTTGAATCATAAGCCCTATCAATATCTGTCAAAAGAAAAAATTCTGTAGTCCCAGACCTAAACCTTACACTATGTACTTTCCAGCAAAAAAAATACCTAGATAGCAAAATCAGTATTTTGATTACATTAACACAATCCTACAGTTGAAAACGTAATCTTACAACAAGCATCATAATATCTAATAAATGAAGTAGAAGATCAAAAGATGAAAGAGGCATCCAAACAGATTCATGTGTGCAAAAAGTAATAGACTGAACAAAAGGTACCAACGGAAGATATGCAGTATATTAAGAAGAAAACTTACTTCATTCTCAAACTCAGGACTCCTTAAATTGGTGGAGAGGTTTCTCATCAACAGCAATACCTGCAAAAGAGAAAAACGCCATATAAATCTGCTACATTAGCCTATTAATTAATGCCATAAACACTAGACTTCCTCATCAATTATAGTCTGATAGTTCAAACCTTGGATACTCACTCACCAAGACACCATAAGAAATCAGGGAAAAAAATAAAAAAAAAGAATGATATGGGGCCAAAGAAAATGAAGGACTTGCATTCACTTACGGTTTTCACATTGATTGGGTCCATCTGTTGCAGTGTTTGTAAATGATTAGTCACATTTGGATCAAATACGCTTCCGATGAAGCTATATACTTGTGCAAAATCTGGCATTGCTGTTTAATAGGACAGGTGAATTTGTCAAACAAGGCAAGAAAAAAAGCATGAGCATAGTAATAAACAGGTTAAGAACATTGGAAACACCAGGCATGTTGCATGCCACACATCATGATGAACTCAATAGTAGTACTTGAACAATTGTAAATGAATATAATAACTATTACAGTATTGATGTTTGAAAGATTGACATTACATATTGGAATGTGCTACTTACCCACCATGCAGTAAACTAAGGATGGACTATGGAGCAATGATCACACTCTTACTTTTTGTAAGGTTTGTAGGTGTTGCATTAAATACTTCTTGCTCATTAAATACATAAAATGCATGACCTAGATTCTGATTTCTGAGGGCCGTGTTCCAACTTCTTAGTAGTCAACCTAAACCAACTCTTCAGTATTTCGTTTAATGTGAACTGAGGCACTGGTGTAAAATATTACCATTTTGCCTACAAACCCCCTATCCAATTAGTTGTTTTATGACCTTCTATAGTTTCTTTTTAGATCCTTCTGGGTTGTTTCTATGGTTTTTTGGCCTTGGTCTGCATGGTCTTAGAATACTCTTTTCCAATGAACAAATGGAAACTTGCAACATACTTTATCTTAAACTTTTTTTTACTTCCTTGAAATCAAAGCTTCAACAAGCAACACCATGGATTCCAAAGGCCTGTTTCTATAAACTCCCGTTGCTTAAGTTTGTTCAATTGAAGTACAACCCCCAACAAATCTGATTATTAGAAATGTCATGAGAACACAAACAAGAAGAGATAAGGTACAAGGATTTATAGAAAAAAATGGATATATGGAATTTGAAAACGTCTCTTTGGATATACTTCTCTATAAATACTTCTAAGAGAAGAAAATAAGAAAAAGATTAAATGAGTTTCCACATAAACCAAAATTAGCTTATACACAAATTAGTTCGTAAAATTTCTCAGGTTGGCTTTTCTAAAAGGTGATTTTAATTTGTACAAAAACTAATTTTAGCCTATAAAGAAACCCATTTTATTTTCTTCTTATTTTCTTCTTCTAACAAACCTATCCAAACATACCTATATATACTCATAAAAGTTTGTCACAATCCAAATGAATATCAGGTGTTCAATATTCATGCTTTCAGTCAGTTTTAGGTTGTATCAAATTTAAGATTTGAGTAAAAAAAACATTCCTACCTTTAATTGGTTGGCCTTGGTCACCCTGATCTGTCTGTTTGCTATTTGGCCAGCCCTTAGGAGTGCTCTCATTACTACTACTGTAGCAGTAATTGAAGGGGGTGATTTTGTGACACAACACCATACCATCTAACCATAAAAGCGAAAATTCATGTTAACATAAAATTTCACATATCTAAATTTGTCATAGAATACATAAAAAAGGTACACACATAATTTAAGATTTTAAAGAGTTGAGGCTAAAGAAAACCTTTTGTCACCTCAGGAAGACCAATTTGTGGCGTAAGATTATAACCCCAAGATGGCAATGGCACAATGCTAACTGTAGTTCTAAGCACAGATGATGAGTCTGGCCTATATATGTATGATGATTCCGACAAAGCAGATGGAGATTGCAAAGGCCTCGTAGCTTTGGATATAGTGAGAGCTGATAAAATGCAAAACAATAAAAGAGTTATCCGTGCATTGATTATGACTCTGTTTGGATATACTTCTCAATATGCACTCATGAGAAGAAAATAAAAATATAAAATAAATCAAACTTCAGAGATAAGGTCTTTCAATAATATATAAGTGGGTGTAAACCTCACCTTACAAGTTGGTTTTGTAAAGCTGAGTTAGGCTTAAGTCCACTTTTTAAGAACAAGTTAAAATCAACTTTTATAGAAAGTACCTCTTTCAACTTTGGAAGAAACTTAATTCATTTTACATTTTTTTCTTCTATAAGTGTTCATTGAAAGTTTATTCCCAAGGTCACATATACTTGAAATGAAGTTAGTCATACTAACCATTTTTAGAAGCCTTTTGTGGGTATGGATGAGCAGCTTTTCTTTTCGGACGAGGGGGAGGTACATGTTCACTCGTTCCATTCTTCTGAATTTTCATGAAATACTTCTGTGCATGACTTCTTATCTTCCAAAAAGAGGAAGGGAAGAAAACAAACAATTCAGAAGTGTTGAATATTTGAATAAGTGTAACCTCAAAACTCAGCAGCGGTACCATATATTTATATATAGATTGCAAAAAGAGTACGACAAGATTTAGATGTCAAGTTCAGACCAGGAGAACCTGTCCTACATTTCAGAATACATCAAAAAACAGACTTTTTCTTTCCTTTTATCTGACCATAGATATCACCAGATAACTAGCTTCTTTTCAACTAGAAGTTTTGCATAGAAGGATCAAATACAGTAGGAAATAGAAAAGCCACACTGTACACGTGTATTTCACTATGAGATGATGAACATCTAAAGAAAAGCACAGATGAATAGATTGTATTCAATTTAAAAAATGCATACTAAGATGTAAGTATTGATTTGGTGGAGAAAAAGTTAACTTAGTTTTGTAATAATGGTTGATATTTATTAAAAGCCAAACTCAGGTTTGGGGTTTCAATTGGCCTTTTTAAGCAAACAATCATGTCAATCTTTACTCATTTTAAGATATATATATTTGTTTATTTATTTTGTGTGTGTGTGCACATCAAAGGTATATATTCCAAACCAACAGCCAGAACCTGACCCTTTTCAGGTTTGAAAAAATCACTACTAAAGTGGTAAAGGTTCTCTTATCAAAGCTTTGTCCATACGTTCAGGTAGGAATAAAACTCATGTGAATATATTTAAGAAACCTTTAACTGAATTTCTTGAGGACGAGTGCTAGAACCACTGGAACACATTTTTTTACTGTCAGTTAAAATTTATTAAAAACTATAAATTTATAATGAAGGTTTATAAAATAAGATGTGTGACCAATAAAACTTCATGATTTCAAATGAATTTAAAGAAATAGAAGAGTGTGCACCAATATTCTCATTTTCTGAGCCAGTCATTAATGCCATTAACACTGAATAGTTACCCCAAATGACCAATATGGGAATGAAAAATATGTGAAACAACCAATAAATTTGTAAATTTTCAAGCACACAAGTGCTCTTCTCACTAGTCTAAAAATACCTGGATAACTGTTTTTGAACCCACAAATGCTTCAATCTTCTTCCAATCACGGTCGAATCTGAAACCAGTAAAGAGAAATACAAAGAGAAAACCATAAGCAAAACTATGCAAGCAACAAAAGTGAAATTTTTTTAGACTCCCCAATTGAAAAAGGAACCAGACCACAACCCAAAAACCAAAAGGGTCTCCACTGCAGAAAAAAAAAAAAATCCTTGAACAAACAGAACCCAAAACCAACACATCATGGATAACAGAACACAACACAGCATCCAAACAAGTCTTGAACTGTATCAAGAGTTGAAACTTGAGAGCAAAATAGAAACTTGAACACCATGAAGGGACAATACAAGTTAAAGAGCAAAAAGAAAAAAGAAAACACATACAAGTGAAGAGCTTCTAGAAACTTGTCATGCTCGTGGTCCGTCCAGTTCTCTCTGGACTTGGAAATGGTGTAAGGCTTTCGAACCTTCTTATTGGGATCCTCCATGTTGAAGGGGTCCAAGAAGGGAAAAGTTTGAGGGGGGTTTGTGTTGAGGGACACCATAAATGACACTAACACTGTTCAACAACCTCTTTAGTTGTGAAGTGTTGTTGGTGTTTGTGTTTGTGCTTGTTGGTAACTTAGCTTAAAGAAGTTGAGTGGGAAGAATGAGAGGCAGTGATTTTAACTTCATTTTTTGCATCAGTTATTGGAACCGACCTTTATATACAGACACACAAACATGGTAGTAAGACATGTGGCAACAGTTAGTGGGTTGTTATTCTTTCTCAGAAAACAACGTTTGAGGTTCACCCAAAAACAAACCTTTTCTTTTTTTTCTTTTCTCTTCTTTTACACAAATTTATTTATATGAACTCCATTTCTTCAAATTTTTCCAAACTACAGAACTTTGGTGTGATTGTTTATGCCATTGCTGGTATTTTTCAGTTATAAGGATACTTTGATCTTGATCATTTTAACATAGTAACTTTTAGATGTTCGTTTATTTGAAAATGGTTTGTTTTTTGTTTCTCGAATGTTTATTTTAAATATTATAACTGTATAGTTTTAGTTTTTCTGTTAATGTTATGTTTTCAATATATTATTTAATTTTAATATTTATGATTGGGATACCAAATAAACTTGAAAAATTAATGAAATCAATACAGTGTTAAAAAACATGTTAGTGATCATATATGATGTATTATTATTTTGTGTTGTGGAAGCCAAAACTAATAAATGTTTAATATCATTCTCACGGGATATCAAATTTACATAATTTAACTTAATACAAATAAAGTAATCTCTCGTCAATTAAATTAATATTTGTTGAGTAATAAATAAGAATTACAAAGTGAAATATATATTTTAAAAAATACAAGAAAGATAAAATGTTTTTCTTAACTTTATTAATTAAAATAGTTTAATTCACTGATGCAAAATAAAAAATAAAGTTTTTTACTAGAATAACAATATGTTTCAAAGAATGAAACACAGTTCTTAAATGGCATTGAAAATTGTTGATATTATAATTAATTTGATATGTAATAAATATTAACTTGAAAGATTCTAAATTGACTTTTATGGTTATAAAAATGATATATTACCCACTAAACATGACTTTATGTTTTTTCTTTTAAGGAGATGAAGGCTAGGGGTTAGGTTTGGCACTAGGGAAGGTTCATAAGAGAAGCTAAATTCATTAACTTTTAGAAGGACTTGTAAAGGTATGCTAATGATAAGTTGAAAAAAAATCTATCAAAAAGAAACTGAAAAATAGTTATGATTTATTATCTGTTAATGATGGTTAAACAAAATAAGTAGGATAAAGTATATCTCCGTGATTAAGTCATTTTAATTTTTTATTTATCAATTTTCATTTGTAAGATGTTCAAATAAGAATATAGTAAGAAATTCTAAAATTATTTGAGAGCTGTTATAATTAGGTATTTAATTGATTTTTTATTTTTAAAACATGTTCTAGTGTATATTAAGTTTATTTAAAATATAGGTTTCTTCTAGTATTGTGACTGTGTCGCCCAAATATGATGATACAGAACAAGTAAACCTGTGTGTCTTAGTAGTATTATTAAACATGTTTGGGGAGATTCCTCATCTTTGACATGACAATTAAATTGTTTCTTTTGCATATGCTACATTCTAAAGATGATATTTGTGATTACTTTATGATGAAATATGTCACATGTATTTAAGGTGTTAATTGGTAATAATATATTCTTCTAAGCCCCAGTAAGATTGTAAACTACAATTAATTGAATGACTTGAAGATTTTGTTTATGATTAATGTATTTTAAAGTTGAATATACATCCTAATATTTTTATGTAAGTTCCTAATCTATTCAATAACAATTAATGGTGGTTATTAATTCCTTATTGGATATGAAAATTAAGATCAGTGTATAATGTATAACCTGTCTCAATTTTTACATAATCCTCAAAGGAGTTAGTTGTCAATAATGGAAACTGATATATACAATTTTAAAAAGACTAAAAGTATTTATTTACCAAAAGTAAAATAGTCTGATTGTGTTGCAGTCCTGTTTGTAAATCAATTCTACAATTATTCAACCAAAGACCCTATTGTAAAAGTAGTTTTTGATTTTTCCCAAGATGATGTTTTCTGAAGAACACATACAGAGAGTGCAAAGTATTTTGTGGGAGCCTGATGGGAAATGCTTTGAAAAGTGGAAACTGTAAGTATATGTTTGAGTTGATGGGAAGTTTTAGTGGCAGAAATATCTTAGGTAGATATTTGGTTAGCAAAGTGTTAGATATTTTGTATGAATGATAGAACCTTTTCATAATTATTTAGAATATAGATAGATGTTGTTGGATACAACCAACATAGCTTGGTCCCAACAAATGCAAACACAAACGAACTGTTAATCATGTAAGTTCCAATGTTGATGAGCCATCCAAAGTGGTAACCTCATGACCGATCTCACTGTAGAAGAGAGCTTCCGGATCAAGATATCATCATGTGCAGAAGTCAACTCGTGTCAAACACTACAAATGTAGGTTCTATAAAAAAATATTTTCTTTCGTTTTTTTTTTCTTTTGCGTTTTACAATTAACATTTCAACGACAAAAATACGCCGTTCAAGTTTGTCTCATTTATAGCTAACTATTTTTGTTTGAGTTTTTTGAATTTTTTTCTTAATTTTAACAATTTCATATTTAATAAAACATTTTAATTATAATATAACGAGACATAAATAATTTTAATTTTTCTATGATATAGCTCACTGTTCATGAATTGTTAATATCGAAATTACGTATTAATCTTTATACAATCTGTCTAGCTTGAATACATGAGTTTATTTATTTAATTAAACAAATAATTATTAAATATTTAACATATTAAGCTCAAATAATTCTCGAACTTATTTACACCCTTAGTTTGAAGTTCTCCAGTATTGTCAACATTCAGCTAATAAATTCTTCTCAACTCAGATAGTACACAAAAATCTTTATAATCCATCTGCATTGGCTCTCGAACATTTTTCTAAGTTTTTTTAAATGTTGAAAAGGTGAAACTGAAAACAGAAAAATAAAGTACAAACTAAACCATTTCTTATCTTCCTACGGCAGCAAGAATGGAAAATGAAAATAACTTTAACGTTATAAAATAAATTATAAAAAGATCAGTGATTAAAATAAGTAACGTACCAAACTAATAAGTAGAATTAGATTATTACTAACAAATTTCTTACGATCATTGACAAAAAACCATACATACGATAATGCTTCAACACTATTTTATTGTAATAAATTTTCCCTTCAAAATAAATACCATATATTTTTATTTTCTAATGTGTCTTGGATTCAATTTCAATGGATACTTTTACCCACTATTTTGTCAAATTAAAGTTATTTAACATATTACTTTTACATGAGTTCAATATTAATAGAATAACGAGCTTTCAGCCTAAAAGATTAAATTGTTTTTTCGAAAATTAATGATACTGGATTTTAAATAATATTATTATATACTAAAAAGTTGAATAAATTAAACTGAAACAATCGCTGCACCGGTGCAATACTTCAGAAGGTTGATAATAAGGGTTACAGGAGAAATTGCAACAGGGCAAAACCAAAAGATCATCAAACGAGGACCAAGTGCATCACAAGGTGAAATCTCATGAAATTCCTCAATAAATAAAAAAGAAAAAGAAGCAAATAAAGAAGAAAAAAAATTATGCTCTACACTATAAATACATTCCAATCTTTCACAAAGAAATATTTGAAAGATCATTAAATCACGTGACAGGAGCGATTTAAAAGCTCCTTTTTTAGTATTACAGACCTACAATCATTCTATTCAATCCAACGAGTAACTCCATCTTCGCCTACAGTTGCCAATATCTCAACGCGTACATCCAAAACAGCCTAGTATTTGTGTCAATAAGATGAAGTTCAAGGATTAACCAATGAAATTTTACAAACTAAATTATGTCAGCTTTTATATGATCATAGGCAATGACAAGCACGGATATAACAATGAAGCAACACGAATTAAGTATTTATTGTATACTATGATGCATCAGAGAGACGACTTGCTCTAGTAAACTGATGAAAGAAGAAAATAGTTGACAATTTGTGTTCATAGGATAAACTAAAATGGCAAACGAAGAAACAAAATGAGCCATTAAAAGCCATCCTCTACGTCTCTAAGGAATGTTCCACACAAAGTGAGAGAATCTTTTTAAGAAAGATGGGGCTGTACAATTACAAGTCCCATTTTGAAAAGCCTCAACACCATATTCAGCCAACTAAAATGTTTTGCAACTAGTTATCAGATTGCAAGGAACCATTTAAATTTCATACCAATGTATCAAACACTGATTGCAACAAGAAAAACAAAGAAAACTTACCGATGGGTTTCTGCAGTTCACCAGTCTGCATTCCTGTAAGGAACCTTCTAGTGTCCAATTTTCCCAAACATCAAAACTATGACTAGCAAATACAAACTCCATTCTTCTATTGATCTGCAAAAACGACAGTTTATAACCAAATAAAAAACATTATGTTTGAAGTGAAACATAAATAATAGATTTAGCCATATGTCTAAATATTTAGCTTTTATTGAAAATATACTACTCAAAAATAGAAATACAGCATGCAAAAGAATCGGTATATATGATAATAAATTCTAAAGGAAATATATGATAATTGATAAACTCTGAGCGTTATAATGCCATTACCTGCAATAATTTTCCACCAGCAGCAAGAGATCGCAATCCAATTGTGTCCTGAAGCAAATGTATTAACATTCAAATATCAGCTAATTTGCAGAACACTTGAGTTAAAAAAACATCTTATACCATTCTAAAGCCAAAACTAATATTTGAAATACATGATGTCATGTAAAATAAAAGTGACTAGAACAAGGGCAAAGTTCCTTCACGACAAACCTTGCTTCTGAAGATGATGAGGAACTGTGCAGCAGGGTCTCTTTTTGAGACATTAGACATGGAATCCATGATCCAACCTCCACCTTTAACTCTTTGTCTTGAAACATGAAGGGCAGGGCGGTCTCTGGCGTACAGAGCTATAACATATCCATCTCTCAATAGTTCAGTACAGTTTCCACTAAGTCTCACACTTGACTTTATAGCTTGAGAACTAGTTGGTTCTTGCATTTCTATTGGAGTTTTTCTACTTCTTGAATCTTCAGAGCTGGAGCTCAAAGCTTGGTCAGTGCCACTCATAGCAGTATCATCTCTCTGAGATGTGCCTTCTTTCTCTAGTGCAGAAGGATCTTCTGATTTTTGTTGGGACTTTTGACGGGTATGCCTTTTTTTTGCCTTTTTACCTGACCTGCTGCGCCTTCCTTCAGACCTAGCAGAGGCACTTTGAGACAAACTTGAAACCTGATGCTGGGATGAAGACTCTTTCACTTGAGTATTTCCTTTCTTTCGGGAACTGTCAGGACTTAAGTGAACATCATCTGTTTGCTCTCTAACAATAATCTGGAGAGCATTTTCTTTGTATTGCTGATCAGATTGTTCGCTTTCATTGTCAACCTCACTCTCTTCTTCCACATCTGACATGGCATTCTTTGGAATAATTCCATCAATGAAGAATGTTTGCAATATGGATATAGCTTTCTCCCTTATCTCCATCCAAACCTCTTCACTGTAATCTGCACTTCGTGGAAGTATCAACACATTAGGCATCTCCTTCACCTGATGCAGCCATACCGAAAGTATGTTATAGTATTGTCCTCTTTATTAAACCATCATTGCTATACACTGACAGGGCATAATCTAATATGAATGTGTGTGTGTGTATATATATATATGATTAAGAGTAGCAAATACAAAATCAAATTCCATGAAGTCAACACACTATTGTAAAACCTATTTTATTTTGATAATACAGTTTTTCCATTAATCCCATTATTGCTCTGATAAAGAATAATCATATTCCAAAACATCAAGTCTTCTAGATGACAAAGGGTTAAAGACAAGTTTAAACATAATACTGACATCTAGGTCTGTATAACTTTCGCAAGAAAACTTTGACCCTGATTATCATAAGTGTTGGTTAGAATCACAAGAATTGTATGATCTGTGTCCAGATTTGATACAAAATATTCACAGTTTGTAACAAATTGTCAGGAAATTCATTTTTTACCTTGAATCATTTGCTAAGTCGTGTAAATCACTTCTGTATTGGAAGAATTGCTATTGGTGCCTTATAATGCAATTCTTGCAAAGTGAGTCAAGCACACAAAATGGCATGGATGGGTCTTGAGCCACTTTTGAGAAAATTCCCATTTTACATTTGTTAATGTGCAACAGCCTGTTACTAAGATTATCATAGATTACCAATTTTTGCATTCCATTATCACAAAAAAGGTTCTATATCTTTCTAATCAGGTAGGTCTGAGCAATAGAAATACCAGTATTTTTTTTTTTTTTTTTGCAATTTTTTATAAGATTGGATAAAAAATGACGAATTCCTTTCCTATTTTGAACCAAAGTCAGAATATTAAAGTTCGAGGCCCTAGGACTGGTCCCCACTTTTCAATTTTAGAGTGTTTGACATGTTCAAATTTCATACACTACAATTGCGTCTTGGTGCTTTGTGCCCTCTCTACTAATGCCTCCTTTACTCAGTTCAAGTGACCCCCCACCTGGTCTCTTTCCATGTCTATTCTCAAGTCTTCACCTCCCTGTTACTGTGGCATCAATTTTTTTTTAGCGCGGTATTGGGCCAGTAGAAGAAAAGGGACATTGTTATCACATGAAGCCAGAGTGAGTGTTCCTCCACATAGGCTTAGTTAAGTACAAGTATTGTCCACATACATATTGTGGTGTTGTTACAGGATGAAACATCACTTTGCCCGAATAAAGGAGAATGTTAGTCTTGTACATCTATTTATGATGAAGTTAAGAGAGATGAATTTAAAGCTGTTAGAAGATAAAAAAGAAGCTAAAGGGGCAAATGATCAAGAATAATTTGATGTTGGTATCCAAGATGCTGAAAAAACAGAAATGTGAAATCATTTGTGAAGAGGAAGGAGGGAATTTGAGCATCTATGAAGAAAATACAATGAATGACGTTTGAAAGATAGAGTTGGTGACTCAAGACATCTGCAAATGCATTTATGGCAATATTTTCCCATTTAATTTAGCAAGAAGTTCCTTATTTATCAAAATGCTCTCCCACTTATCATGAGGAGAGAGAATCTTAATTGAAAGAGACTTGACAACATCCAAGTTAGTTAGGGGTAGTACAGTATTGGCTGGGGAGATCGGGCCAGTCCGAAATAAAAAATGGCAGCCAAATTGGGAATCAAAATGCCTATTTTCCGATTCACGAATTGAGTTGTAATATTCATTATCAATAAGAAAAATAGCATGTACAACTAACAGACATATAAAAGCACAAAACATAAAAGCACAAATTCATGCTCAATAACAAATCTAGGAGCATGTTAACATAAAGAAGTCAAATAGCTCACTATATGGCTAACAAAAAAGTTTTAAAATAATTTATAATATCCTCTGAGCAACTTTGTAAATCCATTTTTGGTGTATCTATCTGTCATCGGTGAACTTCATTGTGATTCTTTTCCTCTCTTTGTACTTCTGTTGCAAGATAGATATCTCTCTATATAAATGAATCTGAAGAGAGATTCAAGTGAACTCTCTCAGGTACCTTCTCTCACATTTATTCTCAAGTAAAACAAAGATAGTCACAATTAAAAAAAAAAAGTGACTGATTAAATTAAGCAAGAAAGCCACCCCTACCACAATAAAAAAAATGACAAAATATCAGTACGGCCAAAGTCCAAATGGACAACTTGATGATCATTCATCATCCCCAAGATCAACATTACTTAGTTCATCTTCATCCTCCTACATCAAAAGATCTTCCCCTTCCTCCCATCTCAAATAATATCTTCAATTTGATCCTCTTCTTTTATTATGAAATCTCAACAGCTGTGTTTTAAGTTTCTTAGACCAATAAAATAAAATGAAAAGAATAAGCAAGACAATAAGCATTAAACTTTTAATGTATCTTGTTATCATAAATCTAATCAGACAAATTTCTTCCTTTCCTTGCAAGGAGCCCCTCATGGAAACCAAAACACATGTATATTCATCCGTGTAGCACAGTACAAATTGGTAAGAAGGATTTTATTTTTCAATAATTCATTGATCATCCGATTCAATATAGGATAAACGTATCCCCTTCTACTCTCTACATTTTTTGTCTTATCTTAAGATGAAAACTATACTTAACAAACACAAATGCATTTATTCTTTGATTTCCTATTTTGCAGTTAATCAAATGCACTTGTGTTCCTATTATATCTGACAGAAGTAAAACTTAACTTCTATCAAAACATTCAAGTATGAAAGTAAAGGAACAATAAGTTGTGAATTTCAATCAATAGTTTAGACATTCGTAAATGCCTGTATCATACCTTGCAAATTAAAGAATACAAAACCTAAATTTACCGTACCCATGCTTCCATCCATTGGGGCCCTTCTGCACCATCCAAAGCACATCCAGCTAAGGTTCCATCAATCAAAAGCTGCTTTACAGCACAATCATCCAAAAGCTGACTGCTGCCCGTATTTACAAGAAATGCTCCTATGAAAACATTAGATACATTATACATTTGTGAAGATAACTCACACCATAAATAACAGAAACAAAGAAAAATTTATAACATATGAACAAGTAAATACCAGGTTTCACATGTTGAAGACATTCAGCATTAATAATCTGCATTGTTTCATTCGTTAGAGCACAATGGAGTGATACAAGATCACTTGCAGCTAGTAAATCATTAAGAGTATCCATTCTTCGTGCTGCAGGAGGGAACTTTGCTTTTCCTTTTCCCTGTGAGTGCAAGGTTGAAGGCAAAATTACTAAATTAGCCAAAACCTTATAGAATTCGGTCAGCTTTTTGGGACTAGTACAAGCATGCTAAGTTCCAATGTTCCAAAGAAACAAATGAAAAATGAAAATCAAAGAGAGCAGATTATGAAATAAACATTCAGAAGTTGAAATATAGAACAACAAAGCCTTATCTTCCGTAACCCCATTTTACTGAAGCTACTGGTACTCAATTAATTGTCTATGCGTACCCTTGTGCAAGTTTGTTAGGGCAACAGGAACCTTAAGGCAAAAAGAAGCCGAAACAAATATAACATTTCACGATTGTTATGAAGAAACGAAAAGGCTCATTTACCCTTAACAAAAGATTGATCAGAATGTTAACAAAATGAAGAAATAGCATATGGTTATATTACAAAGTTTACCAGCTACATAAAATTCAATTCCCATGTTTGAACAGAGTATCCTAGTATCGTATTTACCCAATAAGGATTTATACCAACAAATCAATTCATCAGCTCTCCAACTGATTAGCAATCATCAAACCTGAAGTAAAAAAGAACAGACTACTATTTCACGTATTTATTTTAAAAAGTCCTCAGGGACTATTATGGAACAGGTGCAATCAGGGACTATTATGGAACAGGTGCAATTAAGACAAATTGAAGCTTTTGCATTAACCAGAGAAAAGATTTATACCAACTAATAGTCAATTCTCACAATTAACACATTTATCAAAAGATTCAAAATTAGGAAATACAAATTCAATGGTTTCAAAAATACACAGGAATTTAGCTTAAATTTGGGGGCAATAATCACTTATTTTTTAAAGCTCTCTCAAGAAACTGCCAAAATAAGCTATAATTTTTTTAAAACAAGTTAAACCAATAGTAAAGTCTCACGTTAGACCACAGTATCTTATTCTTACCCGAAAAGAGAATTTAAGTTGACAAAAGAAAGAATAGCGACTTGGGCATTATGTGGTGTTTAAGTCTCACATTGAGTAACATGAGAAGCTCGGTGAAGTATATAAGTGTTGGCTCTTCTCCGTAACAGCTAGTCTTTAAGGCTGGGTTCCCCAATGCTAGGATGCTTATTCATTGTTACGGGAGCTGATTGTCAATGTCTGAGAAAGGCCTACTTACAAAGGGTTCAAACTAGTGAAGAGTTATGACTAACGACAAAGTTGAATAAAGTGTCACCAAGTAAAGTATCATAGTGTGAAAAATTCTCAAGTGTGATACTATGATCAGGGCTTTGGTATTACGGGATGTCTTAGTTCCACACCGAGTAATTCGACACTCGAGAGTATTTTAGTGTTGGGTTCTTAGTTCTTCCCCCTTGACATCTTGCTTTTAAGGATGAGCTTTCCAAATACTTGGGTGCTTATCAAGCAACATGCTGGAATGATGCCAGACAAAATTACAAAAGGAAATGAAGGGCAAGATAGTTAAGATGAAAGCAAAATTAAGTGAACATGGGATCAAGTGGACCTGGTAAGGGACAGCAATGGGGAGTGGAAGTTTCGTACATTAGAAGACACCAAATGTCATGCTGGAGAATTTCGTACGAGAGGTAAAATTTATTCATATAATATAACTATTTAGAAAGAGAGGAAGTCAACTTCAGAGCATTGAATAAATTTTCGTCTCCTTCTGTCTTCTCTTTGAAGACTGTCCTTTGTCTTCTAGAGCTTAATGTAAGATTTAAGTGTCAAGAATTCGTTAGTTACCAATAGTAGTATCTAATTATAGTAAATAAAAAAATAGAATGTACACTATTCCGGTAACAGAAATGCTTATTTGCACGAACTGAAAACAACAAATTCATACCTGCTATGCTAATTCTATCAAAAACTGAAAGTCATTCTCAACTACCAGGTACAGTCATGGGCCAATGTGAATGATCAAAGAGCATTTCTGACTTCCATACAAATGATTTCAAACCAAATATATTTTTAGTTCCAGTATTTCCACCTTTTTTTGTCTGGTTTCTTGTTAAACTTCAATAGTGTTATTGCACACGCTAACCATAAAACCCGAACTGTTACACACCAGTTACAACGCCACAAAAACAAAAAAAGGGCTCAGAATCATGAAAGAAATGCTACAATATCAGTTAATCACCTAGTCTCACAAACAACAAGTGGATCACAAAATTAAAGCATAGAAACATCAATCACTATTTAAATTTCGACAGAAGAGGGGTTCTTCACTTAATGAAGGAAAGATTAAAAAATACGTACTGCTTGAGCATCAAAATAGAGCACGCTCATTTTGAAGGCCAAGCTGCGAGTGGCCAAAGACCTAGCCGACGCGGAGATTCCGACGATGCCGAGAACGAGGCCGCGGCAGCGGCGCATCCCGCGGCAGAGAGGCTGGACGGAGCCGAGCCAGCCGGAGGCGGAGAGCGCGTGGCGGGAGAGGAGGTGCGTGCGGCGGAGGAGACCGAGGAAGAGCGCCATCACAGTGTCGGCGATCTCCTCCGCGCGCGAGGTGTCAACGTGGACGAGGCGAAGGCCGAGGTCGGAGGCGAGGGCTGAGTCGACGGCGCGGTCGGCGGAGCCGAGGCATAGGATGAGGTGATAGGAACGGAGACGGCGCTGGGCGGCGCGCGGGAGGTAGACGAGAGAGTGGAGGAGGACCGCGGCGGCAGACTCGATCTTGCCTTCGGAGAGGCGGCTGAGGGGAACATGCTCGACGAGGGCGACGCCGGCGAGGGATTGGAGCTCGAGAGAACAGTCGTCGATGCAGTTTAGGGTGACGACGAGGGGGAGAGGCGCAGGGTTGTTACGGTGAGGCATTGCCGCACACGATTGGATCTGCTACTCCTCCTTCCTCTCTTCCTTTCACTTCTTCGCCTTCTCAGTTATGCTTTCGCTTTAGAACCCTCTCTGTCGCCACTTTTCGGACCAGCCATTTTCAACCACCTCTAAGAAATTAAAAGAGATTTTATTTTCTTTCAATTTTTATTTTCTTCTCCTTTTTTTATATTTTTAATCTTTTTAAGAAATTCTCCAATATAAAAAATAATAATAATAAGACATAAGAAGTCAGTTGATATCGTTTACTCAGACTGATGTTATACAAAAATCATTTTAGTATATTTAAAACTTATATTAAAATATATTTAAATAGTTAAAATTTATTTATAATTAAATAGAAACATAATTTTGTTTCTTTATATATTTAAGATGGAATGAATGAAGTAGTATTTTGAGATTTTTATATAATTAAAACTCTTAACAAAAATGGTTTTTATATATAATTATATTTACAGTTGGAGAGAACGGAAACGAAATAAGAGTGAGCATTTTGAAGACTTTCAAACTGTTTACTAAAGGCAACAGACCTTAATTTTGAAGCTGCTCCGTCGCAGCGGCCGGAAAGCGCAGTGGTGCCTGGCCTCCACGGCGGAGAACGCCTTGTACCTCAGTGAGAAGACTTCGTGACTAACGGTGCGGGTATCCAGAAAGTCTAGAATAAGAAAAATAGCTCCTCAATAGCTATTTTTCATTAATTATTTTAAAAGTTAAAAAATTAAAAAATTTTAATTTTAATACTTTTATCCGCACAAAAAAAAAATCATTTATCCCCTGTCAATGAAACTTTGAGTAATTGTTTTCATAAAATACTATTAAAAGAGTGCATAGTCAAGATATATTGTTAACATAAAATTATGATGAGAAAAGTTGTTAATTTTATTGTATATATCTTAGATATATGTATGCAAAATAAATTTAAAAATAAGAAATAATATTATTATTACATCTTATTTTCTTGCGTGGTTTAAAATTATTCTGAGAAATTAAAAAATATAATAAATTTACTTAATTTTAATAAAAAATTAGAAAATACCAGTATTTTACCATGCCATTTCTATATTACGAAATAACTATATATATAGACTAATTACATTTATTTATAAGATTTTGATTTTACTTTTTTTTTTCATTTCTTGTATTACAATAAATGTGTACTTGTAAACTGAGTAAATACTATGTTAAGGATATAAATAAAAAAAATATGTTTTAAGTTTTGAGAATGATAATTAGATAAAAATAAAAATATTTTAAAAACACGACTAAAAAACCTTAGAGAATATAAAAAGTCAATTTTTTTCATTATTAAAGTAAAAAAAAAAAGTGTTGTATTTGGAGAAGAGTTTGGAATTTTGACTAATAAAAATGTTTAAATAATGAGATTTGAAATTTTTAATTGGAAACAACTTATTGGGATATAAATTTAAGTAGGAGATTTCAATGTAAAGTAATATTAAATTTTTGAGGAATAGAGAGTACAAATTTATGTTTGGTAAGAGATAGTGATTTTAGTGTAGGACAATTGATATCCAACAACTTATTTTCATGAAGACATATACTATTATCAAAAGAAGATCATTAAATAGTATCTTTGCTTAAAGAGTTCTTCTCTTTACTATTTCTTAAAAATTATATATATATATAAAGACATGCTAAACACTATTAATTTAATTATTTATCGGTGTCACGGACTTGCTCAACATCATCAAGATACAACTTCTTTAATTTTCTTATTCAGCTCAAGGTAGAGGGTTGTCTCAAACGGGTGCTTTCAAAATAGAAAGAAAAAATTAAAACGTGACAATTAAATTGAGGAAAATACATTTTAAATATAAAATATAATTAAATAAATAATTGAGATCCAAATTAGTTTTATTTTATCACATATATGCTTAATTTTGTAAGTGCACTTTATATTCCAACATGCACTCTCAATGAACCACATTCAAATTTTAGTGTTATTATCACTGTTAACTAGCATTTAGATTTCTTTTTTATCTTCGGTTATTAATTGAAAAAAAAAAAAAATCAATGCACACATGAACGTTGACGTTTTATTGGGTATGGCCGGACTGTTTTGTTAAATTTCTGAGAATAATTAGAAGCTAGGACATATTTGATGTTTTTTAAGAATATGTTTAGTTAAGAGAAAATAAAAACTAATTTTTATATTAATTTTTTGTTAAAAATTTTATATACACTAAGAATAAAGCTAATTGATAATATATATAGGTGAATGCAAATTTTATTTTACAGACATATTTTTGGAAGGTTAATACGAGATCTTAACCAAGTTTTTGATAAACTTAAGTTAACTTTAAAATCTACTTTTCAAAATAACACGAGATTCTTACAAAGTGTGTCTTTTTAAGAGAATTTATTGTATTCACAATAGAACTTATTATTGTTAAATTTAGTGGATCAGAAATATAAACAGTTCTGCTCCCTACATTCTGAAAAATACACTAATCAATTGCGCCATATTTAGCTCTATTTATCTCAAAAGCAGAGCTGATATGAAGACACCTTCCAAATATTAAACTCCTAATTTATTGTTTAAACATCAGCCTTAAGAAAGTGGTTTTTCCGGAGACAATTTTGTGTGTGTAAAATTTTGCTGATATGTATCTTCCACAGGGCAAAAATATTTAAATTCCAAAACTAGTGATTAAATTGAAATAAAATTTTGCAGTGTTAAAGTAGTGAATAAAATTAATGCTAAGACATTAGTTTGAATAAGATAATTGCATTATAGCAGTAAAGAACACCAAGCAGCAGTACTACTTCTCATGGGTAGCATAATATATAATCAAACTTTATCTTATATAGCACTTCAGACCAACAGAACTTTATCTTATATATTCATATATTACTTGAAATTATAAGTTTCAAAGCATGATAATTGATGTGACTCATAGCCATGGTATTTGATAATAAATGTAGCACTGACCAGAATCTAACGAGGGTGTAATTCAGTAATTGAAGCCTCATTCACTGAATTCTGAGCTGATCTACCAGTGGATTGAGTCGATTTTGTTGCCCATGAATCTTCCCATGACATGTTTGGAAGGGTTCCAGTTGCAGTATCTATGAAAAATGCAGGTCTTTTAGGCAGTGGGATTGTGATAGAAGAACTATTAAGCATGAGTGCAACGTTAGCCATGGTTGGTCTGTTGTTTAAATCTTCTTCAACACACAGTAAACCAATGTCAATGCATCTTATCATTTCATTTTGTGAACCATTCTCCAATGTTGGATCCATAATATTTGTAACTGTCCCCTCTCTCCAGTTTCTCCATGCCTGCAACAATTTCCTCAAAACAAATAATTAACCACATACTATAGTATTGGTTTTGTAGTATTCAGAAAAGTAACACTCACAAAGCTTAATAGACCTTCCCCGTTCTCATGACGAACACCATGGTTCTTTTGGCCACTTACAATCTCAAGAACTAGTACACCAAAACTGAAAACATCTGATTTCGCTGAAAACTGTCCTTGCGTTATGTACTCAGGTGCCATGTATCCACTGCATAATAATATGGACGAGCTTAATAAATTATCACAAGCTTAAATGTAAAATAATCAGTTGATTATTAATCTTATATAATGATTAGTAAACTCTAATACAGAACTTACAAGGTCCCAACAACTCTGCTGGTATTCTCTTGTGTCTGGTCTATAACAATTAATCTTGCCAGACCAAAATCTGATATTTTAGGAATCATTTCTTCGTCTAAGAGAATATTACTTGCTTTAAGATCACGATGTATAATGCGTAATCTTGAATCTTGGTGAAGATAAAGAAGACCTCGAGCAATGCCTTTAATGATCTTGTAACGTGTATCCCAATCCAATGGTGCTTTCACTGTTGGATCTATTTGTGTCAAACCAAAGAGTTTCACAACAGTTAGTATTGTTGGTGGTCTTTTTCATGAAACAGAAATAAAGTAAAAGAAGAAAATGAAGTATTTAAACCTACTAAATATGAAGTAATCAAGACTTTTATTAGGAACAAATTCATAAACAAGTAGCTTTTCTCTCCCTTGCAAACAAAAACCAATAAGCCTGACTAAATTTCTGTGTTGAAGCTTAGCCAGCAAAAGGACTTCATTCTTAAATTCCAAGTCTCCTTGACCAGAATTCCTTGACAACCTTTTGACAGCAATCGCTTGCCCATTAGCGAGTTTTCCCTAAAAATATATGTTAGTATTAGATAAATTTATTTGAAGTTCAGTATATTGGTAACATGTTTTGATGAAAAGGTGAAGTATATCATAACAAAAACAATGTTTTCTTACCTGGTAAACAGCTCCAAATCCACCTTCTCCTAATTTATTAGAATCAGAAAAGTTACTTGTTGCAACTTGTATTGTGTTTAAGTTGAATTGCAATGATTCAACCCTTTCAATTTCATCATCGTCTCCATCTTCCTCTTCACAGATGATACAAGCACAATATTATAGTTAGCGCATTTAAAGAACATCAGGAGATCTAATTTATGAAAATTTTGCTTCCTTTTTCTTCTCTTTTTCTTTCTTCCACATGTGGTGACTCAGATCCCATGCTTAGAACATTATTATAAAATTTTCCATTTTGCATTTACTTATTATTGTATGCATTATCTACTATGATATGCTTGAATACTCTAAATTAGGATAGATTATATGTTTATTTACCGAGACTTTTGTGTCCATCTCTGGGAAACTCATTTTAACATATAGACTTAGTTGAAAATAGAGAGTATCAAATAACTAATACTCAGACACATACCAGCTAGAAGACTTTTTCTTGCTTTCCTTCTTAAATATATGCTAATAACAATCAACAGAACAAGAACAACGAGAACAGTTGGCACAACTATGATGATTGCAGTTCGCAAAGAGTTGCCGTGATCTTCTGCAAAAACCAAAAATCTTATACTGGATGAGAATTTTGAAATATTAAAACATAATAAATAACAATAATTCTAATAACTCATACTGAGGAACAATACAAAGAATAGTCAAAATCACTGTATGTAGAAGGGCACCGGGGATATCAAAGTACATAACATGAACAATTCATCAGCAAACATGTTCAGTCTTGAAGCTAAATGAAGGTTGGAAGCAGGGAAGGAATACTTATCATACTGATATACAAGCAATGGAACAAATAATGTAACGCAGATATATGCAGAGAAACGTATTTGCTGATATTAGATTTTTGAGTGATGTGTTATGTGTTGGAAGGAATTGCAAGCAGATATGTGTTCCTAATAATGTACAGAATCTGAATAACATTAGTCTGTTGAATCAAGTCTGTAAACAACCTCAGAGAGATAGAGTTTGTATAAGTAAGCTGTCTTGGTTTTTTGTTACATACTTATTGTTATACTTTGATACAATTAATTTTTAAAATTCTTATCTTTAACAAGCATATAATATAATTTTAGTTTATAAAATCTTTATTTTTTATTTTTTCTATTTTGTGAAAACACATGTCCAGATGAGTGAGTGAAAGAAAAGTCTAACGAGTATATCTGCAAAGTTATAGCAGTAACTATAGTAAGTATAAGAGTGAAATTTACCTTGGTGAAGCGAAAGTGATGCAGGTGGTGGTGCAGGGTCTAAGATGATGGTAGGGTCGTAGAAGGGGTAAATTTCATACCTAACATTACAACTGGGTTGAAAAGATACGGCACCAAGCCTGTCTTTAGAAACCCTTCGGATACTTGAGATGGTCCAATCCAAGCAGTCAGCGCAATTTTGCCTTGACAAGTCAGGCGTACACTGCATAAGACCATATATGGTTTGAAAACTTGCAACGATTGCAGTGTCCGTGGCATACTTACGGCGAGAGTCACCACCTGCAGCTTTGTCTCTTAGACTTCTCAGTAACCCACCTAGACTTTGTTGAACTCCTCCACATCCGTTGTTGCATTGTTGTTGTTGTGCATGGGCCAGTAAGGAGAAGTCTCCATGGTGCGAAATATTGAGCGGTTGGAATAGCGCACCATGCACTTTTCTTCCCA
>Ga0209489_100791_pt1 | contig 62824 bp, 32 predicted proteins | sample SiratrowhiteBW_FD_187527 | JGI IMG/M metagenome (GOLD analysis project Ga0209489, IMG submission 187527) | Root nodule microbial communities of legume samples collected from California, USA - Siratro white BW (SPAdes) (version 2) | ecosystem: Host-associated > Plants > Roots > Nodule | place... | reverse complement strand
TATATATATATATATATATATATAATGTCAAGCAATTTTTTGAGAGACGAGATGAAAAACATATTACTTGTTATCCGATGACTTAGACCATCTCACATTATTTGTAGGATGTTCTATAAGAATTTATAAAGACTTACCTTTAAATATTTTTATTTGTATTTTAATTTGCAGAATTTAAAATATAATTTAATTATTTTAATATTATTTTAATACTATTAGGATCATATAAAAATAATATTATAAATAAAATAACATTAATATTGTTGTTCAGTGACATGTGAGGCTCGTTAACAATAGTTTTATTAGTGCTAAGAATGGTCAAATCTGTTTATTGGTGAACTAGTAGGTGTTTTTTATTCTTTTGATAAACTTCTTGTACATGTTTGGTCAAAACGCTGATAGTTTATTTATATACTTCTTCCATATTTAGGTGGTAACAACAAGATTTTTTTGTGATTATTTTTTATCTTTTTGATAATTTATTTTGTTTTAATGTTGCTCTTAATTATTGAGTGACCACTGTTGATGGTTGATCAGTTATTTTTTTGTCTGAAATTATTAAGTAGAAAAAAAATACTTTTATTAAGACTGAAAATAAATATTTAAATTTATATAATTAAGAATTTTAAATTTTATATGACACCAATGTCCTTCACTATAAATATCTTATAAAACTTAAGTCTGTATTTTCCTTAAAGAAAATTAGGAGAAAGTTGAGGGCAAATGAATAAAACAAGGAGTAGGATAGTGCAAGGAATTTGACAAATGAAAGGAAATGAAAATGAATAAACTTTAACACCCAACACAATAGCTATGTTAGTTTAATGTAAGAATCTAATAAAGAACAAGAAACAGGTGTTTTAGCAAGCTGGTAGAGTGCAGGGTCCCAATCATGGCATGATAACAGCAAATGCTTAACTACAAGACCCACTCTGATTTTATTGCATCATAATCTAACTCATGACTTTGCCAGTTGCCATTCCAGCTGGCCCAAATAACATGCTAAAGTTTACACATTAATGTGCCTTGTCTTAAACTTCAGCACCTTTATTATTGTCTTTGAAAATTGGAACCATTCCATTCTCATCAAACAAACCCCTAGATTGCCAGAGAAAATATACTTTTGCCAACTAAGCACAAAAGGTATATAATTCAGATGGCTCATAACTTGGTGAGTCTCAAGAGTCCAGTTCAATTAAAATAAAACCATGTGGCCATATGGAACAAATAATTGGAGTAGCTAATCATGGAATCTAAATAATAATGATTTCTGAAAGTTCAATTATCTCGGGATGGGATCATTTTAGTTTTGGAAAATCAAACTAAAAAGATATTTATTTATTTATATATTAGATAAATAAGAATACAAAGAGATGCATTATTTGGACACGTGATTCTAAACCGTTGGCTCAAGCGAATGTGAAGCCGTTAAGCCATAAAGCTTAGAGGGTGGAGCTGGTGTCGGTGCTCCTAATGTGCATGACAGTGAAAACTGAAAACATCCAAAGCCTATTTCCTTCACTGTCATACACTTCGGCTCCATCATAATCAACCATTTAAAACCCAAAAACACACATTCCGCATTGTTTTCTTAACGAACCTTCCTCGCCTCTGTTCAAATCAAATCTATATCGCACGGCAACCGAGCCAAGAGAACCAATCGACGACTCACCGTCACACTCACATGCCGGCTTCGCTTTTCACTCTCTGAAGGTGTTTACCGTTCCCTCTCACCTCTTCGCATCACCGTTTATCCATTTTTCAATATTCTCGCATTCTTTCGCCGCTTTGACTTTTTCGTTGACTCGCGCGCTCCACTCTTTCTGCACTTCCATTTCTCCGTGGCAGCTCTTGATCTGCTACCTCTCTAACTGTCTTCGCGATTCAATTTTAATTGAATCCGTTGTTTGCTTGATTTTTCACTGCCTTTTGGTTAGGTCACGGTGTAGCTGTTATTATTATTTTATTGTTATTTGTTATTTTGAACTTGTGGAATTTGCATTTGCGATTTTGCTGCAATTAGCGTGGTTTAAGACTGGTGATTGATTTGAATCTGAATTTCGGTTTGGACAGAGAGGATTTGATGTTCTGTCAGACTCTCCGGTGTAGATTGTAGAGGAGCAGTGTCCTGGATTGATCAGTTCGGGAGTGTCTACGCGAAGCGAAGCTGGCGACCACACTGACTTGGAGATTTGCTGCCCATAATGGCAGCACGCTTGCTGCTAATGACATGGTACTTTGTGATTTTCAATTTTTTTCTTTATTCATTTTATGCTATACTATCGTCATTATTGGTAGAGGAAAAGTGTTTGAGTATCAGGATATACTTGTAATTTTACGGAACCTTAAGTTCTCCTGCACAGATTGGATACCATTTCTTCATATTGCTTGGTGGTCCTCTGTTTTAAAATTTCAGTCGTGGTTCTAGAAATTTTGGACGATGGAAGGATGATGCAAGGGCAATTGTGGTTGTGGAGACTTGATTTGTGTTTTCTTTTTTGTGCCAAACTATTCTAGAAAGTATAGTTGTGAACCGTGGAAGTCTGTTATTTCATTCTACTATCTGTTTCTTCTCTCCCATTGGAACATATCTGTCGCTGTTCTTCGATTGAGACGTCCATGGTTTTATAAAAATATGAAGATGATGAGAAATATTCTATTATAGATAGGAAGTGTTATTTTAGTTAGGCACTCTACCATCATTTGCTATATCCGTCTACATATCCTTGGTTCTATGACTGGGTGCAGGGTAAATGCTAGAAAATGAAAAGAAGGTGGCATTATTATATTCTCTTAAGACTATAGCATTCATGACCATCCATTTTAATGGGTTACTTGTAGTGTTTATTCTAAACTGGAGTCTATTATACTGAGGCTTTCTGCTTCACTATATATTGTTGTTTATCTTTTACTCCATTTTATATCTCCTGTCTGTTTTGTGCAATAAGATGCTATGCGTAATAACAAGTAGTCAACTGTAACAGAAGCAGCAATCATGTACATTTAATGCTTTGAAAATCTTAAATTTCTTGATACAAGAAAAAAAAAAAGTTGTGATAGTTATAAATGGTTTTGTCATGTTCCTTCTCAAATTGATTTTCCATTTCTCCTCACAAAGAACTCCAAGATTAATCCTTATCCATATTGTACTATGTCTAATATATTCGTGTTAATTTTTGTTACTTCCATCATTTGGAAATATACAAACATTCTATTTATTTTCATTGTCGTTCTTCTGATTGCAGGAAAGAAACGGTGATGGGAAGGCTCAAGATTCAGAGACTCTACCTCCCCATTCTGTTCTGAAGATGGGATTGAGGTTGGTTACAACATAGGATATGCCTGTAAATTATGTTAAAAAAGAATATTTTATGGCCTTTAAATCATCAAATTATTTGCTTGTAATGCTCCGCTAAAATTCTTGCAGTTACATATGGTACTTTTGCTTGTAGTTAAGTAAGCTATGACTTGTGAATCCTACCTGTTGTGTTATACTGTGTCATCTGTGTCAAAAGTTCCAAGACAGAAGTAACATGTTCCTCTTTCAATCTCTCAGAGTCTCATACATTGAAGATAATGAGAACTACCGAAATTGATGGTTATATATATGGTTTATGGAAATTTGAATTTGAGCATAAATTTGGTATCTTATATACGTAATTGTTTGCAGAGAACGTAGCAACAGCAGCAGCATGGAGGATCCAGATGGGACATTAGCAAGTGTTGCCCAATGCATTGAGCAGCTGCGTCAGAGCTCATCTTCTATGCAGGAGAAAGAGTATTCTTTGAAGCAGTTATTGGAGCTTATTGATATTCGAGAAAATGCTTTCAGTGCTGTTGGATCTCATTCTCAGGCAGTTCCAGTACTTGTTTCCCTTCTCCGGTCAGGGTCTTTGAATGTGAAGATACAGGCAGCAACTGTTTTGGGTTCACTTTGTAAAGAAAATGAGTTGAGGGTGAAAGTCTTGCTTGGAGGATGCATTCCACCTTTGCTTGGTCTACTCAAGGCCAGTTCTGCTGAAGGTCAAGTGGCTGCTGCAAAGACAATTTTTGCTGTTTCTCAAGGTGGTGCCAAAGATCATGTTGGATCAAAAATTTTTTCAACTGAAGGAGTGGTTCCAGTGCTATGGGAGCAGTTGCAAAAGGGCCTGAAGACAAATGTAGTTGATAATTTATTGACTGGGGCATTGAAAAATCTCTCCAGCAGCACTGATAGATTCTGGAATGCCACAATACAGGCTGGAGGGGTGGACATATTAATTAAGTTACTGAAAACAGGGCAGTCTAACACTTTAGCAAATGTGTGCTTTTTACTTGGCTGTATGATGATGGAGGATGCATCTGTTTGTTCAAAATTGTTGACTGCTGAGGAAACTAAACAACTCCTCAAACTTTTAAGCCCTGGTAATGATGCCCCTGTCAGGGCTGAAGCAGCCGGTGCTCTTAAATCTCTTTCTGCTCAGTGCAAAGATGCAAGAAAAGAGATAGTCAATTCCAATGGCATTCCTGCTTTGATTAATGCTACCATAGCTCCTTCCAAAGAGTTCATGCAGGGTGAGTATGCTCAAGCATTACAGGAGAATGCCATGTGTGCTTTAGCAAACATCTCTGGTGGTTTGTCATATGTCATCTCCAGTCTTGGTCAAAGCCTTGAATCATGCTCCTCTCCTGCCCAAGCTGCTGACACGTTGGGGGCTTTAGCTTCAGCTCTTATGATTTATGATGACAATGCAGAAACTACCAGGGCCACAGATCCTTTGGCTGTTGAGCAGACATTACTTGAACAATTTAAACCTGGCTTGTCATTCCTTGTACAGGAACGGACCATTGAAGCCCTAGCTAGTTTGTATAGCAATCCTATACTGTCAATCAAACTTGCAAATTCTGATGCAAAGCGTTTGCTCGTTGGTTTAATAACAATGGCTGCCAATGAAGTGCAAGATGAACTTCTAAAATCTCTCTTGACATTGTGCAATACTGAATGCAGTCTGTGGCGTGCACTTCAAGGCCGTGAAGGAGTTCAGCTCTTGATATCTCTACTGGGGCTTTCATCAGAACAGCAGCAAGAATGTGCTGTTGCCCTCCTTTGCCTTTTATCTAATGAAAATGATGAAAGTAAATGGGCTATTACTGCTGCCGGTGGTATACCTCCTCTTGTTCAAATTTTGGAGTCAGGATCTGCAAAAGCAAAGGAAGACTCAGCGACAATCCTTAGGAACCTATGTGATCACAGTGAGGATATTCGTGCTTGTGTTGAAAGTGCTGATGCTGTTCCTGCATTGCTTTGGCTGTTGAAGAATGGAAGCCCAAATGGGAAGGAGATTGCAGCAAAGACTTTGAATCACTTAATTCATAAATCTGATACAGCAACTATCAGTCAGCTTACAGCATTGTTGACCAGTGATTTACCTGAATCTAAGGCTTATGTTTTAGATGCATTGAGAAGTATGCTTTCAGTTGTTGCTCTTACTGATCTTCTTCGTGAAGGTAGTGCTGCCAGTGATGCAATTGATACAATGATAAAATTACTGAGCTCAACCAAGGAAGAAACTCAGGCAAAGTCTGTGTCTGCTCTGGCGGGAATATTTGAAATGAGGAAAGATGTGCGTGAAAGCAGTATTGCTGTTAAAACTCTTTGGTCGGCAATGAAGTTGCTTAATGTTGAATCAGAAAGTATCTTAACAGAGTCCTCACGCTGTTTGGCTGCAATATTTCTTTCCATCAAAGAGAACAGGGATGTGGTTGCTATTGCTAGAGATGCATTACCCTCCCTAGTTTCACTAGCTAACTCTTCAGTTTTGGAAGTGGCAGAGCTGGCAACACGTGCTGTGGCAAATCTTATTTTGGATAGTGAAATTGCTGAAAAAGCTGTTGCAGAAGAAGTCATATTGGCTGCTACCAGAGTATTACGTGAAGGCACAATTTCTGGACAATCACATGCTGCTGCAGCAATTGCTCGCCTTTTACATTCTAAGAGGCAAGTTGATTATGCTGTAACTGATTGTGTGAATCGAGCTGGCACTGTTCTTGCATTAGTTTCTTTCTTAGACTGTGCTATCAGTGGACTTAGTTCCACTTCAGAAGCTCTAGAAGCACTTGCCATGCTGTCCAGGTTAGAAGTGAATGGTGCACACAGTAAGCCTGCTTGGGCAGTTTTGGCTGAATTTCCTAAAAGCATCAGCCCAATAGTTTTGTCCATTACTGATTCACCGCCAGTGTTGCAGGATAAAGCTATTGAAATTTTATCTCGATTATGTAAGGATCAACCTTTTGTTCTGGGAGACATTGTTGTTTCTGCCTCTGGATGTATATCTTCTATAGCTAAGAGGATAATCAATTCCACTTCTCAAAATATAAAGGTCAAAATTGGAGGAGCTGCTGTTCTTATTTGTGCTGCTAAAGTAAATCACCAGAGGCTGGTGGAGGATCTCAATGTATCAAACTTGTGTGCTAATCTAGTTCTGTCTCTTGTCGATATACTTATTTCTTCACAGGCTACTTTGGATTATCAGCATGATGACAACAGGGACGTTATCAGAATTTGCAGGCATACAAAAGAAGCCAATGATGGTAAATCAAGCACTGGCACCAATATTATTTCCGGTGCCAACTTGGCTTTATGGTTACTGACTGTTCTTGCTTGCCATGATGAAAAATGTAAAACTGCAATAATGGAGACGGGTGCAATTGAGTTTCTGAGTGACAGGATTGCAAATTGTTTCTCACTTTACAGTCAGGTATTCTAGTACTATGTTTTCAGTCAATTTGAAGTATACAGTGGCATCTGATTCTTTCCATAGTTATTTACTCATTTTCATAAATGGATTCTTGTTTGTCAAAGCTGTTCACAAGTACACCCCTTTTTTATATGGTGGTTCGACAATAGATTAGTACAATTGTTATTTCTGTATATCAAATCTTTGCTTCTTTATGGTGATATGCAGATTGACTATAAAGAAGATAGCAGCCTGTGGATTTCTGCGTTGTTGTTGGCAATATTATTTCAGGATAGGGATATTATACGAGCACATGCAACCATGAAATCTATACCAGCACTTGCCAATTTATTGAAGTCAGAGGAATCAGCAAACAGATATTTTGCTGCACAATCAATTGCTAGCCTAGTCTGTAATGGTAGCAGGGGAACACTTCTGTCTGTGGCAAATTCTGGGGCAGCAGGTGGACTTATCTCCTTGCTTGGCTGTGCTGATACTGATATACAAGATCTTCTAGAATTGTCAGAGGAATTTTCTTTGGTGCATTATCCTGATCAAGTTGCTCTTGAGAGGTTGTTTAGAGTTGACGACATAAGAGTTGGTGCCACTTCTCGGAAGGCAATACCTGCTCTAGTTGATCTGCTCAAACCAATTCCAGAACGCCCTGGTGCACCATTTTTAGCTCTTGGGCTTTTGACTCAGCTTGCTATAGATTGTCCATCAAATAAGATTGTCATGGTTGAGGCAGGTGCCCTAGAGGCACTTTCTAAGTATCTTTCACTAGGTCCACAAGATGCAACGGAAGAAGCTGCTACAGATCTTTTAGGGATTCTGTTTAGCAGTGCAGAAATACGGAGACATGAATCAGCATTTGGAGCTGTTACTCAACTTGTAGCTGTACTACGTTTAGGAGGAAGAGCTGCAAGGTATAGGGCTGCAAAAGCTTTGGAAAGTTTATTCTCCTCTGACCATATTAGAAATGCAGAGACTGCTCGACAAGCTGTCCAACCCTTGGTGGAGATTCTTAATACTGGTTTAGAGAGAGAGCAGCATGCTGCAATTGCTGCATTAGTTAGGTTACTGAGTGAAAACCCTTCAAAAGCACTCGCTGTTGCAGATGTTGAGATGAATGCAGTGGATGTTCTTTGTAGGATTCTTTCATCAGATTGTTCAATGGACCTCAAAGGGGATGCTGCTGAATTATGTTCTGTTCTTTTTGGAAATACAAGGATTCGGTCCACAATGGCTGCTGCACGTTGTGTTGAACCTCTTGTCTCTCTCCTTGTAAGTGAGTTTAGTCCTTCTCACCATTCAGTTGTGCGGGCATTGGATAGGCTTGTTGATGACGAGCAACTAGCTGAATTAGTTGCTGCACATGGTGCAGTTATTCCTCTTGTTGGCCTACTTTACGGTAGGAATTACGTACTTCACGAGGCCATTTCCAGAGCTCTGGTCAAGTTAGGAAAAGACAGGCCAGCTTGCAAAATGGAAATGGTGAAAGCTGGAGTTATTGAAAGTATACTTGACATCCTTCATGAAGCACCTGATTATCTATGTGCAGCTTTTGCAGAATTGTTGCGTATATTGACCAATAATGCTAGCATAGCTAAAGGACCACCGGCTGCCAAAGTTGTTGAACCGCTGTTTATGTTGCTAATAAGACCAGACTTTGGGCCAGATGGACAACATAGTGCATTGCAGGTTTTGGTTAATATTTTAGAACACCCACAGTGTCGTGCTGATTACACATTGTCTTCTCACCAAGCTATTGAACCTCTTATCCCTTTGCTTGATTCTCCAATATCAGCAGTGCAACAGTTGGCTGCTGAGCTTCTCTCACATCTTCTTTTAGAAGAACACCTTCAGAAAGATCCAGTAACGCAGCATGTAATTGGCCCTCTTATACGAGTTCTTGGTTCTGGTATACATATATTGCAACAGAGAGCTGTGAAGGCCCTGGTCAGTATTGCACTGATATGGCCAAATGAAATCGCAAAAGAGGGTGGTGTTATTGAAATTTCGAAAGTTATATTGCAGGCAGATCCTTCCATTCCTCATGCTTTATGGGAATCTGCAGCGTCTGTTTTGGCTAGTATTCTGCAATTTAGTTCTGAATACTACCTGGAAGTTCCAGTTGCTGTTTTGGTTAGGCTGCTTAGGTCTGGCTTAGAAAGCACAGTTGTTGGTGCATTAAATGCTCTCCTTGTGTTGGAAAGTGACGATGGAACTAGTGCTGAAGCAATGGCTGAAAGTGGTGCCATAGAGGCTCTCTTGGAGCTCCTAAGATCTCATCAGTGTGAGGAAACTGCTGCAAGACTCTTAGAAGTATTGCTGAACAATGTAAAGATCAGAGAAACGAAAGTTACTAAATCAGCCATCTTACCATTATCCCATTATCTCTTGGACCCACAAACCCAAGCACAACAAGCAAGGTTATTAGCAACATTGGCTCTTGGCGATTTATTTCAGAACGAGGGTCTTGCTCGGACAAGTGATGCAGTTTCAGCTTGTCGTGCTTTAGTTAATGTGCTTGAAGACCAACCAACTGAAGAAATGAAAGTTGTAGCCATATGTGCCCTACAAAACCTTGTGATGAACAGTCGATCAAATAAAAGAGCAGTTGCAGAGGCTGGTGGCGTTCAGGTTATTCTGGATCTGATAAGTTCAAGTGATCCTGAAACATCTGTTCAGGCTGCAATGTTTATTAAACTTCTATTTTCAAATCATACCATTCAAGAGTATGCTTCTAGTGAAACAGTCAGAGCAATAACTGGTGAGCTATTTTCCTATCAGGCAGCGTTTAAATACTTGTTATTTTTATGCTGTACCGACTACGGTATATCTTATCTTCATTTTTTCTCATACAAAATGGTGTGTTTGTTGCTTTTCACATGGCAATTTCTGTCACGGGTTTTCTCGTTCTTAAATTAGTTAATTGATTCTCCTCGTAAAGCATTTTTCTTTGCTTTTATAAGCAGAAGCATAGCTTGATTTCAAAATATTTTTCTATAAAGAAACCCAAAGTTTTTACACATGGATTAATGCATCTTTTAAAAAAATGGCAGAGCTGATTTTTTTGTTGATTATTGATCTTGAAACCAAAATTTTGGGGAAGGAACAGATAAATTGTAAAACTTGTGGCTTGTACACTTAATTTCTTGATGAGCTGAACAGCTTGACTCTTATTTGTGCTACATAACCTCTACTAGCAAAAATAGGCACCTAGTCCTCTGTAAATATTCATTGATGTATCAAAAGATGGATAGGTTGAAATTGAAAGTTGTCTTGGAAATAAAGGTGTTGTTTCTAACATGAATTCACTGGGGAGCAATGTTGATTCTGTGCGTCTCACTATAAGTTGCTTCACCATGCAAACCCCTCTCCTGTATGTAAATATGACCTATTTTAATTTGTGATCTTTTTTAGCTGCTATTGAAAAGGACTTATGGGCTACTGGAACTGTGAACGAAGAGTATCTTAAAGCCTTAAATTCTCTTTTTAGCAACTTCCCTAGACTGAGAGCAACTGAGCCAGCAACACTTAGCATTCCCCATCTGGTTACATCCTTAAAGACAGGCTCTGAGGCTACTCAGGAAGCTGCCTTGGATGCACTTTTCCTGCTTAGGCAAGCTTGGTCAGCATGTCCAGCAGAAGTTTCAAGAGCTCAATCAATAGCTGCTGCAGATGCTATTCCTTTGCTGCAGTACTTAATCCAGTCTGCCCCTCCTCGCTTTCAGGAGAAGGCAGAGTTTTTATTGCAGTGTTTGCCGGGAACTTTGGTGGTGATCATCAAGCGTGGTAACAATATGAAGCAATCTGTAGGAAACCCAAGTGTTTTTTGCAAGCTTACGCTTGGAAACACTCCTCCAAGGCAAACCAAGGTATTTTTAATAATAATAATAATAATCATTTCATTAGCTTGTTTTGAAATCATCTCCTCTATAATGTACTAGGATTAGTTGAAATGGGCCAGTGCTTGTTTTTTTATGTGAGACTAATATATGATTGTATCTCCATGTCAATCTTGCATATATGCCAAAAAACTAATGTTATCTGTTATGTCCTTTTGGAAATTATGCAATATTAGAAAATTCCCAGTTAGGATATGGGCTTTTATAGTTGCTTCCTAGTTCCTAGAAAAAAAATCACTTGACCTCATTTACATATTCTGCTGCAGTTATATTGCCAGATTTTAGAATCCAGAATCACCCAAATTGATTTCTTTCTTCCCTTTTGAAGTAGTTTTTGGCTTAAATGGTGATTTGATTGATATGGAAGAATTTGATTGTCACTTATCATCTTGTGAAGGGCCATGCCCACTTCAATTTCTTTTCTATTTCCGGTTTTAAACGTAAGGGACGAGGATTTACAGCCTAAATATGTGGCTGTCATTTTATTATACAGTTTGAGGAACATCATGTTTTCTTCTTAATATATACAATTTCTACTTTGATTTGATTTCCTCCTCGACAAGTGAATGTGCTAATTATCATGAGAATGTGCTGGTTAGGTGGTCTCAACTGGCCCTAATCCGGAGTGGGAAGAGAGCTTTTCATGGTCCTTTGAGAGTCCTCCAAAAGGCCAGAAGCTTCACATTTCTTGCAAAAACAAGAGCAAAATGGGAAAGGTAATTGTGGGAAAATTGGACTATACTAAATGCAGTCTATCTTCAATTATTTTGCTTTTACACTTCCGCTTGACCCATATATTATTTTTATCTGATGGCAGAGTTCATTTGGGAAAGTGACAATCCAGATAGATCGGGTAGTAATGCTAGGAGCAGTATCTGGAGAGTACACTCTGTTGCCAGAAAGTAAGAGTGGCCCCTCGAGGAATTTAGAAATAGAGTTCCAGTGGTCTAACAAGTGATATACCCGTTTCCGTCTTCAGTGTCAAGCTTCTAAATTGGAACACAGGATACATGGTTGAAAAGAAATTTTTGTACAGTATGATTTGTCTTGCTAGTGCACATAACATAAATTCTTTTAAAACAATATTCTTTTGTAACTTGATTTTTCATTTCCTTGATTAAGTGCTAGGGGCACCAAAGATTAGGTCTGCTTCGAATATTGTATGAATTTTGTTTGTTGTCAATTAAGGTGGGTTATATATATAAAGGTGTTTTTTGACGGGTTAAAGCTTAGATTATGAACCAAAAGTAAAAAACTAAATTGAAAGAAAACAACAAATCCTATTAATTATTAGATGTTAATTAAGATTAATGAGAATTTTAAAAAATAATTGGGAAATCCTGTTGAAGTCTGAATAATATTTATGAATTTCGTTATTTGACCAACTTGAATTAAATAATGACTTAATCTTTTTTCTGTCATTGAACTTTGAGTTAAGTTTCCTTCAACATTCATAACCATTTTCTAGGGAACTTTCATAAGCATTGGCTTTATGTAAATCCAGTTGAATACTGGAAGTCGGAAACTTTGATCTTAATAAGCTCTGTATTACATTCCTTTTAATCAACAACACTAAGGAGTTCCAAGCAATTTTATTTATGTAATAAGTATTTTGATATTCGACCTGTTAAAAAATAACCACAAAAAATAAAAAAGTTCCAGGTTGCTTTTATGCATTGAGAAATTACGTGTTGACATCCTTTTTTTTAAAAAAAAACATACCGACATAATAACTTTATTTTAATAATATAATATTACATATTCATACTGTAAGTTAAAAGAACATAATTAAAATATTAATATAATTGATTTTCAAATTTTTGTTTCAAAAAAGTATTAAGATATCAATTTCATATGTATATCCAACTAGATTCACACCAAAACACATTTATTATTTGCAGAAATAAATTGAAACATGAGAAAACCAAAACAGGTGAGATAGCAAAACTGGTACTCATCAACTATATTTGTTTCTAAAAAACTCTCTAATAATACTAGGTGGTAAAACATCAAAAACAGCAAAAAAAGATAACCTATTACAAATGTCAAAGACTAAGCAAAACTATCTGCACATGTATTCTTTTCCAAAAATATAGATGAACAAATTGAGAAAACATATTCTCCATCTTTAACTTAACTTCGAAGTGACAATGTCATCTTTATTCAACGCTTGCAAAATCCGCACTGGATCACATTCCAGCAAGTTTATTTCACCATAATTTCAGAATCAAGAACACGTGATATCTCATTATATATTGAAAATGCTCCAACAAAGTCCTCTCTAGAACTAAGGAAAATACTTGCAGTAGCAGCATGTCCCGAATTTCCTTTAGCTGAACCATCAACATTACATTTGATAAAACCAACCACGTGACTTGCAAAAATCGATGAGCTTTCTTAAAATTAAGTTTCATATTAAAAAATTTAAAAATCATAGTTATTCATAACTCCCTTTGAAAGAGAACCTCACAAAAATGTGGAGACCATACCATAATCACTTTTAATGCCTCAAACCTTAGTCCGTTCCTTATATATCAAATTGTCAAAAAAATGTTAATCATTGATGCATTGACCATATCACGTACTTGCAAGCTGAACTTCTTTTTTAAGAAAATTCCATTACCGAGTGGTCAAGTCCACCTTTATCGAAAATAATTGTTGCAGCCACTCCTCGTTGCAACCATGCAACACAGGAAAAGATGTTCCAAGGTTTCAGTTCTTTGGACATATAAATCACAACGAGAAATAACCATGCAGCCTCTTGCACGTAGAGGTTCATCAGTAGTCTTTCTATAATTCATAACACGACAACATATTGAAGAGTGAGAAGCAGGAACCACAAGAGACACCAAACATGTTGTACCATGTACCACCAAAGCCAAGGGAAACATCCATTAACTCCATCGATCCCACATATCAGCAACTCCTAAGACAAGAGTTTTAACAATCGATTCAGGGATATTTAGATAATCTACAATGGAAGTCTGCATGCATCATGCATAAGCCCAAACACTCTTCCCATCATCCAAAATCCACCCAGTACTATTTGACACAGATTTCAAATTTATTCTCTTTGTATGAACCTATAATCAAATAGGAAAATTTAGTAAATATATAAACCAAAAAAGGAAAATTATAAATTATAAATAACTTAAATTATCATTGAAGTGATGGATTAGGTTGGACTATTGTCACCCCCAAATCCTAAAGGGAAGTGTGAGGAAGGGATCAAAAGTTAGGTTAGATTAAGAAGTTTCAAAATTTTTAAAAAGGTGGAGTGAACTTAGCATTTAAGAGTGTGAAAAAAAAGGTGAGAGCCAACTTGCCTTCACATGTTGGACTATCTCTTGTGGGGGCTGTTTTTTATTGTTGGAGCACTTCAGCAGAAGAGGAGAATGAAAAACTTGCAACTTAAAATTACTGTGAGTGCAGATATAAATAGGAGAGAAAGTGCAAAACAACACATTTATGACTGAAAAACAGAAAAGTGGTGAAAAAAAATGTTGGTAAGCTTTCTTTGCCAATATAAATATAAAATAATTAATAAAATAAAATAAATTTAATATTTTTTAATTTATATTTTATAAATAAATCATTAAAATAAAAAATATTTTACAAAATAAAATAATTGATATATTTAAATTAATTAATATTTACGTTTTTATTTATTATAATAAAATAAATAATGAATATAATATTATTAAAATAAAAAAAACTAAGTCACGTCTACTAAAATATCTTCAGTCAAAGCCACCTACATTCCCTACATCTCAATAACCCCACTTTTGATTATGTTCCCCTCCTTTCTTTCTTTTTGTACCCCTCTTGTACCCCTCGTCCAAACCGAATTTTAGTGTTATATATATAGTTCACAACATCATTTTCTATGGACAAATAACAATTCAAGCTAACAAGCTTATAGTATATGGTATGAATATTTTAATTTAAATAAAATTAAACGAATAAATAAATATATTTTTATATATGAATTAAAAACTGTATACCATTAATTTAGTTAAACAAGAAAAATATAAATAAATTTTTAAGGGGAAAATACAAGTGACACATTTAGAAGAAAAGTGTAAACTTTAACAAATTAATTTGAGGCTACAGGTATTAAGATTATTTATTATTTATTATTATAATCATACTCGTTCTTTTAAAACACTTGAAACAAATAGTTGGATTTAATCATACTCTGTTTAGCTTTGAAGATTTTTTCTTTGGTGTGAGAGAGACTTTATCCCCTACCAACACCAGACATTTGTGATTACTTACTATGCAGACAATTATTTAAGTTTATTCTTGATGTAATGGGAACAAATAAGAAACTTTTTTTTTTTTTTTTTATTTGGTAAAAGGAAAAGAATGAAAGTAAATGCGGGGAGCCCACAGAGGCAAAGACAAATCGACACCGTTTTATTCTCAAGCACGCGCGTGACGTTTCGCTTCGTCGCGTTACTGTTGTGCGCTTACTCCTCCCATCCTAATCATCATTTTCAATCCTCCCTGTAACAAACACTAATCATATCACTTCAAACCACTTTCCCCCGTTAATTAAGCGCTTAACAGTTAAATTCCAACGCCCAACGAAAATGCGCCACTTTCTGTGTTTTATCCACTCACACTCTCGTTTTGGCTCTCACACACAGCCACACAGGGACGAACGAAACCGAACGAAACCAAACGAAACTATAGATGACGATGATGCGCACTGCGCACTCTCGCTTCACTATTTAACACTAATCGTTACACTTAATCTGTTTCCACGAGGCATCGGAACAAGTGCCTGTGCCAGATCTCGATCTCGATGCGGTGGCGGTTGCTGCTATTGTTGATGTTGTTCGAGCTAACGGCACGTGCAATGCCGCTTCCGATCACGTTTTCCGCGCGCCTCGTGCACCGCTTCGCCGACGAAATCAAACCGGTTCGAATCCCGTCCGGCGACTGGCCAAACCGGCGGAGCTTGCGCTACTACCGGATGCTTCTCGCCGACGACATTCTCAGGCGCAAGATCAAACTCGGAGGCGCTCGCTACCAGCTTCTGTTTCCTACTCACGGTAGCAAAACGTTGTCGCTGGGCAACGACTTCGGCTGGTGACAATACTAATCCCTAACTCGTCTCTCTTCTGTTTTTTCTCGTCGCGCGAAACGACGTGGTTTTGAATCTGATAGTGTATGTATCTCTGGTGATTAGGTTACATTACACGTGGATTGATATAGGAACACCGAGTACTTCGTTTCTCGTGGCGTTGGACGCAGGCAGTGATCTTCTTTGGATTCCGTGTGATTGCGTACAGTGTGCTCCATTGTCATCGAGTTACTATTCCAATCTGGTATGAATATGGTGCCTAATCTATCTCTTCTCTTATTTCTCTTACTATGTAGAGTAACTGTGATTAAGCGTAATATTACCTTATTTCTTGAAACTAAGGAAGTTTTTGAAATTTCTTGTTGGTTGATCTCGATATTTTAGTCTCTAAACATATGTTAATATTATAAATTAACTCGCATTTTTTTTAACTTTGCACTAAGGGGATTGGTGATTTAGAACTTTCATGTTTTTTGTTCGAGGACTAATGTTACTTGGCTATACACTTTCAGGAACTTGACTAATATGTTGATTTACGCTACTATGTTGTAGTCTTAATAACTTAATGTGATAATGCAATACTTGATTGTATTAGCTTGTTTTATTGATTGTTTAAAAAATAGTTAATGATGATTGTGAATCCTTGACCGGATAAGGTTATTAATACAGTATTTGATTGTATTAGCTTGTTTTAGTGATTGTTTAGAAAATAGTCAATGATGCGAGTTGCGAATCGTTGATTGGATAAGGTTTCAGTAGGAGTAGAATATAACACTCTGGCACTTTTCTGGGTGCGATTGTTCAGTGAGGTTTAGAGTCTATAACAGGTTTAGCACTTATTTCCAATAATTGATTGGCAGGTGCTCCTTCACATATGGGGCATCTATTATGCAGGATAGAGATCTGAATGAATATAGTCCGTCTCGATCGTTATCCAGTAAGCATCTATCTTGCAGCCATCACTTGTGTGAAAATGGTTCGAATTGTAAAAGTTCCCAGCAGCAGTGTCCGTACATGGTCAGTTACTTGTCAGATAATACATCGAGTTCTGGATTGTTAGTTGAGGACATTCTGCATCTTCAGTCTGGTGGCGGTTTATCAAACTCGTCTGTTCAGGCTCCAGTTGTTCTTGGGTGTGGCTGACTGCCCTGTCCTTTTCACTTCAAAATCACTTTGCCTGACGATGTTTTTTTCCCTTCCTTGTTCTGAAAAGCAATTTTCCTCCTGGTTTGTCTCTGATGTCTGTTTTGTTGAATGCAGGTGTGGTATGAAGCAAAGTGGTGGTTACTTGGATGGGGTTGCCCCCGATGGTCTATTAGGTTTGGGACCTGGGGAGAGTTCAGTTCCAAGTTTTCTTGCGAAGTCCGGATTAATCCACAATTCTTTTTCCTTGTGCTTTAATGAAGATGATTCTGGTAGAATGTTTTTTGGGGACCAGGGACCAACCATCCAACAGTCTACTCCGTTCTTGCCATTGGATGGATTATAGTATGTGCTTTAAATTAGTTTACCATATTTCAGTGAACTAAAAAAACGTAAAAATGGTATCATGTTAATGATGATAAATCTCCTGGTCAGTTCAACTTACATTGTTGGAGTGGAGTCATCCTGTATTGGGAATACATGTCTCAAAATGACAAGTTTTAAAGCACAGATTGATAGCGGAACGTCTTTTACATTTCTTCCTGGCCATGCTTATGGAGTAATAGCCGAGCAGGTGCTTTAGTTTTCTGAATTCCATAATTATAAATTTCTCCTCAGTGTTTTCATATGATTTTATTTGTAACAGTTTGATCAACAAGTAAATGGTTCAAGATCTAGCTTTGAAGGATCTCCTTGGGAGTATTGCTATGTACCCAGGTGAGTTTTCTTGATAGATTTCTGTCTGTCTGTCTGTCTCTGTTACCTCTGCTTGTGTCTCTTTGGTCTATGATTTCCTAATTGCTGGATGTTTCTAGTCTCTTTGACAGCTTTATTTATTTATTATTTTTTTCGGACAGTTCACAAGAGTTGCCAAAGGTTCCCAGCTTAACTCTCATGTTCCAGCAGAATAACAGTTTTGTGGTCTATAATCCCGTGTTTGTATTCTATGGCAATGAGGTGGGTGTGAATGAAGTGATCCTGGACTAAAGTTTTTAAATTTATAATTAACTGTGAATCATCATATAAGAGGATTAATTAGTGTTTCTAATTCTTCCTCTGACATTTTTCTTGCTAATCCTCCTACCGATTCAATAAAGAAGGTATTAAATTAAATGTTTTTAAGAAATTAAATGCATTTACTTTTTTAACTTATTGCTTTCTTTATAAATTATCGGAAAGATTAATAAAAGAGTACATGTCATACTAATTATTTGCATCTCATTTCTGCTGAGAAGTGCTTCCCTTTTGTGTAGCCATGAGAAAAAAGTACCTACTGTCTGTTTGAACTTATATTTTGTATGTGGACACCTAATGAATATATTCTCTCCACTTTGCAAGAACAAAATGGATTTTGTATCAAAATATAGTTTTATTTATACAGAATATATTTCACCACCATTCTGTCCCAATTCCCAAGTTTCGCCTTTTTTTATCTAACTTTTATGCTCATTACTGAGGCCAGACAACTGTGAACTGCTTTGAATCTTCACCCCTATCTCCAATTGTTTTAATGATGCAGTGCATGAATTTATTGGAAAACTGAATTGTAACAATTTTTGGTTATATTATTTTCCTAGGTGGTGAACCAACTTTCTACAAACAGTATTTGTTGCCTTGTGAAAATGTTTTCTATTAAATATTATGTTTTTTTGGGGATTAATATTATGTTTATAGGAATTGCTGCATCGATTTAGCATGTGAAAACGTGTTCTTGTAAATATTATTTTTTCCTGGAATGTGCAGCCTCCATTTAACATGTTAATAGAAATTGTTCTCTGCAAAAGGAAAACTTAGTTTTTAGAATAATACTTATAGAAGAAGGGAAATAAAACATAAAAGTGGCGATTTCTCCTGTCACAGTTGTCGCTAATTAGGTAGACCGGTTCTTTTTGTGCAGGGAGTCATTGGATTTTGTTTAGCGATACAGCCAACAGAAGGGGATATGGGAACAATTGGGCGTAAGTTATTTTACCAGTCAATGTCTACTGATTACCCCGTGCTCTGAAATATAGTATATAGTATTAGTTATTAAAGGATACTTTTAATCGTAAAACCAATAAAATACTTTTGCAGAGAACTTCATGACTGGATACCGTTTGGTATTTGATAGGGAAAACAAGAAGCTAGCGTGGTCACGCTCAAATTGTGAGTCATATTACTTTTGAGTTTGAGCTTAATATATTTTATAGTTCTAATCATTCTTCTTAGGCAGTGAAGCTGACTTGGTTTCTTAGCCATTTAACTGATGCAAAGGCTCTATTCATTTTGCTTATACATTGTTTTCATGTATGTGTAGGTCAGGATCTCAGTCTAGGTAAGAGGATGCCCCTTTCTCCAAATGAGACTTCACCAAACCCATTGCCTTCAGATGAGCAACAAAGAACGAACGGGCATGCAGTTGCTCCAGCTGTTGCTGGAAGAGCTCCCCACAAATCTTCGGCAGCTTTATCACGGATGATTTCATCGTGCCAGGTATATTGGCACTGCTATTTGTTTCTTCTATTTCAACTTGTGTCCGCGTCTTACTGAAAGCATCGCATTCTTATGCTTATATATGTCTAGATAGCGTTACATGTATACCCAAGTCTGTATCCATTTTGTCTCCCTAGCTTTGTAAGTATTTTAGATCTCACACCATCCAATGCTGTTATTTTCAACCGTGCCAGCATGTTAGATTCCTTACACGCGTACTGGACTATGTATCTGTTAACCCCGTTTTCGGACGGGTGAGCTTATGTAAATTAATTTGCTTGATGTTGTCCTGAAGACTGCCTTTTAATTTAATTCATTCTTTCAATCAACTAGTTTATGTTACTTTATTGATTACGTTAATTCAAATGCTCTGAATAAATATGAAACCTGGACTTGTTTATCCAAAAATTTTGGAATCATTTTCTCCTTTGGTGCATGAAAATCAGATTGATAATCAAAGCTAATGGTTTTTGGTAAGAAAGCTATTTACAATGCAAATTTTAATAAGAGCATATTTAGTTTGGTTTAGTAGTCGTGGTGCACGGTGTTTTCCATTTTGACATAATGAGCCACAAAGTGTAATATAATATAAGCTGCTAATTTTTAGATATAATATTTATCTTAGTTATGATAAGTGAAACATCAAAGTAATAGACCGATTTGCTTAATGAGTAAAAATTTCTAAACATTGAGAAAATAATGTATGTACAGGTAATATAATTTTTTTATGTTATCATTTGGTGAGTGTTGGTTTCTATGTTAACAATCACTTGCATTGTCTAAAAGCAACACCATATGTACGTATTTTAAAATTTGATATGATTATGTGTATTATGTGTCCAAAAATACTTCATTACACATTATTATGTAAATTAAGTTTTGTTAATTTTGATAATTATTATCTTAAAAATAATATAAAATAATTTTAATTTGTTGGTCATATATAAAAACTTCAAATAATAGTATTAAATACCAAATTCAAAAAATTCAGATCTTAAAAACTTCAAATAAGATAATTATTATAAATAATAGTATTAAATACCAAATTCAGATCCTAAGCTTGGGCAGAGAAAACAAATCGTAAAATATTTTACTTTTGTGTATAAAATTTCTTATTTTTAATTTCTTGAATTTTTTATAGATAAATTATTTCTCAGATAAATCGATGTCAGACATGCATGGTATTTAGTCCTGTTGTTGTCGTCGTAATTATTACTTTTTTTTTTCTTTTTTTTTTCTTTTGACGCAACTCCTTTAAAAAAACATTGGCATGGCATCTCACTGTGACTGTATGCCAGCTAAAAATTGACTTCCAGTTATTATTAACCTAGCTACTCGTTGCTTTTATATCTATTTCAATCCCCAACAAAATTTCTTTTCTTTAGAATTTGAGTAATATATTTATTATTTTTTATTATACTTTTAGTCTTCATAATGTTTTTTTAAATAATTTATGTATGTTTATATGTTTATCTACTTTTCATGATAATTTAAAAATAAGATATTATGATATTTATTGAAATAAAAAATACTACTAAAATTTATATTAAAAACCTAAAAATCAATATAAAAATAAATATTTTTATTATAAAATAGAAAAGAAACTAAAAATAGTAGAAAAAAATATTTCTTCATATATTAAAAAAAGCATTTTATATCCAATTAAATTGTTAGTATTTAAAAGGTTTAGTTCTACATACTTTTTTAGTACAACGTACTTCAATATAATAAAAAAAAAAATAAAATATATAAATATATATATATATATATATATATATATATATATATATATATATATATATATATTATTTATGAAAAAGTTATAAGTCGGTATGTAATAAAAAATTGTGTACACACAAAGGCGAATTCCACTAGTGAATTATAAAACCAATTTTAAAATTTGAAAAATTAAAAATAAATTTTATGATTTGAAGAAATTGACGGTCTACGGATTTTCTCATATTTCAACAATTTAGTTTAAATACATAAATTTCTTAATAATTAAAGAGATAATCTCAGAGATAAAAAACAAGAAAAAAAAATATTTTCATTTTAAACCGTTGATGAGTTTTTAAATGGGATGAGTGATGGATATAAGACCTCATGTTAATAATTAATAAGAGTGTCCGACCTAATGGAGATTTGTCCTCTGGATCAAACAACACAGCACTTGTATACTATATTTGTCTCCTATTGATAGAGACATTCGAGTTATATTCTTTTAATTTTCAACATTTTTCATCATCTATCTCGTGAGAATATTAAATCTTCCCTTAAAAAAAAAAGAAATAACATACGCATTAAAGAAGAAGTGTTGTTTTTTTGTGTGATGAAGTGTGGTTTTTTGTGTGTGATAATAACATGCAACTACATCTATGCTATTTCCTAATTAAAGTTGGTCCTTTTATGATAAACTGAGAATTATGTTCAATCCAAAAGCAAAAAGGAAAGCACATGAATATCTCAATAACATGCTTCTTCGTACAAATTAAAGTTTAAACACGAGATATGGATGAGTTTAACAAAAATGGAAATCTCATTTTTCATGTGTTCACAAAGTTTCTAAAAGCAAGAAAGGAAGAATATTATATTACGAATCATGGTTCTGTTTCACATTTCAAATCTGGTTTATCTTCTTATTCTGTGTAAATACAGAAAGATTAAACCCTTTGCACACTTTGATCTCGAGGTATATTATTAGTACAGCTCATGTCCATGTTTTTAATTAGGATCAATAACACCACTGTAATAAATTTACACCCATTTCACACTTCTTTTTACTAATAGAATATTATATTTTAATAAAATAATATTATTTTTATATGTTAAATGGGCGGAGATTCTTTTCAGCAGTTTTACCGTATCACTGCTCTTTTAATTAACCGGAGATTTCACTTATATATTGGATATAATTTATGTTTTCGGATTTGCTGAGTTTCAAAGTGTTTAAAAATTCACCATTAGTTGATTTAAAGCTAATTTTCAGTACATTACTTTAGTTTTAAGTAAATTAATAAATAAATCAATCATCTCTTATAATTTAAAATTAATTTATGATTTTTCTAGAAAAAATAAAAAGAAATTTTGATAAAGTTAAAAGCTTAATCAAATTTTAACTTCTCAATATAGGATTTTTTTTAGTATGTTATGATTTTCTTAAATAGGATATTAAAAAAATATAAAATCTAAGTTTAAGTCTCGGAAAAAAAAAAATATTTGTCTGAATTTCATCTTTGGTATTGAATCTTTTAATTAATCTCTGAAATATATTAATTTTTTTTAGTTCTCCAACTTATCTTTTACCACAATAATATTTGAGATATAGTGTTATTATAAATATTAGAAATAATTTAATACATATAATTCTTTAACCTGTTAGATAATCTAACACATGTTTTAAGTTAATGGATATACGTCATTCGAACTTATGTAATAGAAGGACCTGAAATATTTAATTTATTAGATATCTAATTTTCAAAATAAATTATTAAATACTAAAAATATCAATCATATATTATTCCTTCTAGTTTATTTAAGCCAAAATTTAATTTTAAAATATCAATCATTTAATTTCTTCTACAAATTATTGCTTGTTAATATGTTTATGGAATTTAACCTTTTTTTTTCACCCACTTTTTTTTTTTCTTATCAGTTTTCTTATCTAAAAGCGAGACTGAGCTTTCAGCTTTTTGCTAATTACAAATTATACCATTAGAAGAAAAAATGTTGGGAGAATCAAATATCCCAAATCAAAAGTAGATGGGAAAAGAACTTTGAAAGGGGAGACCAATTATGACTAAGAATTGCTTACAGAATAATGTACAGAGAATAACATTAACTATTATAATTTTAGAATTTTGTTTAAAGAATTTAATGTAAAATGATTTTTAGAAAGTGTTATTTATATTGCCACAATGCTTTAAAAATAGTGTTATATGTTTTTGTTGCCATAAAGCAGAAGATAATATATATATATATGTGTGTGTTTGTATGTATATTAATTTCTGTATGTGTGAGAGGGAAATTTGAACAAATAAATAGAATTGAAAAAAAAATCAGGTACAGAAAAGACTTGTTTGAAGATAGAACTTTAAAATGAAGAAATTGTACTTTAAAGTACAATAGATTTTGTTTTTTCCTCCTTCCTAAAATAGTAATATGAATCAGAATTTCAACTCATTGTAATTTTTTTTTGGATAAAGTAAGTTCTCATTTATGTTATTTTTTATTTTATCTTATAAAGTCGTATTTACCAGAACATTTTATTTTATTTATAAATTGAGCACTGGGTGTAAGACTTTAGCTTAATATTGATTGGTAGTGCATGACTTTACCTGCACCATAATTTCAAATATAAACTTCAATACGTGTAAAGATTACACGCATATGAAAGTTAACAATCTTAATATCTCATGATATTGTATAATATAGATTTGTTTTGTTTCAGCATAACATTTAATTTAATCAATATTAGGATAAAGTTGTAATGAAAATTTATAAAAATAAAATAAAATAAAATAAATTAATAAGATTTTATAAAATAAAATAAAAAAACACAAAAGTGTGATTACCAGGGGAGGAAGAAAAAAAAATTAAAGTTTGAATTAAAAATCGTATTTTAGAGTACAGTTTTTTTTTTTTTTGAAGTCACAAGACTGGTTCATACCAGTAATTTTTATTCAATTGTGTCCAAATTCAATGGTAATAATTTGCAATAGGTGAAGCTTGTTGGAATTAATCTGAATGAAATTTGAATGGAGGGCAACATCTTTATCTTGACCTCATTGGTGGTAAATGCATGTACTTGCAGCACTTCAAATTCAATCTCCATCATAATCCTATGTTACACATTATGTTGTTCATTCTGGTATCGTAGTCGGTGGCTGCTTTCAGAGTTTCCCTTTCTTCATTCATAAATTATTGCTCTTCCATTTGAATTGAAGCCACAATCAGAGGTTCTCATTAGCTGTCATTTGAAATGTCAATTTCTTTTTATATACATAATACATAACTTTGTCAAGTGTCAACTGAACCACAAGCACTGCAATAATTTTTACTATTTATTTGCCAATGAAAGATGCATAATAATACAGCAACGTGTTTCTTCTTATCTGCTTTCTTGAACCCCACGTAAAATTTCCCCCCATTGAGAAGCTAAAACCCATTTTAAGGCTCTTGTTCCACTACTTCCCTAGGTAGGGCCACTATACCTTTCCATTCATACATATGATTGAATCTGGTGAAAAAGGCTTATAAATAATTAGTTGCCCTGTGGTAAAAATATCTAAGGTAAGTAAAAAAAGTTCTTCAAAGAGCAGCATTGGTTTTTGATCATTAGAAGGTAAGTAAGGAATCGTTTTCTGTTTTGCAAGAAGTTTCCTTGTAACTTCTTCTGCTTTTTGACCTTGCTTTTTCTATATATATACACTCATAATATAGTTTCATCTCCAACACCATCAATGTTCAACCCTTCTCATACCTACTAATTTACTGGTCTTTTTCTGAAGTGCAAACCATATTACTGGTTTTGATAGTACATACACAAAAATGGGAGTTGGAGATTACTTGTCTGATCTAATGGGCACTGGCAGTGGCAACCACCAACACAACATCAAGAACAGAAAGCAATTACAGACCGTAGAGCTGAGGGTGACGATGGATTGTGATGGCTGTGTGCTTAAGGTTAAGAAAACTCTCTCTTCATTAGATGGTAAGTAACTTTTTCGCTCACTTTTATTCTTTCTCAGCTTCTATATGATAAATAATAACCATATATTTCATGGTGTATGTTACAATAACTATTCTGAAAATAAGTATTCAATATAACATTTTAACCTACATGAAGGTGATGAGGCTAAAAAATGGTGGTGTGAGTGCAGGAGTAGAATCAGTGGAGATAAACAGGAAACAGCAGAAAGTGACAGTAACTGGTTATGTTGAGCCAAATAAGGTCCTAAAGAAGGCGAAGTCGACAGGGAAGAAGGCTGAGATATGGCCTTACGTGCCTTACAACATGGTGGCGAATCCTTATACTGTTGAAGCTTATGACAAGAAGGCTCCTCCGGGATACGTGAGGAGAGTGGAGAACTCTGCCACCGTTGGAACAGTAACAGCTTATGAAGATCCATACACCACCATGTTCAGTGATGACAACCCAAATGCATGTTCTATCATGTAGACACTACACAGTGGAAGTGGAGAGAGATTATTATTATTATGAGAAAAATAAATTAAAAAAGAGAGTATATTTTCATGTTTTAAATATAGGTTGCTTAAATTTGTTTCGTGGTGTGTAGTGATGTGAAGATACGTTCTTGTTTTTCTGAACTTTTTTGCTTGAGTGAATGTACTGAACCGTACTTTGTGGTAGTTTTGCAGCGTGTTGTCTTGGTTGACGTTTGATTGTTACTTGTTTAAGGAGACAACCTTAGTTTTTTGCAGGTCTATGTGAAAACTGAAGCTGTATGCGCTGTGCCAGAACTGGTTTTATATTTCCCAGTAAAGTTAGTCTGGGTGAGCATTAGTAAAATTGATTTTGAATGAAAATAATTTTGAGAAATTGATTTTATATATAATTGATGTTGAAATATTTATTTAAAAATACTTAATTAATATTTTTAAATAACATACAAGAAAATAAACTTTAAACCATTCTGTAGAAATAGATGGGGGAAAAAGCACTCTATGCCTCTATAGGTTGTATAATGTGGGTTGTTTTATAAAAAATATTAAGCAAGCTATTTCATGTACAATTTTAAAGATTCCAATTTTCTTTAAATTTTACACAATTATCCGTTTTTTTTAAAAAGCATTATACTGCCACTTATTCTTATATAATGCTTAAGTTGAAGTTCTTACAATCGTGCTTAAATTTAAAAAAATAAAACTGAATAAATTATATAAATAGGGTCTTAAACATCCGAAATAAATATTTCCCTTAAAGATGATCTAACCAAACAAATCATTCCATAACATTTCTCAATAAAGCAATCTACAATACAATCATCCTAAAATTATTTTTCTTTGAAATATTTAAACATAAACGAGTTGAGAAAGCAAGTTATACATAATTAGGATAAAATAAATTTACACCATCATTTTGTTATAAATTACTACGTATAATAAATTCCTTACTTTTATAAGATAACCCTATTTAAAAATAGTACAAAACAATTATTTGTAATAACGTAAACCATTTAAAACTAATTTTAACATTACATAATACTATTGTTTACACACTGCTGAAAGTAATTTAACAAATCAACTCTGAGAACATTCTTTTTTAATTTACTAAAGCAATATGAAATTATGTACTAATGCATCATACAGTCTAAAATGATACACGTATGTAAGTATTAGCTAGTTTTTATCTATATGAACATTTTTACTATTATTGACCTTTGAACAACACTTCGAACATTCAACATGTTTACAATTACGATAATTAATTTCCAAGTTTTCTTTATGTTAATATTGTTGAGTGAATTTAATTTACATGTCATATTCAGATGAGGTACATGAGAGAAAACGAAAAGAAAAAAATATATTATATAAAGATAAACACAAAAACACATGAAATAAATTTGACAATATATCGCAAATTCAATAAAAATGCGGTACACTACAATAATATATTCTAAAAAAAATAATATTTTGTATTAATATAATGATAATAATGTGACATCTCACTAAAACAAACACTAAAGTACAAAAATATATTACAAAGAGTAAAATTATGCTTTAGTAAATTAAAACAACAAAATAACTTGCCAAGTCACACCTCAATAACGAAACAAAAAATTCTTTTATTAGAAAACATGGAAATTTTAAAGAAAATAAAAAAAACACATAAAGTAAATCGAGTTTAAGTTAAGTCCACAAAACTTCATCTCATGAAATGAACATAGTTTATATATATATATATATCATGAAATGTAATTCTATATAATAGAATTACATGATAACATCATAGTGATATCAAATACACTGAAAGATAAAATATATTATAAAAGAATAAAAATGTGCTTTTATATCACAACAACAAATAACATAAACAAGACATTACTAGGACTTTATTTCATATGTTTTTTCAGAAGATACTCAAAAAGACTTAATACCTTCATATACATATTACTTTTCCTCAATTTGTGTTAGTTTTTTTTTATTAAAACTTAACAAAACAATAATAAGATAATCAGTTATTTCATTGCTGGAAAAAAATAAAAACATGTATGCAGTAAATAACGACAATGAGAAAAAAAAGTAAAACTTTGGAGGTGGAGGAAATAGAAATAAGACGAAGTTTTGTTAGCTTTAGTAATAGAAGAGATTCTATGGGCCTTGAAAACGTGGACTAGGCCCAATAAGAAATCATTAACCAACAAACCCACCTAAACACCTGCTTCTCCACTGTGAACTATTGTTCGCTGACTCCGGCGAGATCCGTTTCACATCTCCGGCGTCGCTCTCCGCCATGGACTCGGAATCTGCAATCACCGATTCTCAAACGCACCCTCTCTCGAACCAAAATGTGGACGCGTGCTACGACATGAATTCCCTTGAAGACCTCGCGAACCGCGGCGCGTGGCGTTCAATCATCGACAAGGTCTCCCGTGCCCGCGCCCTGTCTCTCCTCCACAAGCCCCACGACCACCTCACCTACCTTGCCTTCAACGCCCTTGCATTCACAAAACTGCGTCGTTTCAACGAAGCCTCCGCGGAACTCGATTCCCTCGAAGACCTCGACAGTTCCCACTACCGCTACGAAACCTACCCCAAAATCTACCCAAACCGGGTCGGATCAATGGTCCCTTTCTCCCTACGGTGGCTCCACGCCCTAATTCCAATCAAATTAGGGCAACGTCAGCAAGGCATGGATCGCTTCTACACTCTCCTTGACTTCGTGCGCGGGAAGATTAGAGAAAAGGGGGAAAACAACAACCTCGGCGTCTCCCTTAATCTGTGGCGCAAACGAGAGGTTTTTGTCGTGAATTGCATCATAGGGCACCATTTGAGTCAGAAAGAGTTCGGCGTGTGTTTGAGTTTGATGAAGGAGCTTCTCTCTCGCGATGATGGCTCGGACCCGTTGCTGGTTTCGCAACTTGGGTATATGCAGTTGCAGATTGGGGACTTGGAGGGTGCGAAAGTTTCTTTTTTGAAGGTGGAGAGTGAGGGAAAGAATAATGGGTCGTTGAGCGAGGTTGACTTTAAGAACCTTGTGAATAGGAACAAGGCGTTGGTGTATTTGGTTGGTAAGGATTATGTGTCGGCGGTGAGGGAGTACGAGGAGTGCATTGAGAGGGACAGTGCTGATGTCGTGGCTGTGAATAACAAGGCTCTGTGTTTGATGTATCTTAGGGACTTGTCGGATTCTATTAAGGTGTTGGAGAGTGCGCTTGAGAGAGTTCCCACTGTGGCTCTCAATGAGACGCTTGTTGTCAATTTGTGTAGTATGTATGAATTGGCGTATGTTAATCACTCTGATATTAAGAGAACGCTTAGTAATTGGATTGCTCGTGTTGCACCTGATGATTTTGATGCATCTTGTACTCGTACATGAGGTAAGTAGGTAGTTGTTTTCCTTTTTCCGCTTGGCTTTTAACTTGTGTACTTCTAATGTATCACCGATCTGTTTTTTCTTTTCATTGGACAAAACTTAAATACACTTTCATTTCTGTTTAGGTGCAATCTTCATTATAATTGGAGTTATGTATCGGTAAATTTTGTTGACCTTTGATGCAAACTTTTATTATACCAATTATCGAGTCAAAACTCTAGTTCTGATTGGAGAATAGTACCAATAGTATCTACGATACAATTTCTAAGTTCTCTGCCGTTTAATTTATGGGATGCAATGCTAGATGCTACATTTTTTTGTTTGCATACCTTTCAATAACTTCTTTGGCCTGTCTGGCTGCTGGTTAATTATGCAATATCTTCACCTTTCTCATCCTTTGTTTTCTCCCGAAGCCTAGTATAAGTTTGATTCCACTTGGTTTTTCTTTTTGGTTTGTCCTGAGGGATGCAAAATAACCATCTCAGCTTGACAATACCAAGATTTCCGAATATAATGGTCGGTGCATTAAACTCTGATCTTCCTGTAGTCCTGAATTTGTCTGTCAGTCTCTATGCTGCAAAGGCTTCTACAATGTCATAGTTAGGAAGGGGACCTTTGGATGTAAAACTCCATGGAGTCTTTTGAGTTTTTATTTGTGTTAGATGAAGTCACGTCTTTGGATTGGTGCTTTGGAGATGCACTTGGAACATTAAACAGTCTTTAGTTTTCTGATGCTACTTTCAGCATTGGTGCTTGTTTTTGTGAATGGTAGTGGTGTCAGCATATTAGGACTTTGCTGTGATGAATTGGTCAGGTAACCAGTTCAAAATGAATTACAAAACCGTAAAATGGTAAAAAACCGGTTAAACTGAATCAATTAAGAATATTTAATAATGCATTATTTTTTCTTTCTTTTCTTAAAAGTAAAATTCAATTGAAAATATATGTCATTTTCTTTTTGTTCTACATGTAAACTTGATATTATTAATAAATATTATTGAAATTTCAATTTAAGTATGTTAACAGTTTATTTGTACTTTTATATGTATTTTAATCGTTAAGGATGTATAAAAAGTTTACGTTTTTATTTTATTTTTAATATCATAAAATTATGATATTATTTTTAATATGAATTTCATTATTATAATAATTTGATCAATATTTGTTCAATCTCGGTTCAATGATTAGTCTAATTGTAAAATCAGAAAAAATGCTCCTTCTTGTCATCTTTTATGTGTCATTTAAGGTGTTTTTTAGAGCATCTCCATTGTAGGAGTCGTTCTATGAAGTTTTAATTTGATCTTTGTGGGTTCCACTGTACCAGATCACTTTTAAGATACTTTTGAAATTTTTACTCCAATGGGGAGATTTTATAAGACCCAAGTCCTAATCTTATGATCCAGTGTATGACTCCTCTGCAATGGAGATGCTATTAGAACAATGTTATATGTGAATTAAGTAAATGTCTGGTGGAAAGTACGAGTATAACTGATTGAGGAGTTACTGTTGACTTTAGTTTCTGTTGAAAAGAAGGGATGGGGGAGGATTTTTGTAGTGCCTTTTTGAAGTCTGCAATATTCTTCATTCTTGCTCTATGAGTAGAAGATAATTGTAATAGAATGCACAGATATTGCAAGAGAAATCAATTTAAAGATTTATTTCTTAATACATTTGGAAGAAATATTCTTATATCATGTTGATCTATTTATATGCAGAACTAGTGGAGATGTGATGTGTTTGTTTAAAATACCTAGAAATGCCACTCGCCAGCATGACGAAGGAAGAATGACTGGTAATTTCTGCTCAACCATTCGACAGTCAGTTCATCCCTGCTGGTCATGCTATGGGACATCCAGTATGTTGCCTTGCTTGGAACAAATATGGACCAAAATAATTAGGTCTGTCTGGTTCACATCATGTTCAGCTGTATGCTTTCCTAACCTCACAGCGTCAATTGAGAGGCTAATGATTATAACAAAACTCTTGCATTACATTCATTCAATTCATAAAGGTCATTATATTGTTGTAGTGTTGGTTTCTACATGACATTATCCTGCCCCCAAAAGGAAGAGCTCTGTATTTTAGGTTTGCTTATTCCTGTTGAGTTTACTTCAAGTCTGCAGATTGATATTTGCATATGGCTTTTGTGTCCTCGTCAGACCTCGGTCCTGTTTATTGAACATGATTGGTAGAAAATGAGATACAAATGTAATACCAAATTCTTATGTCATTGACTTACAGTTTTAGGCATGTATATCTTAATTCTTTAAGAATGCATTTGGTCATTTGGGATGGGTCGATTAGAGTGGCTTATATTAAAGTCAAAATGGTATTAGCTTGGATTAGAGATTGCACAAGGTACTTGTCCCTCACAAAATCGTCGAACAGTTTGACTTTCTATCGGAAGAGTACGTTAAATGTCTGATCATGAACCAGGTAATATTACTGCCTCTGTGAAAGATGCCTATACGAAACGACAAAAAGGTTATCAAGTGGTGAAATGGAAAATAGAATTTGAATGCTTCTGAATGAAATCAAGATAGAGAAATTATTGAATAAGTACCCATCTATCTTAATTTACGTTATTATTGATAGTCACGGATCATCATTCCCAAATATATAACCTATAAAACGTAAATTTATCTTGATCAAACTTGTTGAAGTGAAATGCTCCAATTTTCTAAATTGCGAACTATTCCTATTTATGTTTCTGAAGTATTGTTCTTATCCTCTTCACTCGTAACTACAAATGGCAATGATTTGTCTAAAAAAATCTGTCCATTATCTGCTCAGCCACCCCGAAAATATATTCGGATTTTTTTTTATACCTACGCATATTTATAGATACATCCAAATAATTTTTCATTTTTGCATTTTAAATAAAGTTGTTTAAAACTATTTTTTAAAATATCCAGATAAAAATATCATTCTAAAATACAATTCAATTAAAATTTCATGAGAAAATATTAACATAAATAAATTTGGTCTTTCTAAAAACTAAATTTAAATGAATTTACCATAAAATATTAGTTTTAAAAAATTAATCTTCTTAAAACTAACTTCAAAAATAAATAAATATAATAAGCTGAAAATTTTAAAATATTCATATCCATTAACCAATCAATCTATTAAAGATATCAGGCGGATTTTACCATCCCTGGTCACAACCCAAATAGTTATTGTTCTTTTCGAGAACATTTAAAATCAACAATTTTTACATGCTGAGTGGATAACTCTTATTTATAAGTGCAAGAAATCACATTCTGAGGTTATCTATCCTTTTAAAAGTTTTCTTTTAAAAAAAATATTATTACACAAACACAGCGTGCACCGACTTTTTTTCTTAAAAAAAAACACTGCTACCTACTACAGTTTATTTATATTTTGAGGAAGTTAAAAAAGATACTATTAACCAACACAAACAAGAAACTATTTGACAAGGAGTTGAAGAAAAAGACATGTTCTCCTGAACTCTGCTTCGTATTGCACTAAGTCAACTCTATACCTCCAACCCCATCTTCCTCTGCCTCTTCTTACTTAATACTTTCCTTCATTCTTCTCATTTACCTATCCAACTAACTTGCGATTTTCATGGCCAACACGCTACATAACGGTGCCATCTCTTGTGGTTTTCCTTCCCTATCCACTCTTAGGTGACTTCAATATCCTTGAGTCGTTATTCTTCAGCATCACTTGTTGCTAATGCTTTTATTGCCTTTGTAGAGCCATGCATAAAGGAAAACACATTGAGCTGAACAGAATGGCTGTGGTGATAAAGGCAAAGTATAATAGTGATTTTGATGACTCAGGCGTTGATATTTCTTTGAGTCACAGAGTTGATGCTGTGAAACCTTCCAAAACTCTAGCCATATATGATCATGCCACTGCTCTTTTACAATCCGGAGTTCCTGTTATTCGCTTATTTTTTGGAGAATCTGACTTTGACACGCCTGCTGTGATAGCTGAGGCGAGTTCTTTGTAAATTTCACTTTGTTAGGTTGACAATAACTATTTTTTGTCCCTTTTCTCTTTGTATGTATCATGAAGTCATGATCATGACATATATGGCAATGGTAGGCTGGGATGAATGCAATTCGTGACGGTCACACCAGATATACCCCCAATGCTGGAACATTAGAATTGCGCCAAGCAATATGTCACAAGCTCAAAGGTTACTTTCAGATGATTTGTGTGTTTTGTGTTTTATTTATGATTATATTATGTGGGATCGGGAGTTTAAAACTGTGACTGGACTGTTTCTGTAGAGGAGAATGGAATTATATATTCTCCTGATCAGATTGTAGTCAGCAATGGAGCCAAGCAAAGTATTGTTCAAGCAGTGCTTGCAGTTTGTTCCCCAGGAGACGAGGTAAGAAACTGCTTTATACTTTACCATAAGCATATGGAATTATTTATGCTCTTAAATTATTTTAAAGTCAAAGAAATGATAAGAATCTAAGTATCAATCTAAGTTCTACACTTAGTAAAAATAAGAAAGTGGAACAACATATCAGGATCAAGAGTCACGAATTTATTATTTTAAAATTTTGGATTAAAGATGTTGAATTTGACTCAGTTCTTTTGTTGTGGAATTTTCCCAAGACATTCCTTTCCATGGTTCTAGAATATTTTTATCTTCCATGTTTTACTAACTTGATATGATTGTCATATATTTCAGGTTCAACAAATCTTGTTCTCACCATTCTGCAAATTAAAATTTATATTGTGCACCTGTTTCCATTAATAACATTGCATCTATTGTGGTTCTAGAAAATTTATTACATAGATGTTATCCTTTTTCATTTACCTTTTCTTGTGATGAATGTTTCAGGTTATTATTCCAGCTCCATTCTATGTGAGTTACCCAGAAATGGCAAGACTGGCTCATGCAACACCTGTGATTCTTCCAACTCACATATTGAATAATTTTCTTTTGGACCCCAAACTGCTAGAAGACAACCTTACAGAAAGATCCAGACTGCTTATTCTTTGTTCACCGTGTAACCCAACAGGGTCTGTCTATCCTAAGAAATTACTTGAAGAGATAGCCCAGATTGTAGCAAAGCACCCCAGGCTTCTGGTACAGACATACATCCATGATACTTGAATGTTTTCTCCTTAACGATAGCTCCTTACAGATCTCTATGACTGTTGTATTCAGGTTCTTTCTGATGAAAATTATGAACACATAATTTATGCACCAGCAACTCATACCAGTTTTGCATCTTTACCCGGAATGCAGGACAGAACTCTAACTGTGAATGGACTTTCCAAGGTTTTTCAGTGATGATATGTGCTCTTACTGATTGAGTGTAAATTCTAATTACTGTTGTTTGTGTTGTTCATCCCTTGTTTCCGTTTTCTACTCAGCAAATTCTATTTCTTGGAATGTTCATAGATTATGACAATGTAGAAAGCCTCAGGTCTGAATTATGATGCTTTACAACTGTCTTCTCGTAGACATTTGCAATGACTGGTTGGCGGCTGGGGTATATTGCTGGTCCAAAGCATTTTGTCGTAGCATGTGGAAAGATTCAAAGCCAGGCATGCTGTATTTTTCATTTCCATTTGATGAGTTATGTACAACCAAATATGGAACTTTCCTTGATTTCTTTCCACATATGCTGTATTTTATGGAGCACAGTTTACGTCAGGAGCAAGTAGTATATCTCAGAAAGCTGCAGTTGCTGCATTAGGATTAGGCCATGCAGGAGGAGAAGCTGTTTCTACGATGGTGAAAGCTTTCAGGGAAAGAAGGGATTTCTTGGTTGAAAGCTTTAGAGATGTGGAAGGAGCAAGAATATGTGAACCACAGGTGTGAAAGGTGTTTGATTTCGTCCTCTCTATTGTTAGTTTCTCCTTTTGTTGAAAAATGCACTATTGTTTTCACTTTCAGGGGGGATTCTATGTGTTCATTGATTTGAGCTCTTATTATGGAAGAGAAGCTGAAGGGTTTGGTTTGATTGAAAATTCTGACTCCCTCTGTGGCTATCTGCTGGACAAGGGCCAGGTATTCTCATATTTAGTGATGTTGTTTCTCTGTTAACACATTAATCATCATGCAAACTAAGCGAATTAAGTTCAAACGTAAGACACATAATAGCCTAAGTTATAACTTGATGTTTGACTCATTATAGGTTGCTTTGGTTCCGGGGAGTGCATTTGGAGATGATTCTTGCATCCGCATCTCTTTTGCAGAATCACTTTCTACTTTGAACACAGCAGTAGAGAGAATTAAGAAAGCACTCATCACTCTAAGCTCTTCTGCGTTTCTTTAACTAGTGCCACCTGCATTCTTCTTCTACTTGTGTTTTATGTTTTAGTTGCATTGTGCAAGTGATATTACATTTTCTTGAGAATTTTCTTACTATTTTATGAACTAAATCTTAAATGGAAAAAATGGATTTAACTTCATCTAAATGAAAAATACATTCAATTTTTCATTTATTTCTAAACAAAAGATTTACGGAAAGTTTGGAATTAATTTAGGAGGATAATGGGTCGTGGTTGATTCCTGTTTTCGTACATGAGGTTGTTGCTCTATTATTATTATTATTTTTTCTAGAAATAACAAAGTAATGAAGAATCTTGATTTTCTGGATGATGTAAATTATTATCGTTGATCACAATCATCGTATGTCAACTGAAGTGTCAAGTTATAAAGCAATCTTTTAAAAGACATTATTTTAAAACAGCATCACTCAGTCCAAACTTAATTTTGTTCTTCTCTTAAGCCCAGAAGGAGAACAAAAGAGATCAACAATTTCTCCATTCTGAGTTCTCTTTGTTTTTTATTTATTTTTTTAATTTTAAACTTCTTTAAAAAAGTGTGATTTTTTTTTTTTAAATCTATAAAACTGACCTAGCGTGCAGTGTGATTTTATTTATTATTTATTTTTTGTATAAATAATAATTCAGTCTCATTAACGGATAGGATTATAAATGTTAGGATGGCCACATTTTAATACCCAACTAAAAAAACTTACTTGAAAATCCAAAATATTTACATTTTAATTATTTTTTATTTTTTAACTTAAAATTTTAATATATATTATTATATTATTAAAATGAATAGAGATTAATTTTTGGAAGATGTCAAACTATCATTTTCCATAAATGTTAATCATACATAAGTAAAGTTTATAATAATGAATATTTTGAATGTAAAAATTACGTTATAATAAATAAATAGTTTAATATTAGAAGAATAATAAATTATGATTAAGATAAGTAGCAGCAACTTATCTCATGTAAGAAAGTGATTCTAATTCTGATAAAAATAATACACCTATGTATATAACTACTTTACAAATGTTTACATGCTAAAATATTATTATTTAAATAATAGTGATTAATCTCAATTTAATATTTTGTTATTAAAAGAGATTGTAATGTAGTTGTATTTGAAAAAAAATGGTTAATATGATAACGTCAGTTTGGATAAAATAATGTTTGGATTGTGTGGGATAGATTGTTATTTCCAAACACTTATAAATAGGAAATTTTAAAGTTGCCGGTCGAAGTTGGTGAGGTTAAATTGTACATTGTTGACCAACACAAACAAAAAGGTGGTAGAAGGGATAGAGGAAGATGTGAAGAAAAAGAGAAGTTACCCTTCGCTTTGCTTCTTCCCACTCGCTTAAGCACGCGCCAACACTTCCACCAACTCCATCTTCACATCTTCCTCTACCCCTTCTTCTTATATACTGCATTTTCCTTCTTTTCTCGGAGTTTCAACGTTGCACACAGAGCTTCTCATCATTTTCCATGGCAAATGCACTACACAACGCCGCCATCTCCACAATCACGTTTGGAGACCAATATTCCATTTCTCGTCGCTTTTTTCCATCCCTGTCCACAATTCCTTTCAGGTTATCTCAATTCTCTTGTGCCACTCCACTTCAAATCACGTTATTGTTGTTGCTAATTAATGCTTTTATTGCCTTTGTAGAGCCATGCAGAAAGGAAATCACGTGGACCTGAACAAAATGGTGGCAGTGGTAAAGGCAAAGCATAAGAGTGAGTTTGATGACGTAGAAGTTGATGTTTCTTTGAGCCACAGAGTTAATGCTGTCAAGCCTTCCAAAACTATGGCCATAAGTGATCATGCCACTGCTCTTTTACAAGCTGGAGTTCCCGTTATTCGCTTAGCGGCTGGAGAACCGGATTTTGACACACCCGCTGTTATAGCTGAGGCGAGTTCTGTGTTTGCTCTTCTTTCTTTTGCCCCTTTTCTTTGTTATATTGTATAATGAATTCATGATCATGACCTGACATGCATAAGGATATGATAGGCTGGGATGAATGCAATTCGTGACGGTTACACCAGATATACTCCTAATGCTGGAACCTTAGAATTACGCCAAGCAATTTGTCATAAGCTAAAAGGTACTTCAGAATTTAGATGCTTAACGTGTACATTTTCTCATTATTATTATTATTAGGAGTTTGAACAATGCACATGACTGTTTCTGTAGAGGAGAATGGAATTACATATACGCCAGATGAGATTGTGGTCAGTAATGGAGCCAAGCAGAGTGTAGTTCAAGCAGTGCTTGCAGTTTGTTCCCCAGGAGATGAGGTATGAAACTCTAGAATTGCTTAGTTTGTGTTTTGGTGAGTATTGACAAAATTGATTTTGGTTAAAATTGATATATGCTTAGATGTTTTTATTCTAAAAGCAAGCTAATAGCAAAACTCAGTATAATTTTTTCTATCTGACATGTAAGCTATTGAAAGTTGTTTCAACAGAAAATCAGTGAGGGAGCCAAAATTAATTCCTTAACATGCAACCACATGTAAGCATTTATATAAAATCACATTAGCTGAATTTTTAAAGTGATTCTAGTTAACAGGAAACCAAAGACGCACTTCTGCTATTAAGTCACTAATAAAGTCAGAAAATTTTCCAACGTATTTAAAATATCTGCTGTTTGCTTCCGAGAGAAGAAAAAAATCAGTTCTATAACATAGCAGCTTCAGAAGTATTCTCTTGTTGATGCCCTCCTTTTGTATGTGTGTGCACACTTGAAAATTGTAAATAATATCATTCTCTAATGAATCGAACTTATTCACATGGCCTCTTTTGCTCAAAAAATTCTGCAACTAGGCATGTAGTTCTTTACATGTATAAGTGTTTTACTTCTCTACTAATTAAACGTGATTATCATATATTCATGCTCCAGCAACCCTTAGCATTATGCAAATAAAAATTTAATCCAAATTTGACTTATTTCCATTTATAAAAAATTTAATATTTTGTGGTTTTAGAAAACTTACTGCACTGATGTTATTTATCCTTTTGCAAGCTGTGCAGGTTTTTATTTACCTTCTTGTGCTTCGAATGTTTCAGGTTATTATTCCAGGTCCATTCTATGTGAGTTATCCAGAAATGGCAAGACTGGCGGATGCAAAACCTGTGATTATTCCAACCCACATATCTAATAACTTTCTTTTGGATCCGAAACTGCTTGAAGCCAACCTTACAGAAAGATCAAGACTACTTATTCTGTGTTCACCGTGTAACCCAACAGGATCTGTCTACTCTAAAAAATTACTTGAAGCGATAGCCCAAATTGTAGCAAAGCACCCCAGGCTTCTGGTACAAACAGGCTCCCATTATGCTTGAATGTGTTTTTCCCTTTTCCTCAGTGGTAGTTCACTTCAAGATAATCTATGGTTGTTTCAAACAGGTTCTCTCCGATGAAATTTATGAACACATAATTTATGCACCAGCAACTCACACAAGCTTTGCATCTTTACCTGGAATGTGGGACAGAACACTAACCGTGAATGGCTTTTCCAAGGTTGGTCCATAATGCTATATGCTCCTACAGATAAAGTGTAATTTTTAATTTGCATAAATTTTCTTTTGGGCATGTTGGTGTTTGTGTTCTTAAACCCTTGTTTTCAGTTTCTGCTCCATGCAAATTATGTATTTCTTAGAATGTTTGTAAATTATGATAAATGTAAAAGCCTCTGGTCTGAATTATGATGCTTTTCAACTGTTCTTGTAGACATTTGCCATGACTGGCTGGCGTCTTGGGTATATTGCTGGTCCAAAACACTTTGTTGCAGCCTGTGGAAAGATTCAAAGTCAGGTAGGCAGCATTTTCATTTATCTTTTTGTGAATTATGGACAAATCAAAATCAAACTATCTTGATTTCTCGTTCGGTACATTTAATACTTTCACATCGATTAGAAATCGAGATTAAGGTGAATTTAAATACATGTTTCTTCTTTCATTTGGGTGTCTAACTAACTAACTAACTGATATTTCCAACTATTTTACTTTGACCAACTCTTGACTTACTACTGATACATGGGATATCAAATACATTTTATTGAGTGCAGTTGACTTCAGGGGCAAGCAGTATATCTCAGAAAGCTGGTGTTGCTGCATTAGGACTAGGTTATGCAGGTGGGGAGGCTGTTTCTACCATGGTCAAAGCCTTCAGAGAGAGAAGGGATTTCTTGGTTGAAAGCTTTTCAAAAATGGAAGGAGTGAAAATATCTGAACCACAGGTGTGAACTTATTAGCATGTTGCTTGACTTTCATTTTCCTGGTTTTTAGTTCCTTCCTTTTATTAAAAATCTTTTTCAATTTCAGGGGGCATTTTATCTGTTCATTGATTTCAGCTCTTATTATGGAAGAGAAGCTGAAGGGTTTGGTTTAATTGAGAATTCTGACTCCCTCTGTCGATACCTGCTAGACAAGGGCCTGGTATATATACTCATTTAAATGACCTTTTAAGACTTTATCGTATTTTATCAGATGAAAAATTGAAAGTGAATTTTCCCCACCATATTCTCTAAAAGGAAGTCATAAATTCAAGATTTCTTATATGCATGTACATAATTATACAAGACTAAAATATCTCTGTAAGGCTTCATCCTTGTTTCTTTTCAATAAAGCATCATTGATCATCATCATCTGTGTGCGTAAAGTTCAAACATAGATACTTGTTGGCCTAAGCCTTAACTTGTGTTTTGCTTTTTTGACTTACAACAGGTTGCACTGGTGCCGGGAAGTGCGTTTGGAGATGATAGTTGCATCCGCATTTCTTATGCAGAATCCCTTACTGTTTTAAAGACAGCAGTTGAGAGAATTAAGAAAGCCCTTATCCCTCTAAGCTCTGCTGCACTTGTTTAATTACTAATCAATTGCACTCTTTCTTCTTTCTTCTATTTTTTATTTGCACTTGGTAATACGTTTATTATGAACATGAGTAGAGTTACATTACTAGTAGTTAAATGCTCTTTTTAAATGAAAGAGTAATTGCTTATAATATCTTGAAAAATGTAAAATAAATAATGGGTTGTGAGTGACTTTAGAGCTAAAAGGAATATGATACTTTGAGACCCTTAGTTGTCATTATGTCCATTTTTCATTCGGTTATATGGTAAAAAATTAATTTTTTATTTACTTACATGTCTTAAGTTTATATCTGTTTTTTTTACTTTGGTTTCAAAAGTACTTATTAATAAACCATATATCAAAATAGAGAAGATCACTTGAACACATTATAATTATATTTTTTTAAAATGAGAGGGAACATGAACACACGAGATTCTTATTTTTCATATCAGTTAAACGAGTTTAAAAGTATTTATTAACCAACAAATCACATGTCAAAACAAAGAAAATTACTTAGACTATATTTTCTCAAAACTAGAATAATATGAACATACGAGATTCCTACTTTTCATATTTATAGCATGAATTAAAATGTTTTTCTCAACAAATTACATATCAAAATAAAATTACTTAGAAGTAGGTGTCATACATTTTAAAAGTTTCATAATTTCGTGCTTGACCAATTTAAAAATGCTTATCAATAAATCAAATATAAAAAAAAAAACACTTTTAAGACAAATATCAATGTTACAGTACTAGATACGAGTATATTTAGAAACAGTATTAAAATATCATTTTCTCAAACTAAAATACTAGCCCAATTTATGTTTAACAGTAGTAGGATTGGGAATCTAGCTTTTCATATGCCATCCTTATAATGAATCAAGTCAAAATTATTTGGTTTAGAAAAATAAAATAGGTAAAAGAAAGGTCAATTATTGTTGATTTATGGATTAAATATGTTTTTGATTCTTACCTTTTGTTATTAAATTTGGTTTTGGTTCTTATATTTTAAAAATTGATTATTATTCATCAAACTTAAAAGAAGTATGTAAAGTTAGCCATTTTATGAACTTTATAATGTAGAAAAATGTAACTAAAGTTTAAATTTAAGTGTAAAAAAATAATTAATATCACATTTTATGAATTTAGTTCTTCGTTTTCTTTTTGCCACGGTAAAAGATTGTCACTGGATAATAATTAACTTTTGGTATAAAAAATAATAAAATTAAATTTAAAAAAGGGAGTATTGGATTAATCAATTTAAAGGTATAAATAAAAGGATCAAAGGGAAGTTAAAACAAAAAAGTACGTGACCAAAAACATTTTTTCCTTAATTTATTTTATTCACACTTTGAGCACCCCAAAATAAAAGCTAAAATTAGAGGCAAATAATTAGACAGATAACTGTCACAATTTTCTTTGTAGGCTGTAGTATGTATGAGGCACCAAAAAGGATCAACAATGCCATATTCGGAACACTGCATTCTGCACTCCATAAGTTGATTATGCACTCTTATAAAAATTGAATTTTTAATTTTATCTTCAAAAAATATGTATTATTGATTATACATTCTAAAACGTATTAATTTTAAAATGTATTTTTAATCTGAAAAAAATATATTTTAGAATATATGATATAAGATGTATTAATATATTTGCATTCTTCTTCTACTTCTTGTGATTTATGTTTTACTTGCATTGTGCAAGTGATATTATATTTTCTTACGAATCTTTTTACAATTTTATGACGTAAATCTTAATGAAAAATATGCAACTAACTTCATTTTTCATTTACTTCTAGAAAAAAGATTTATAGAAAGTTTGAAATTAATTTAGGAGAATAATGGGTCGTGGTTGATTCCTGTATTCAGACATGAGGCTGTGGCTGTTTTTTTTTTTTTTTTTTTTTTTTTTCTTTTCTTTTTGCTAGAAATAACAAAGTAATGAAGAATCTTGGATATTGATTTTCTGGATGATGTAAATTATTACCGTTGATCACAATCGTCGTATCTCAAGTGTCAAGCTATAAAGCATTTTTTTCTAGACATTATTTTAAAACAGCATCACTCACTCCAAACTTAATTTTGTTCTTTTCTGATGCCGAGAAGGAGAACAAAAGAAAACAACAATTATCCACTCTGAGTTTTTTTCATTTTTAATTTTGAACTTCTTTAGAAAACTGTGATTTTTTTAAAAAATTCTATTAAACTGACCTAGCGTGCAGTGACTCTATCTACACGTACCAGTCTGGTCTAATTTTATAGAAATAATTAATAGAGATAGGATTATAAATGTTAGGACGGTCAGATTTTAATACCCAACTAAAAAACACTTGCTTGAAAATCCTAAATATTAACATTTTAATCACTTTTATTTTTTAACTTAAAATTTTAATATATATTATTATATTATTAAAATGAATTGTTAAGTGAGAGTAAATTTTAGAAGATGTGAAACTATCATTTTCCATAAATGTTAATCATACTTAACTAAAGTTTATAATAATAAATATTTTAAATGTATAGATTATGTTATAATGGATAAATATTTAAGGGTTTCTTGGGTTTAAACATATAAATTACATTTAAATTTATAATAAATAATTTATGTTCTAAGATAAAATTATAAGCACGCGCCTTCCACCAACTCCATCTTCACATCTTCATCTACCCCCTTCTTCTTATTTAATGCACTTTCCTCCTTTTCTCGGTGTTTCAACGTTGCATACGGAGCTTCTAATCATTTTCCATGGCCAATGCACTACACAACGCCGCCATCTCCACAATCACGTTTGGAGACCAATATTCCATTTCTCGTTGCTTTATTCCATCACTGTCCACACTTCCTGTCAGGTTATCTCAATTCTCTTGTGCCACTCCACTTCAGCAACACTTTATTGTTGTTGCTAATTAATGCTTTTTATTGCCTTTGTAGAGCCATGCAGAAAGGAAATCACGTGGAGCTGAACAAAATGGTGGTAGAGGTAAAGGCAAAGAATAAGATTGAATTTGATGACATAGAAGTTGATGTTTCTTTGAGCCGAAGAGTTAATGTTGTCAAGCCTTCCAAAACTGTGACCATAAGTGATCATGCCACTGCTCTTTTACAAGCTGGAGTTCCCGTTATTCGCTTATCGGCTGGAGAACCTGATTTTGACACACCCGCCGTTATAGCTGAGGCGAGTTCTGTGTAAATATCCATTTGTTTGTAAAAGTTATCAATAAATGTGTTTGTTCTTCTTTCTTTTGCCCTTTTTCTTCGTTATATTATATCATGAATTCATGATCATGACCTGACATGTATAAGGATGATAGGCTGGGATGAATGCAATTCGTGACGGTTACACGAGATATACTCCTAATGCTGGATCCTTAGAATTACGCCAAGCAATATGTCACAAGCTAAAAGGTTACTTCAGAATTTAGATGCTTAACGAGTACATTTCTCATCATTATTCTTATTATTATTAGGAGTTTGACCAATGCTACATGGCTGTTTCTGTAGAGGAGAATGGAATTACATATACCCCGGATGAGATTTTGGTCAGTAATGGAGCCAAGCAGAGTGTAGTTCAGGCAGTGCTTGCAGTTTGTTCCCCAGGAGATGAGGTATGAGACTCTAGAATTGCTTATTTGTGTTTTGGCGAGTATTAACAAAATTGATAACTCGGTATAATTTTTTCTATCGGACATATAAGCTATTTAAAGTTGTCTCAACAAAAAATCAGTGAGGGAGCCAAAATTAATTCCTTAACATGCAACCACATGTAAGCATTTATATAAAGTCACATTAGCTGAATTTTTAACGTGATTCTAGCTAAGTTAACAGGAAGCCAAAGACGCACTTCTGCTATTAAGTCAGTAATAAAGTCAGAAAATTTTCCAACGTATTTAAAATATCCGCTGTTTGCTTAGAAGAAAAAAATCAGTTCAATAACATAGTAGCTTCAGAAGTATTCTCTTGTTGATGTCCTCCTTTCGTATGTGTGTGCATACTTGAAAATTGTACATAATATCATTCTCTAATGAATCGAACTTGTTCACATGGCCCCATTTGCTCAAACAATTCTGCAACTAGGCATTTCGTTCTTTACATCTATGATATTTTTTCCAGTGATTTACTTCTCTAGTAATTAAATGTGATTATCATAATTCCTGGTCCAGCAACCCTTAGCATTATGCAAATAAAAATTTACTTATTTGCATTTATAAAATCTAATATTTTGTGGTTTTAGAAAACTTACTGCACGGATGTTATTTTTCACCTTCTTGTGCTGCGAATGTTTCAGGTTATTATTCCAGGTCCATTCTATGTGAGTTATCCAGAAATGGCAAGACTAGCGGATGCAAATCCTGTGATTATTCCCACACACATATCTCATAACTTTATTTTGGATCCGAAACTGCTTGAAGCCAAGCTTACGGAAAGGTCAAGACTACTTATTCTTTGTTCACCGTGTAACCCAACAGGATCTGTCTACTCTAAAAAATTACTTGAAGCGATAGCCCAAATTGTAACAAAGCACCCCAGGCTTCTGGTACAAACAAGCACCCATTATGCTTGAATGTGTTTTTCCCTTTTCCTCAGTGATAGTTCATTTTAAGATCTCTACGGCTGTTTTAAACAGGTTCTCTCCGATGAAGCTTATGAACACATAATTTATGCACCAGCAACTCACACAAGCTTTGCATCTTTAACTGGAATGTGGGACAGAACACTAACCGTGAATGGGTTTTCCAAAGTTGGTCCATAATGCTATATGCTCTTACGGATAAAGTGTAATTTCTAATTTGCATAAATTTTCTTTTGGGCATGTTGGTGTTTGTGTTCTAAATCCCTTGTGTTTTGTTTCTGCTCCATGCAAATTATGTATTTCTTAGAATGTTTGTAAATTATGATAAATGTAAAGCCTCAGGTCTGAATTATTTATGATGCTTTTCAACTGTTCTTGTAGACATTTGCCATGACTGGCTGGCGTCTTGGGTATATTGCTGGTCCAAAACACTTTGTAGCAGCCTGTGGGAAGATTCAAAGTCAGGTAGGCTGCATTTTCATTTCATTTTTTTTGTGAATTATGTACAACTCAAAATCAAACTTTCTTGATGTTTTTTTCCCATATACTCAATAGATTTTCATAGTTTAGGATTCAAGTTTAAATATAATTTCCTTCCTTAAGACAGACGTGTAACTAACTAATATTTCCAACTATTTTACTTTGACCAACCCTTGACTACATGGGATATCAAATACATTTTATTGAGTGCAGTTGACTTCAGGGGCAAGCAGTATATCTCAGAAAGCTGGTGCTGCTGCATTAGGACTAGGTTATGCAGGTGGGGAGACTGTTTCTACCATGGTCAAAGCCTTCAGGGAGAGAAGGGATTTCTTGGTTGAAAGCTTTTCAAAAATAGATGGAGTGAAAATATCTGAACCTCAGGTGTGAACTTATTAGCATGTTGCTTGACCTTCATTTTCCCGGTTTCTAGTTCCTTCCTTTTATTAAAAATCTTTTTCAATTTCAGGGGGCATTTTATCTGTTCATTGATTTCAGCTCTTATTATGGAAGAGAAGCTGAAGGGTTTGGTTTAATTGAGAATTCTGACTCCCTCTGTCGATACCTGCTGGACAATGGCCTGGTATATATACTCATTTAAATGTCCTTTTAAGATTTTATACATATTTTATCAGATGAAAAATTGAAAGTGAATTTTCCCCACCATATTCTCTAAAAGTAAGTCATAAATTCAAGATTTCTCATATGCATGCACATAATACAAGACTAAAATCCGTAAGGCTTCATCGATGTTTCTTTTTCAATAAAGAATCATTGATCATCATCATCTGTGTGTGTAAAGTTCAAACATAGATACTTGTTAGCCTAAGCCTTAACTTGGTGTTTTGCTGTTTTGACTTACAACAGGTTGCACTGGTGCCGGGAAGTGCATTTGGAGATGATAGTTGCATCCGCATTTCTTATGCAGGATCCCTTACTGTTTTAAAGACAGCAGTTGAGAGAATTAAGCAAGCCCTTATCCCTCTAAGCTCTGCTGCACTTGTTTAATTACTACTACTCAAATTGCACTCTTTCTTCATTGTTCTATTTTCTATTTGCAATGTAATATGTTTATTATGAGAACGAGTAATGTTACATTCTCTCACCATTTCTCATACACTTTATAACTTTATAAGTTATTGTTAAATGAAAGAGTAATTGCTTATAATATATTGAAAAATGTAAAATATGTTCAATTATTTTATGAAAATATGGGGTTGTCAGCTAGTCCATAGCTAAAATACCAGCCAAGTTTATGTCTAAACATTACAATTTGTGTAGTAGGGTTGGAAATCTAGCTTTTCATGTCATCTTTATAATGAACAAGTCAAAGTTATTTGGTTTAGAAAAATAAAATACGTAAATCAAAGGTCAATGATTATTGATTTATGGGTTAAATATGTTTTGATTTTTTTCATTAAATTTGGTTTTGATTATTATATTTTAAAAATTGATTAATTAGTCATCAAACTTAAAGAAGTACGTAAATTTAGTCATTGTATGAACTTTATAATGTAGAAAAATGTGACTAAATTTTAAATTTAAGTGTAAAAAAATAATTAATATCACATTATATGAATTTAGTTCTTCTGTTTCTTTTTGCCACGGTAAAAGATTGTCACTGGATAATAACTTTTGGTATAAAAATGAATAAAATTAAATTTAAAAATGGGAGGATTAGATTAATCAATTTAAAAGTATAAATAAAGGGATCAAAGGGAAGTTTCAAAAAGAAAAAAAAACTACATGACCAAAAACATTTTTCCCTTAATTTATTTTATGCACACTTTGAGCACCCTAAGATAAAAGCTAAAGTTAGAGGCAAATAACTGGAGAGATAATTGCAACACTTTTCATTTTAGGCTATAGTATGTACGAGCCACCAAAAAGGATCAAAAATGCATTCGGCCATTGCATTCTGCACCCCATAAGTTGATTCTGTACTCTTATAAAAAATGAATTTTCATTTTTTATCTTTTAAAAATATGTATTTTAGATTATACATTTTAAAATAAATTTTCAAAATGTACATTTCAAAATCCATTTCTGAATCTGAAAATATATTTAAGAATATAAGATAAGATGTATTAATAGATTCCAAATTCTACATTGTGAAACGTACGCAAAATTTTAAAATAAGTTATAGATTGTCTATAACCTTCATGAATTATCACCCAATCTGAAATAGAGTTTTTTTTATAAATCCAAACTAGATGTATTTTCAACATTTCACTACTCTCATGGAGGTGCAGCTGCAAACCATGGGTTGCAGAATGCCATAGCCCATGTATTTATGTGGGCATTATTAATAGAGCCCATTTAAATCCTTTAAACCCAGGTCCTACAAAGAGATTTTTTTTTTTATTGTGCAAAGAAAAGGCTTGTTGTGCAATGGCCGTGTGTTACGTCCTCTTAGCCTACAGCCATGTGATTCTCAATCACTTGCAAGTTTATACGAAGGATAAATTACCGAGATGAATGTCTCGTTCAGAAAATATATGATTGAGTCGCACCTTCAAATTCAGAAAGTCGAGGGATATTCAAAAGAAAAAGGTCAAATTTTTTGCATAAAGAGCCACATAAAGGAAATTATTTAGCACTCATTTGCGGATGTTCAAGTCTCTAAACTAAACCTACATAACCAATTCTTAAAGCGTCTCTTAAATGAAATGTGCTAGTAAGGTTCATTATCAATTATTTATATATGTCAAAGAAACTAAAAATGAATTTTGTTCTCAAATTATAGCTTCATGTTAATTGAATTTTGAATCTCTCATATATACTAAACAAAACTGATGCCACAAAATAGAAAAACAATAGTCTGGAAAATTTCAAGCTAACAAGTATTTCGATTTAAAATAGAGAAACAACAGTCAGTTGTTAAATTTAAGATCTTCTTACGTTATCTCAGAAGATTTTAATCGGACTTAGTTTTAAAATTTAAGAAGTAATTATCACTTTGCTTAGACATTTCTAAGAAAAGTGTTAACATATTACTGCAACTTTTGCATAAAAAGAAAGAAAGAGTGGGTATAAGAAGAGCAAAGTCGATATACATTGAATCTAGACAAGATTTTAAAGAAGAACAATAACAAGTTAGCAAAATGTACACTGTGGAGGCGTGCAGCTGTACCTAGTGCCATGAATGTTTGTTTGGAGAGACAAAAAGGCATAAAGATAGTGCCTTCAAAACACTAAACATAGTGTTAGTCATCATCTTCTATGAATCTACCCTTCTTACTGTCTAGGAACATCAACCACTAACTTATTTTTATCTGATTTTCAACTCTGCAAAAACCCTAGACTAAAAAAATAACTGTTCCCATGTAAGTCAGCAAAGCATATGAGTATTTTAATATGAAAAGTTTGCACAGACACTATTTTTGTAATTAATTATGGTTAAAATTTTTAAAATAATATGACACACCACCCTATGGCCTTTTTTACTTTTATAGCTTTATAAAAATATATTTGTCACGTTTACAATGAATTCTTTATTAAAAACGATGCTCACTGCTGCTATACATCTGTATCTGTATGTGTTAAACTTTTCACGTTTAAAATGAACTTTGCATTCAGTAATTTTTCAACCAAAAAAATCTTCCATCAACACTGACCAAAGCAGTTTCACACACCACTTCACACTGGAATTTTATTAAGCAAGCACACACATGAGCAGAAACTTGCAGCATCTCCACAAGATAACTACAAGATGAGTTATTCTAATGTCCCGTTTGTTCATAACGAACTTGGTTACTTGGAACTGGAAATACAAGCAAACTCATAAGCACTGTTGTGATTTTACACAAAGAGAAACTTTATTTTACCACACGAGACTGAGGCGTTAACAGTTGAATTATCTAGCTGCGATCATCCAACTTAGCACCGGTTCTTGCAGCCAACAGCTTCTTCCACAGTCAGAAATACTCTGCCACCAAATTTGGTGACAAAGTTGGACACCTTTAGCTTGTGTATCACTTGCCACCTAGGGTTCGCAATGGCTAACTGAGAACAACACAAAAACCACTAGGTCGTCATTGTTATACTTCTAAAAATAATATCAAACATTTGATAGTGTTTATCATCCAATTACTAGAGCTTAAAAATAGCCGTGAAAATTTCCCTTGATCATCATTGGTTTTGATTTTTTAGGTGAACAATATGTCTACAAGAAAATAAAGTTACCTGTTTTCCCTGTGAAGACAAACTCTTATGCAGTTCCTCTAGAGAAGCAATTCCAGAGGTGTCAATGTTCACCAAATCTATAGCAAGAAAACATCATGATTCAGTCAATGAAGCAACAACTGAGATTGTAAAATTTTTAATCACAACTATCTTCACTAATAGATGCTTGGGTGGAGTATATTTTTGAAAGAATTGATTTTTGTACAATTAATTTAAGGAAATTAATATAATGTTCAGGTCTAAAATAAAAAATAGTTGTTTTAATTAATAAGGTAGAGTTATAATTAAAATATATCTGAGCATTTACGCTGTCCTTGTTATTTATTATTTTTAAAAGTTTAGATAAGTAAGATTTCGAAAACTCGATAAAATCATACTTCAAAACTTAAATCATATTTGCATTTTTGAAAGGTTTTTATTTCCATTTAATCATCATTTTTTCAAATTTAAAATAATATTAATTTTTCCTGTCATTTATATTCCTACCTTTCACATGATAAATTTATTATGATGTAAAAAATAATAATTTCTTCTCCAAAAAAAACTTTAAACAAAGTTTAAAAGTCAACGGATTAGAATTTTCAAAAATATTACATTAGCATGTCTTTTCCTATTTAACTTTTTCATCCCACTGTATCATACTTCTCTCTCTCTCTCTCTCTCTCTCTCATCCCACTTGAGACAAAAATCTAGGATTGTGATATGATCTTTTTTCGTATTTTAATCAAAGTTCAGTGGCCGGGTGTGTACTTCTTTCCTTTTTCCATTTGTTGAGAATAGTTACTTTTCTTTTTTTCATATGTTAATTGATTTCATTTTCTTTTCCTTTTTTCAGAAAGATCAATAGCCTCCTATACTAATAACTAGAGTCAGAAAGCCTTACTGGAAGTGTCAAGAATTACGAGTTGAATGGTGCTTCTTGAATTTCCCTTGTCATCTTCTGATTCTTCCTCAGAGACCCATTTGATGATCCTTGAAAAATATATTGAAGATTAGAATATTATTCATGTTTCTGACATTGCTTTCTCATGTGATCCTTCCCAAGGGAAAGTACTTATTTGTATATGACAAATACCTTTCTCTAACGAAATTGGCATTTGCAAAGCAAAGCAACGCAGACTTCACTCGAATTATCATAACCCCGGGAATCTTAACTGCCATGGGATACTGATAGACATCGCAGAACAAATTAGTGCCCGGAAGTTTTCCCAGAGTTTCTGTGCCTGGTCGAATTGAGATCAGAATGATCTTTGAGAAAGATATAACCACCTACAAATAAAGAAAATCCAAATTTTGAAGCACCCTTAATGTTGGGGTGTAATTTATTTATTTTATACAATCAACTATTATAAATAAAAAATTAAATTATTAAAAAAGAAACCAAGTAAACTCTTATCCATTTAGCCTTAGCAGTATTTTTCCTTTCATTAATTTCTTTTGAATATCTTGTGGCAAGTGTGGAGGTTGTTTATTTTCTTCTAGACAACGGCCTTAGTTAATAATTTGTCGACGAATTTTTGTATATGATTGTCACTTCCAAGAGAAAAGACAACTCGTTCTAGGCCATTTAGAACAAAGAAACAATTTGACCTAATAACTTTTAAGCGTTAGTGATTGCAACCCTAGCAAGGAATATCATTCCATATAGAGAATTTTTTAGGTGGCTTTAATTTTCAAGGTATAAATATGTCCCAACCAAAGGAATATGCAGTTTTCAACGGTGCACATCCATTCTGCATCACTCTTAGTGCCAACTTTGTGGGTCCAGTGAAGTGGTGGGGATTTCTTATTATATATGTAATGTAGAAGTCAGGTTTTGGCCCATGCCATCACTCATTTTCATGAATACTAGAATTTCTTTATTCTGCTAAAAACCATACTCTTAAACAGTACAAATATAGCTTGCAACTTAAAAGGTTTTAGATATCCACTCACAGTGTTGCCTTCACATATACAACTGTTAAAATATTATTGCTTCTCATAATGTTCAACAGTATATCTTAGTTTGGGTGTTTCCTATGTACATGAATTTATACTTATCATTCTTAAGTAGTTTATTATTTGGGGTGGCACAAACAGTTGAAACTTTACATGCATAGTAAGGTGGCAAAATGATGCTAATGTTGATTCTTCAAGAATATAGAAGAAAATTTAATTGAGAACTCTTTTAAGTGAAAATATATGATACATTAGTACTTATAGTGCTTATCACTAGCCATATATTGTGATGTTCTTAAAACAGTAACAGTTGCGGCAAGTTGTAAAGCAGTAATCCCATTACAACAAAGATAGCATCAGCAAACTGACACACACACACACATACATATATATATATATATATATATATTAATCAATATCTTCAGAATATAGTTTCATTTGGACTGATTGTTTGTTAATTATCATGTATATATGTAAGTATTTACGTATTCTTAAAATAACGAATTAATTATCGAATATCTTTACTGTTTTATAGTGATGGTTATATTGGGTGCGAGTGAAGTCATGATCAGAAGAAAGAAGAGAGTGCCAATGATTACCGCCACTAGTAGACCAATCTCCACAGAAGCAAACAGTACTCCGAAGAAGGCACCAGCACAAGCAAGAAAGTCTATCTTATCAACCTTCCAGATTTTGTAAGCTTCACTGACGTCAATAAGTCCTGGGAGAGCTGATAGGATCACAGAAGAAAGAATAGCTATAGGAGTGTAATACAAGAGCTTTGTCAAAAACTGCAGTGATACCAAGACCGTTATGGCCATCACAATGTTTGACACCAGAGTTTCACACCCAGCTGCATAATTAACAGCAGTGCGGGAGAACGAACCTGCACACAAATTAATCTTGCTTAAGTTGTTTTTCCAACAAGAAGAGGTCATATGAATTGATTAAGTCAATTATGCAATGATTTTCTTTCTGATATGTGTAGTAAAAGAATTATATACCAGTTGCAACGTAGCAAGAGGTGAAAGATCCTATGATGTTTGTCAAACCTATTGACATCATCTCCTTGTTTCCATCAAGTTGGTATCCATTGATGGATGCAAAAGATCGCCCGACAGCAATAGATTCCTATAATGGTTGCATTGTATCAACATAAATTGGAAAATAAGCAAACAAATTATGAACAAAAATATATAGGGAAGTGATATGGCAACTTGATATATATATGGTATTAATTAAGTTGAGGGTTTGATATATAATATAATTTGTTACTCACGGTAAGAGCAACGACAGCAACCACTAGTGCAATTTTGGCGACTTCTCCGATGTAGGGGCTGTTGAAGTCTAACTGATGGATGGAGATTGGATTTAATCCTCCCTTGACATGTTTCACAATTTTAACTCCATCTTTATCAGCTTTTGTCAGAAACACAAATAGAGTCGACAAAATAACAGAGACAAGAGGAGAAATTGATGCCAACCAGAACAGTTTCTTCTTCTTTTTACCCTGGCAAGGGAATAATCAACTAGAATGTTCAAACAAGAACCAAACCAGAATTGCATGGAATTGAAAGATCATTCGATTTTATTGCTCACCAGAAATCTCGTTGTTAGGATGAAGACCAAGAACGAGCATCCAATGAAAAAATTTCGAGAATTCCACTGTAATTCAACATGTATATGCTCCATTAATATGCATTAACAAATTATATTTAATTAGTTCTTAAATGGAAATTATATTAGGAGCATTATTTATTATTATTACCTTTTTGTAATAAATGGATGCAGATGAATGGATAGGATAAGTGCTTGTATTTACTAAATTACAAGAAATCGAGAGTATATAAACAGTTCGTTACATTTCTTTTTCATAAAAATCATTTTTTAAAAAATCATGCATTTATTTTATAATATATTTTAAAAAAATTAGTTACTTTTAAAAACTTTTGATTGGCTTCTAAAATAATTGTTTTTCACAAATTATGATTATGAAGAAAGATAATTGATTTTTTTTATTATGTATTATAAAAGCGTAGTGAATATTGAATTGGAATCAGGTGTCCCAAAATTATGTTTATGCTTAGTTTCCCAGCAGCTCCAATTTATAGGGAAAAGAAAGAAAAAGCAAAGGGACAGGGGAAGTAGTTACAGGATTATGAACTGCTTCCCAGACAGCTTTCACGACAGAGACTATGTCGGTTTTGGTCGTAAAATGGGTGATTCCTAAGAGTCCCTTCAACTGTTGAAGCCCTATTACAATGGCTGCTCCTGCCACAAATCCAACTATTGCAGCATGGGATAGGAAATCCACAAGGAACCCCAGCCTGTTCAAAAATGTTAGTAATATCACTCTCAATAATAAACAAATAAATTACTATTCACACATTTTTTAAATGACTTTTACCATATATACTAATTATAAAAATTATGAAAGAAACATGTGCATATGTATTAATGGATGACCTGAAGAGTCCGAAGGAAGTCTGAAAGATACCAGCCAAGAGAGTAGCAAGTAGAATTAGCTTTGTATAACCCAGTGGATCAGAAGCAGGGTCTACTAATTTCTCCATCATTGAGGATAACAGCAAAGAAACCACTGCCACGGGACCAATTGCTATCTCTCGAGAAGTTCCCATCACAGCATACACAAGTGGTGGTACCACACTTGTATCTAAATGGTTTTATTGCACATATTAGTAAGAAACCAAAATCAAATATCTTGTAATGATAAGTAGGAAAAAAGAAATAGCTTACAAAGACCATATTGAGGATCAAGATGTGCCAAGGTTGCATATCCAATGCTCTATGTGGAAAAAAGTAGTATTATTCCAAGCCAAGTGAATAATTATAAATTAATTAGAGTAAGATGTGATATGTATACCTGGGGAATACAGAGACTAGCAATAGTGAGGCCTGCAAGAAGATCTTTTCTGAACTTAGTAGCAGTGTAGTTTCTGCCCCAAGAAAGAATAGGAAAAACAACCTGCAGAAGTGACAGGAGGAGTGTGGTACAAGGTTGATCTGTGAGAGAGGAAAACTTTTGTTTATAGTGAGAGATGGTTTTCCTCACAGAATCTGCAACCACACGCCATGGACTTGGGGGCTCAGGGGCGTTAAGAACCCACTGAGACCTCACATCCTGTGCGTTCTTCTCAATGTCCACCTGCATGTGCAAATCCTCTGATTTGCAGGTTTCCATCGCTGAAGAAGCCATGTTGAAGTGTTTGGGAGAACTTTGTCTCGTGAAAACTGATTCACTACACTCTCATGAGACTTACCTGTGAATTGAAGAGCTGAAGTTGAAGAACTTGGTGTTAGAAAGAAACTTATATAGACCAACAAATAGCCTTGCGTCAGTTTCTCACCAAATAAAATATGTAATAAGAGATCAACAAAGGGATTCGTGAAAGATTTCACATTTTACTGAGTGACATCAATTCAACACTCTTAATGGCTAGAGAATAATAGTTTCTTACTTGCACTTGTGAAATAAAAATTTCACCACTAATCAATCAAACATGAAATTGTTTTAATTGAATTCGTGTTTAAATAATTATAATAAATATTTAAAACCAAACTTTTTCTAAGTATTTCCTTTTTAATTAATTCAAATACATTGGCTCGTGTTTGAAAGAATTACATGGAAAATTATGTCCGAAAAGAAAAAATGTTGGAGTGGCACATATTATAAAAGGTGGTAGCTAGAACTTAATTTGCCTTTGAAGTTTGAGGTTGTGAAGAACAGACGTAAAATTCTGATTAGTTAAGGTGTAAGCATTACCTAATTAATCGAAAGGGAAAGCATGGAAAACAACTGAACACAGATAATGCAAAGTTAGTTCAATTATAGTTGGTTCTCCATTCAAGCCTCATATAAACAGTTTTTTCGGAATATGGAGGATCTATACAATTGTACTTGGTGTTAGAGTGTTTTTGTCTTGTCATTGTCATCCAGTTACTGTTTGCAAAGTATTGGAGCATTATATGTGTCTATATATATATATATATATATATATATGTAAAATCACATTATAACTTCTTTCGGTTTAAACATTTGTTGGAATTTCTTGTTTTAAGTAACACTAAGAAAACTTAGAATCGTATCCGGAAAAGCTCAAAAAACTTATAGAACAACCTTTACATATTCAGAATACTATTTGAGCCCAATAACTTATCTCAGAAAGTTATAGAAGTACGTCATAGCTCAGTAGAAGAGGGAATGGTCAAATAAATAAGAGTATTAGAATGCGCACGAAATAAGTAAATGAACTAATACATGGTTGAGTTGAAATTTTGTGTTTTTCAATTATTATTTTCTCTGTTTTTTTTTCTCAAACATTTTATTCTTCAAGACTGTATAGTAAAAGTAGTAATTATTATTATTAACCGTTGGAAGAGAATCTACACATTAAATTTACAAATTTTGTGATCATATTTTAATTGTTATTATTTTTATTATAATCATTATTATACTATTATGATAATAATTATTATTAGCAGTAAGAATAATAATAATAATAATAATTAATAGTATTAATAACAATATTAATAATGTTAACCACAATAATAATATTAATAATAATAATAATAATAATAATAATATTAACAACATTAATGATAATATGAATAATAATAAGGGAATTCACATTCTAGATCAAATAATAAAAAATCAATATAGAAAGAAATCTTTAGTTATTTGTAAAATTTATGTAAAATAATTATACCATTCATGATATTTAGAATGTTCATTCCAATATTTAAAAAAAAAATATCTTATAAATTTACAGTAACTTATCGATTTTTAATATTAATAAAAAAAGAGACCAAAAATCACTAAATGGGGAAACAACAAAAAATCAATCACTAGAAATAAGTTTGTTTCCTTCTGAATTAACGCTTAAGAAAAAAAAAACATTAGTTCAAACAATAAAAAAAAACTTATTACCTAAATTCAAACAAAAAATTAAAATCAAGTGCCACTTAAATGAAGTCAATTGAACACGAAAACTTATCAAGGAACAAATTCTACTCTAGCTTAATTAAAAAAAAAGTAAAATAGTACAAAAGCAACAAGATTACAATTGTAAAGTAAACATTTTCAAATTAAGAGTCCACCAACACACCATACGACTGCTGACAAATTATTAACACGTTAAAATATCTGTTCCAGAAAATATAACAGCAATTTTATAGACGCAGTATGTTTTATTTAAAGTTATATAGATATTTTTTTATGAATTTTAATATGAAATTATATGCTTCGATACATGAGTTAAGAAAAAACTATTTCTAAAATAAAATATTTTAAAATTATCTTAACTTTATTCAAACATACACATCGTTCATTTAGATATGCCGTGAATATTTCTTGCTCATCACATAATTTATTTTATCTCATTTATAAGAAAAAAATTTATGGGTTAAGAATTTTATATTATATTTAATTACTAAGATAAAAAATTAAGTTTAAATCATTGCATTTAAATTCATTCTTATTAATTTTATTATTATAATAATTTAAAGTTAAAATGGTAATAGTTGACCCAGGCACAGTTTTCCACTTTTCCTCTTATTATCTCTCCCTCACTAGCTACTGTTTAATTGTTTCTTAACGTAGAACATTCATATGTATACTTTAAATCATCCTCAAAAAAACCAGTTCGTTGAATGATTTGTTATGTAGTTTATGTCATATTCTAATCAGAAGTTTACAGTTTTTGGAAGAAGTTGACGTTATTTTACCTTGATGAGCTTATAAACACGCATTAGATCAAGCCAAAAACTAGTTTATTGTGTTACTGAAAAAAAAAACTGTAATATTTTAGCAAAATAAATTTGTGTTTATGAGGAATATTTTGAAGACTAATTTAAAATTAATTTTGTTTTTCTATTTGATCCTATCATTTCTCTTAAACCAATCTTACAAAAAAAAATATTTATTGGATTTATTACTTATGGGTTTTTTAGACTTTTTTTTTTATGTGAAATCTATATGTCTAAATGTTAAAATTTATTTATTTTTTCAATTATTTAAGTAGAGAAGTTGTCAAATTAGAGTTGTGTATGAGAAATAGTCATTATTTATATTTTGAAGACACAAAAAATCCATTAGATAATCCAAACTAAAAAAATTATTATATTTGTTCGCGGACTCACCATAGGACAACTTTTTGAATTACAGTGGAGAGTTCAAGTTGAGTTTTGGACAACAAATTATTAAAGAGTGGTTCTTCATTTCCAACCGTTGGATGTGGGTTAGAGGTCTAGAGATGGAATAGATAGTTCGCATTAGCTTCTCTATGTTTAGAGTTTTCATTTTTTTTTAATTTGTAAGTATTGTTATTTAGTCTATTATGAGTGATTACATCATTTATTATTAAGAATGAATCTATTTCTTTAGTATGAATAACTCATGATTTTTATCTTATATTAAAAAAAATCACTTCAAAAATATTTATTTATCCTAACTCTTGTATTTATTTTAGTGCTTATTATTATTTTGTTTCCTATATCAATTATCAGTGTAATCTATATATGTTTACCTTTTAAAAAAAAGAAAAAATCTGATCTAATTAAACGTGACTAATCCAAACGAGAAGAGTTATTATTATTATTATTGTTGTTATTATTAAACAAGCAGAAAGTTTCTGAAAAGTAACACAAGTGTGGAATGATATGATATCAGCAGGTAGTGCTTATAATTAATTAACACAATAAAGCATAATAAAGGCAAATTGTGAAGGATCGCAAAAGGGTAAAATAAAACATATATTCTCCCTAGAGCTTTATTCTGTCAACACTCATTTGAATATAACTAAGTAGAAAGTGGTGATTAATAATGGATGAGCTAAACCATCTGAACAAGCACTTTGTCTTGGTTTTGGTCCACTAGCTAGGTAGCCTCCAACTCCAACGTTAGATCATTCTGATACATTGAATGCAGACATGTTTTCAACACAACTCTAACTCCGTTTGTCTTCTTTATTCTTTCTTTTTTCATAAAATCTTCTTTTCCTCTCGCAATAAATATTACCTTCTGCCTCTCTTAAAATTTCACTTCAATTCTCATTTTTTTAAAAGATCAAATATTACCTTACAGTAGTTGTTGCATTGAGGATAATTTCTAATAAAATATATTCAATTCAGAGCAAATGCCTTTTTATTTTAAGAACTAAAATTCTCTTTTTTTCTATTTATAATTGAACTTAATTTTTTGTTTTATTAAGTAATATCTCGCCTTGTTTAACCTTTCATTGAGATTTTGAAAATGTTTGGTTATAAATTTTAAGTCTCTTGATTTTTTTTTTTCTTTTGTGCTCTCCAACTGTTCCCAGTCTATTTTTTGAAGTCACTTACACCTAAAATAACTTATTGTAAAAAAGTTAGGTTTTTTTGGTGTTAGAAAGTTGATTACTTTTTGTGAATGATTATAAAAGGTATAGTGATTACAGTTCTTTTAATGGAAAAGAAAATTCGGTACATGTTGATATGAGTTGATACGTATTTGAATGAGATTTTAATTTAAACTAAATGAGTAAAAGTTTCGTTGAAGGTTTATAATGATTTGAGAATTTAATATAAATTAATGTTATATTGAGCTTTAGAATGAAGTTGAAATGGTTGAAAAAAAATATGTGTAATAAGTGGTTGCAATTAGATTTTAAACTTGTTAAGAATGTAGCAAATGATGGAATAGATTTTGGTAAAATTTGTAAATGTTTGGAATTGGTTCATAATTCCTCTAATTTTTTTTTCTAAAGCGAGATCTTTATCTCTTAAACAAAATATAAACGAGTTAAATTTCTCACCTAAGATAATTTTACTCAAATGAGACACTTTTTACTCAAACAAAAATGAGACTAAAATTTGATGCAATGATATAAATGTTGCCAATGAAATAAGTTACATAAATGTTATTGGTAAAATAAGTTTGAATATTTATTTTTGTATACTGATTAATTTTAATTATTTTATTTTTTAATCTGTTGTAATTGTGGCACGAGCATATCATGCCATAGGATTAAGAAAAAGGTGGAGAAGTTGTCTAAATATTTATATTTTATTTTAAATATAATGTATTTGAAAGATTTTATAAATATTATGCTATGTTTATATATATTTTATAATATTGGTTTTAGATGTTACCAAAGTCTTACTATGATTTAAATAATAGTTTTAAAATAAAAAAGTTTTTAAGAGCAAGTTGTTGATCACTTGTGACTTACTAAAGGATTAAAGGCTAATAATCTGTTCAAAAAGGAAGTCGTAAATAAAAGTTGTATCTAACACTAAGATGGCTAATATGAGAAGAGATTAAGTGAGTTCAAATAAAAACTTTCTTAATACATTGTGGTTTAAAAAAATAGTTATAAATATAGTATTACCGTTCATTTATATTTATGTTCAATGAAAGATCAAGGAATATTAAAAATTAATAGTAAATATTTGTTAGTTAACATTATTAAATTTTTGAAATATTTGTGATGAAATTAACAACTAACAAAAGTTTGACCATTTGGTCCAGATAAACAAAAAACGATTAATCCAAAGAAAACCAATTGTTGTTGGTTATACAGCAACAGCAACAGCAACCAATTTATTGCCAACACAAGCATCTACTGCTTCTCCCACAGAAAGATAAACCCTTTCTCCGATTTTGCTCACGAAGTTAGCCAATCTTAGCTTGTGCATTACATGCCACCTAGGGTTAGCGATAGCTAACTGAAATAAAAGTGAAAAGAGGAATTAATACATAGCAATATCAGCTGAAAAAAAAAAACAAAACAAAACATGTAAAATAGATATTTAGCAGTTGCAATAAGCTACATGAAAACAAAATCAATTATAAGAAACCAACCTTTACTCCACGTGAAGTCATGTTTTTATTGAGCTCCACCAGAGAAGCAATTCCCGCGGTGTCAATATTCGTAAGACCTATTAATGACAGTTATTTTTCATTACAGCATTGTTAAATTTGGTGCAAGATCATAGTTAATAACTTAGGTTAGTTACTACTCACTTGAGGCATCTATGATGACGTGATGGAAGGTGTTTTCTCCTCCTTTGCCCTGCTCAGATTTTTCATTGCTCATCCATCTCTCGATCCTTTCAACAATGTGATATCAGATTTAGTTCAGAAAAGAACCCTATAAAGCAAGCAAAGGATGGTGCTATGAACAGAAGATACGTACATTTCCTCCACAAGATTTGCATTTGCAAAACAAAGCCATGCAGATTTTAAAGAGACGATGAAAACTCCAGGAATGTTGAGTGCCATCGGATACTGTTGAACATCGCCGAATGAATTGGTTCCTGGAAGCCTTCCAATAACCGCTATAGCAGGTTGAATTGAGGTTAGAATGATCTTCGTGAATGATATCGTGATCTGCGCTACAATTTATGTACTCACATCAACCAATAATACTGCAAATATTGTCTCAGAATCCCAAAAGTATTGTAATAGGGAAATCGTTTACTAATATTATAATTTTTTTCTTCTCTAATTTTAAAAGCTATTCTCCTTTCTTGAAGAGTGAAATATAAAATAATTATACTATTTTCACACAAACAAACATCTTGAAATTATGAAAAAAATGTGATTATTGCTATTAGAGACACTTTCTCCCGCGAGGGTCAATGATGCCACCAACTAATTGCAAAATCTGTATTATTGATGTTGCATACTTTTACTATCTAGCCTCAAATTTCATAAAAGTCTACATTCGTTTTCTGAAGTTCTAAATCAATAACAAACTCTTGATACTAACCACTGATGATGACTAAAAATCCTAGAGAAGAATATTCACATTACAATGACTTAAAAGCTTTAATGTATTAAATTTTGTAGAGAAGGGAAATATATCATTTAAAAATTAATGGTATAATTATAAATGCTTATTTTATATAATCAAAACTAATTATCAGTAAATTATAATACATATTGGTTAATATATTAACTATGCTACCTCTGATCCTATATATAAAAAGCAAAAAGATGCTTTCCTTTGGTCCTAATTATAGAAAAAAAATATTCTTAAACTCACTCATTGTTGAAAAATATTTATGGCTTCAATTTACTAGACATGCACCCATTTCCTATACAAAGTAGGTGCATCCACCCCTTAACGTATCTAGTTCTAAGAAATAAAAAAAAAAGTAAAATTTAAATTCATGTTATTGTTAACTAAAATAACTAATTTAACCATTTTATTGGTCTTATTAATTACTTATGTGCCTCTTATATGTGTGTGAGACAATATTTTAATGAAAGTATATTAAATTATTGACAATATTTTAAAAATTAATGAAATTAATTCAATTTTGAAGTATAGAGATAAGATATGGTAAATTAAAAGAAAGTATGAACTAAAAAGATTGAGTGTTCAAATAAAGATAATAACAAAAAAAAAAAAAAAAAAGTAGTTTAAAATAAAAAAAAAAAAAAAAAAAAAAAAAAAAAAAAAAAGTAGTTTAAGATCACTGAAAAAAAAACTTTTGTCAGTAGCCGGGACAATGTGTAAAACACACATTTTAAAAATATACTAAGAATTTCTAATTAAAAGAGTAGAGAGAATACAAATTATCTAAATTATGTATTCAATCTATGATATAAGAGTATATATTATGTATCCGGATAATACAATTCTTTATGTAAAAAATAAAAATACTATAAGTCATACATTTTCAAGGTTCCAAATAAGTAAATAAATGTCATCGTGTAAAAATAGTAGTTCTCATTCAAGGTAGAGGTTAATTAGTTTAGGTTTAGACTTCATCTTTCGAACTATAAAACTTGACTTATTTAATGAGAATTATAATGGAAAATTGGATGAATGGAAAACTTTTATACATAATGGATTGAATAAAAAATTATAAATTCATTTTGATCAATTAAAAATTTGATTTTTTTAATAAAAATCAAATTCTATCCGTTAACTTGTTTTATGGATTGTAATCCAATCATAAAAATAATATAGTTAAAAAATTAAAATATATATTTTTAAACTACAATTTTAAAATATAAATTTAGTATAAAAAATAGACATTTTTTCAAAATTTAAAAAATGTAAATATAAGAAAAAAATTATAAAAATAATCAATTTTAATTAATAAAGTATTAATTGGTTAAAAGATTCATTATATTTTGAAAAATAAGGGGTGGATTTTATTTAATCATTCCTTTAATATTTTTATGATATTAAATGAACGATGGATAAATAGATTTCTCTCACGTTTAAGTCACAACCTTTTTTTTTAAAAAAAAAAAAAAAGTTTAAGTAATTTGAAATCTTTTAAATAGGTCAATAAATATATAGTTTTAAGAAGTCATAAACTATACAATAAAACAATCTAATATATTTAGTAGAAATTTTTAATGAATAAAACTTTTTTTAGCTAAATATAAGCTTTTCAGATGTATGTACTTAATTAAGACATGCATCATGACCATGCGCTGGATCCATATTTTTAAGGTTAAATTACAGTAGGCATAGAAACATTAATCTCTACTCTTAAAGAGGAACATGAACTAATTTTTGCGGTCAACTTTCTTTTTTGGCTAATTTTAAAATATATATATATATATATATATATATATATATATATATATATATAT
>Ga0209489_100790_pt1 | contig 62851 bp, 35 predicted proteins | sample SiratrowhiteBW_FD_187527 | JGI IMG/M metagenome (GOLD analysis project Ga0209489, IMG submission 187527) | Root nodule microbial communities of legume samples collected from California, USA - Siratro white BW (SPAdes) (version 2) | ecosystem: Host-associated > Plants > Roots > Nodule | place... | reverse complement strand
AAAACGAGAATATATATATATATATATATATATATATATATATATAATATTGCAATAAAAAAAGGAGTGAGTGAAAGTTTATAATTTTTTTTATGTGGATTTGTTCTAACCTATATAGTATTATTTTTTGGGGATTACACCTGTCCAGTATCTAATGCAGGAAATATAAATTTAAAATCTAGTGAGTTAAGGTAAGATGAAGACTCTTCAGGTTCTCTTAGTTTCTCTCTTTCTTCTCCAGGTGTTGCTGTTTCCTTCTGCTCCTTCACAAGCTACACCTCTGGGTATTAATTACTTAATTATTCAATACTATTGGTATATAAGATAAAGAAGTAGTAAATTAAACTGAAGATAATGTAATATGGTAAGAGAAATAAGATGGAAGAGAAGTTTCTGTTAAAATATATATTATATATGTATATCCAATTAGTTCATGGTATTTTCAGGCTCTTCAGCAAGGTCAACTCTGAAAGTGACGAAGTTGAGGCCACCAAGACGACACTCACCGCCACCACCAACTCCAGGCTATTCTCCTGAACCTGGTCCAGGAAGAACTCGAAAATCTCCTCCAACACCTTTCATTGTTGTACCAGCAGCTAGGAACTCTCTCTCGCACAAGGAATCTTTCAATCCTTCTTCTGCATCAGCATGATTATTGTTATATAAAAATATTTATATAGGTGTGTATGTGTGTGAATTAATGTTTTACTCTGTGTACACCAGAAATAATTTACTAGTATTAATTTGGTGAGGATAAACCTACTAGAGAGATTATGAAGCTGGTTGTATGCTCTAACAAAGAACAGCTTCTTGTAAATTATCTTCTGTTTGCTTGTGTATATATATCTATTAAGTATTGCTTGGAGTTCTTTTTTGAAGTTCATCAGTTCAAATTGATTAAGTTTATATCTCCCTCATCATCATCCCATATTTAGGAACTTAGATTCCTAGTGCACTAAGCTACATGATTTAACTCTTAACATCAAATTGAAAAAAATTAATTATTTGTGATAACAAAATTAATATATATATATATATATATATATAAATAAATAAAGTAATTAAAATTGAGATTTTAATTATAAAATCGTAAGGTTGTATATATTACATGTGATTCAAATTTTACACAAAATATAATAATAAGATGATAAAGATCATCAAATAAAATCATAAAAACTTGTAATTGTATTTTTTTCATTAGGTGAACAAATTCAGTTCAAACTTATCTTAATTATAAATTATTGTAATTAAAATATTATTTATAATATCAATTTTAATTAATATTTATTTGTTTATATATATATATATATATATATATGTTAGTTTAGTTAACTTCATTAAATGACTTTAAATACATGTTGAGTTCCTAACCTATATTAAGTAAGTTGACCTGGAAAAGAGTGAATTTGATTTAAATAATTTACATAATCAACTTAGAAATAATTAATTAAATAATTAAAAAATTGAGAAAACTTAAAAAAGAAATTATTTTACTTTTTTTTTATTTTTTTAAATGATATCTTTTGTTTATTTATTTTAGAGATAAATTTATTGTTGTTAATAAATATTATTTTGTATCATTTAAAATTAAATTTATTTATTTTAAAGTTTGTGTGTGCTTTGAATTTTCATTTTAAAAATATCTAAAATTTTGATTTTTTTTAATGTTGTTAAAGTTGTTAAAATTATAATATCATATAAGTCATAATAATAATAATAATAGTATTACAATAGAATTGACCATCATTAAATCAAAATTTTGTTCTAATTAAAATAAATTTATTTATTAAATTTAAGTTGTATAGCTAAATGTCATAATTTCTGGTTACTAAGAATTTTGGAAAAAAAAATTGCTTAATTAAAGGTTAATTGGTAAAACAAACTTACATGAAACAAAATTGAACAGATAAAATTAATAATAGATTAGACGATTGGTCTAAACAAATTCATTCTAGAGTAATTTATTCTTTTAATTGATTAATTCAGTTTGATGTATGGTTTTAAAACTTCAAAATTGATCAAAATAGAGTGAACTTACAAATACACACGTTTTTATTTTCTTTTAAATAGAACCAAATTATATAGATATCTTCGTTTTTTCATCAAATAACATGTAATTTTATTAAATGGAATTTAATTTCTCCCTATTTAATTAAATAATAATATTATTAACTTATAATACTTAGTAATGATAATATATTTTTATAATAGTTTTTTCTTATTTTCTTTTTTAATATTGTAATAACTATTTTTTTTACCGTGGTAATTGTTACTATACTTATTTCAGTTTAGCTATGTTAAGTATGTCCTAGTATTGTAGAAATGAAAGTGCTAATATTAGTAATAGTTTTGGTAGAGTGAGAAGTTTGTGTGTAAGGAATGTGAATGGTGAAGTAGGGAGGAGGAAGTAACACGTGTGCAGATACTGGTAGACCCCACACCGAACCCTTTAAAATGTCTACCTCACTAGGGCGCCAAAACCCCCCAATTTCTCTCTTCTTAGTCTCATCCCACCTCACCACCTTCACCGCAATCCCAGCACCCCACACCCCACCCAACTGGTATGTGTCTATCTTCATCTCCTTTTTCTAACCCTAACCCTAACCCTAACCATAACATGCTTTTCCATTTCACCTTCTTTTTTAATATCTTTTTTTCAAGATTTAGGATTTTACCATTTTCGGACCTCTATGTTCTCGGCTTTGGCTAAATCGTTATTTTCTCACTTAGATTAACCTTTTTCATCATGCTCATTGTCAATCAATTTGTGCTCTTGCATTAGGGGGGAGAGGGTCTATATAAATTAGGTGAAGGGAAACTACAGCTGCTGGATGTCTGCAAATCTGTCTTGCACTGACATTTTCCGGCTCAACTTTACATGTTTCGAGTTCTTTGTAGTGCTTAACATCTCTGCTTGCTTCTTGCTGTTTTTTTATTTCAATATTGGGAAGAACATGAACGAGCAGTTTCCTTGTGTACGCTTTGCTAATTTCAATAGTTTTGTTCATGCTCAGAGGAATGCGAGACTTGTCTTTCCTCATTCTGCCAATAACTTAGCATGCTTTGTAGAATCACTACTATCTATTCTATGGTTATCCTCGACTTGTATGAGTTTAGTTAGCTGGATTTACTTGTTCTCTTTCTTACTTTTAACATGATAGAATTATTCTTTCTAGGCAATTGAAAAGAACAAGAAAATGCCCTTTTCTTCTGCCTCCATGGCAGAACTCAGTGAAGAACTTGAATTCAGTTTAATGAACACTGATTCTGCTAACCATGATGGGAGTCCTAGTGATCGTCACTGTAGTGATACAACCACCCCTCTGCCTGTGGGTTCACCATCTCCTTTTCCCCACTGGAATTTGATTGAAACATCTCAGATTCTTAGCGATGGACGAGCTGGAGGAACTTCAATGATTGGTTCCTCTCAGTTTAGAAGTTATCAGAATTTTCAGAGGGACCATAATTACGCACACAGCGCAGAAGAACACAATTTCTCTCAGTCCAGAAGTTATCAGAGTTTCCAGATGGACCATAATTACTCACACAGCGCAGAAGAACATAGTTTCCTTTCATGCAGATCAGATTCTTGTTATCCATGTCCAGAAGGATACATAGGGTGGCCATATCAATATGATAGGCCCAGCAATCTAACAATCCCTGCTAATGTGAGGAATGCTGCCTTCAATCTAAATAGCTTTGAGAAGCCCGACAGTGGTGGGATGTATGTGACCCCAACTTATCGTTTAAACAGCAGGCCACAGATGTTCAACCCTAGGGGAACAACAATGAGTGGTAATATTTATCAACCTTCACTAGATATGAATCTGGGAATGACACTGTGTAATCTAAATGAAGGTGCTGCAGAACCGTTGCTTGCTATTGGAAAACCTGATGAAAGATTTATGACCATTGGTTCTGGAAGTAATACCAATGAGTTCACCTCAGGTGCTGAGATGCCAAAAACCAACATGACTGGTCATCCTGAGAGGGGATTTCTTCCTCCAATCAGTACTTATCACAATCAACAGGGTAGCAGAGGATCCTTAAATTCTGGTTTAAACACGAATGCTGCTTTGTCTGGTTTTCAGAATGAAAGAAAAATCATTTCTGATTTAGCTCCTGCAGGCAATCACGAAGCTCTTCTTGATTCTAGACCTGGTTTATGTCTGGGACCATCATATGCTCTTCAAAGGCCAGCAGCTGATGATCAAAACCATTATTTAGGACATGTCAGCAGGGATTTAGGTATTGGAGGTGTGAAAGGCATAAGTATGGGATTTACGGACAAAGGTCACAAAAATGGCCTTGAAAGATGCATGGATCTAAATTCATTGCCAATTGTTGCCAGTCAAACTATGCCTTTTGAAAGTGGACAGAACAGTGCGAATGGACAACTAGTTCCCTCTTCAAGCAAAATGATAACTGATAAGTTGCCCACTGAGCTGTTACATAAAAATAGTGATAAGTTCTCATCACAGGTTTTTGCTACTCCTCCGTTAACCATGGCCTCTAGAAGCACCAGAGGGCAGGGTCTTTCAAGTACGTGTTCTACTGCTAAATCCTTATTTTCTGCTCATAAACTTTGATATATGCCAATGAAATCTCCTTAAAGTTCACCTCATTCTTAATGAGCATAAACATATTTGATCATCTTTAGCAGTTTTTGTTAATACTAAATGGAATTTAGTCTTTTTCTCCTTTGCTTTTTATTAGTTAATATAAAATCCATTTCAAATGTAGCAGGTATTTTTTTTATCTCGGTCTTAAAAGTGTTATTTTTTAAGCTACTTTCTCTTGTTTTTATAAAAGTTTTGGGCTCTTGATCTTTCATGTTCTAATAGACCACAGTCTTCCTTTTATTATCTTGGTATGCTATTCAGCAGAGATATTAGATAAATTGTTTGCCACTGATTTTCAGTGACTAAATACTTCAGTCAGACTCATATTTTGGGTTTAAAATTGTTTTCTGTATCTGCTGATATCTGAATTATCTTTTTATACTTTCTTTTACATAAATAAAAGTAAAACAAACAGGATTATTAACTTGTGAAAGGATCATATCTCCAACTTCTCAGGTGGTACCTCTTACTGTTTCTTGCCTACTCATTTCTTTGTTGTGCTTGAAACGATTCAAATGGATAGTTATGAAGTACCTCAAATCAAACAATCCTTTAAACACACTCTGTGACCTACATTTTCCAGTAATTAATTTAGTTCTGTTCATGTTTGTTGAAAGATCTTCATTTAACTGTATTGCCTGCTTGTTTAAGGAATAGCTTATGGATATTTACAAACCTTTTTACTTGGTTTAGTTATGGTGCTTCCTTCCATCAAGTATAGTATATGGATGAAAAATTGTTTATTTTTCATGTAATGTGGCATAACCAAGTATCAACAAGAGCCTTGATAATTTGTAATGTAGGATTATTTCAAATGTTAGCATTTCATTTGATGCATATAGACAGACATTGCATGTCTGTAGATTTTAGAAAATTGCAGGTGAGGTGAATGGTCTACTGCTATTTATTTATTTATTTATTAAGATTCATTTTGTAGGTAGTCATAGTCAATCTCAGGCAGGTGGTTCTATTCAGCAATCAAACTCTCGTCTTCGACCACAATCTACTTCTGGTAATTACCTTCTTAAACAACATATCATTATATCCACTCGCTATTTGATATTTCTTTATTTTTATACAATGGAAGCAATAAACTAGCTTTTTCAGATCTAGGAATACAAACTGGAAGTGGAAATATGACTGCTCAAGTTTCAAGGTCATCCATCATGTCATCTCTAAAGAGAGCTGCTTCCCAACCACTGTCATCCACTGTCCAGAATCAACACAGGAAGACAATGCCAACTCAGTTCATACATCCATCAATTCCACCAAGGACCAGATTGGCTCCATCAGTCCCAATTACATCCCGAGCAATTTCTCCCTTGGTCCACCCAGCCCAATCTATCACGCCCCAAGCCAATCACTCTGTTGTTCATCCATTGTTCCCAACAACTCGGACTAAATCTGATTTACCGGCCCCAAACACAACCCAGGCAATTCCTCCCAAAATGCACGCAGCTCCTTATCCCCCACCTAATTACAAGAGAATCTCATCTTTCCACCACCCCTCATCCTATACATCAACTCGTACAAACCTATCTAATCAGCATCAACTGTTAGCTCAGGCTTTGGCTCACAAGCGTTTGAAGGCTTCAATTATACCAGCTGTTCCTAGAATTGCTTCCAATCACATTAAATTTAAAGGTATCTCTTGGAGCTTATTTGTTTCTTGCGTATTTAACAAATTCCTTGCGTCCTTCGCGAGTTCTTTCAGGAAGTTAATTTATTTGTTTTTCTATTCTTTCACAATATATCGAGTTTGATTTGCGTCTACCTTACTGGTGAATTTAAAGAGGCTTAGAAAATATGTTCATTATTATGATGAGGAGAGCATGGTCATTATATTTTATTTTCCAGTGAGATTGCTCAATTACAAAAAAATGCTTTTCACGAATTGTTCTTATCGTAATTCCTTTCCCTAAAAAAAGAATCCCAGGAGAATCATTTTTCCAGTAGGGTTGTTTTAATTGAGTATATTCATAGAGGTATGGCCTAAATATCTTCCATATATGAATATACATGCATATATACATATACATACATACATATAATTTCGTCAACTGAGAATCCCGGGTCAAAACAAACTGAGAGATCACTGAAATTCATATAAAAATTGAACCTTAATTCATGAGGCCTGATACTCATTCCCTGGCTTCTGATATTCTTTCCTTCAAGTCCATTATACTTTATTTGGCATATAACGTCAATTATAGACAGGCTTTCGTGGGCAAAATCTATGCCTTTCCTTTAAAATCTGGTCTATCAAATATATGAGTGGATATGAAGTGCTTCTAACTCCGGGAAAAGAATAACGAAATTCACGAATAAATTTTTAAAGCTTATCATTTATCTATGAATATTAATTTCACAGTGATAGCTTTAGCAAGTTGTTGCCTTTGTAGATATGAATTTTGTTGAGGATTATTTACGTAGTACATGCTAAGGTGTTTACTTTCTTCTGGTTCAGATCAAACGCCAGAACCAATTGGTTATAAGTGCTTTTTGTGCAAGAGGGATCTCTCTTACGAACCAGAAGGGCCTATTTCCCTGCCACCTGATTCGCCTGCCGTTGCTGTCCTATCATGTGGCCACACCTTTCATGAGTATTGTTTGGAGCGAATAACCCCTTGCGACCAATCCAAAGACCCTCCATGTATTCCTTGTGCTCTTGGCGAGTAGTGAATTTAGTCATACATTATTATCTCAAAAGGTTCTTAGTGGTAAGTAGAAAGAAAACAGATTTTGGAGTAGGAAGGTTTAGTAAGGTTATATTTATTTATATATGAATATTATAGTCATATCCGTGCATCTGTTGAGGTTATTGATTATATTTATATTTTAGATTGATGTCAATTATACATAATTATCACTCGATATTTGCTATTTTGATTTTTTAAGCACAGTTGGTCAAATACACGCCAAGGTAGACAAATTCCCGTTGTGAAGAATTTATCGGTGTGGTTTTAAAATAATTTATGAAGGTTTTAAAAGAATAGATGTTAATAATTTTAGAATGGCATTTTAAAATTGAATTTAGAAAAAAATGTTTTATATGAATGAGAAAATAAAATTATTTTTGACATGTAAGTGAAATATCTTATTTAAAATTTTTATAGCATGATGAAATTGAATTGTAGCAACCAATGGGGAAAGATGTGATAAAACAGAGCACAGTGAAGAGGACAAATACCATGGCCCGGTTAAAAGTTATATTGCATCTTTTGCATAATCCTTTCTTTTCTTGTTTGGTGTTAGAAATATATTCCTATTTTATTAGAACAATTATTTAATTAATGTATGAGTCGTAAATGTATCTATTATGTAAATAATGATTACAATATTTTAGACTTCCTTCTGAACTGAAAAGCTTGATCATGTTCATCATCGATATTCTTTACAGAGTGCATGAGTGAATCTTGATCTGTATTCAAGATATGAAGTTTCTAATTTTATTAGAATATTGACTTCAGTTAAGGTGAGATTAGCAAAGTCAATCCTGCGCTTGGATTGCTTGGATGAGAAGAGAGCGGTGGTTAAGGAATGATGATATTTTGATATTACTATTCATATCGTACATTCATTTAATACTAAATTATATTATTATTTTATTAATTTATAAATATTTTATTAATAAAAACAATGTCAAATGGGAGTAATAGATGAATAATAATGTCAAATTACTATTTTTCTTTAGAGAAAAAGAAAGAAGTATTTGAATCATTAATGCAAAAATTAGAAATATAATCTATGCATTTTACATTACATATTCATATTCAGTGATGTAAAAAGTTAAAAGAAAAAATACCCAAAAGATCAAATAATAACTAGACTTATCTATAAAAAATTATATCATTTTTAATCTACAACATTAAAACAATAGAACATTAAGACAATAAATGTTTTATTTTACTTTTTTATTAATGTTTAACTTAAATACTTATACTAATGCTTGAAAGAGGATTATTTATTTATTAACGATAAAATGATAATTTTTCTTTATCTATAAAGGTGGAGAAGAAAACTATGGAGGTGTAGAAAAAAACAAACCATTGGGCAAGTAACCCAGCCCAAGCGGCCCTTTACGGAGGGATCTACAGTCCCACCAACATCCTTTTCAGACGGATTCTTCCTGTATCTCCATAGTATCTTCCTCTTCCTGTACCTCCATAATTTTAAATATTATAATTTTCATGCCAATGGTTTGCCCATCTAACAACTTATCTCCATTGCTTCTCCCAATGGACCTGAGGTTGTTTCCACACTACATCCAAGACCTACAATTCTATGTTACAAAACAAAATAAACAACTTGTGACACTCATGGACGACTTGTTTGTGTAACCAATAAATGACTTCAGTTTAAATAGGAATATTAAATCAAGCCATTTGATTATATTCTAAAGAGAAATTAAGGTTGCTTATCTGCAACCCAGGAGAAAGTAGATATGTTCAATTTGGTGCTCAACAGATGTTGTAACAGTTATTGATTACAATCTATGAATGGTCACTGTCAGGAAGTGGGAAGTGTCTCAAGTCAAGAATGGTTACAGAAAATCACCATTAGCACATCTCTTCTAAAGGTACTAGATTTTTTTTTTCTTGTGATTAAGAGGTGTAGTCTCCCCTTAGTTTTATTTTTATTTTTATTTTTTTTATATATTTTTTATTGCAATTTGATATTCAAATTCGAGTTTAAATTTTAAACTTTGGTTAAAGAACTTAACTATCAGACCCCTTGTACTAATAACTTTTTATATTCATTTTAAGATTTTAAGCAGGTTTAAAGTGAACCAATTTATTACAATAGTATAACTTTAAGAAATCCACAATTTTATATATATATTTTTTTTGTCTTTGTATTTACTTTTATAATTAAAGTGTTATTTTTTTAAATAATAGGTAGATTTTTCATTCATGGGCAATCATTCTTCACGGGAGGAATGCTACTTAGATTTAAGCAATCCACCCAACATGGTAGAGAGAAGTGAATGTGTCATTATGTTCATCCCTTGTGTAATTAGTATAATTATAATAACCATCTACATGAAATACACCTTATTTCAATTAACTACTAATGTCTAAAACTTCAGTAGCCATACTTTATTTTAAACAAACACTTTCTAAAACTAATGTAACTCACCAGCTGAATGAAACATGCATAACAGACCAAGTTTTATATGAAAACCAAATCAGACAACCTAACGTGGTTGTCCTTGGAGTGGAATTGCTTTCAGTATCATTTTTTTCTAACTGATTGCTATGCTGGTTTCGAGTTTTCTATAAACAGATCAAACTCATCTCCTACAAATGTAAGAACCCTCAGTTTTGTTTGTTGTATGCAAATTAAAAAATAAAAAGCAGTGAGACTTGTTAATAAGATGATCCAAAAGAAAGTTGAAATAGTCCCTCTATACTCAAATTCCTTTTGACTAGCCTCCATCTAACTTAGCTACTTTAAATTAATTGTATACAACTTGACATGCTAATTGTTTTACCAAATCACATAGAAAAAACCCGTGTGTTGTGTCTGTTGATACATATCAAGCTTATTGATTTGAGTGTCTGCCATACACAGCATAGCCTATTAAAAAATGCTTTTATTCACGTCCGTGAATACACCACCAGCGATCCAATCAAATTCCCTGGACCCACTGCACCTATAAACAAGCACTGAGCACTGCTTGTTTTCTCTTCTCAATACTTGCACGTGAAACCTCAATAATTTCTCATGCACAACACAAGTGGGTCTCAAAGCCTCAAAGCCAGCGCTTGCTTTTTTGTTCTCTTCTTAATGCAAAATCCCTCCCTCTCACTCACAATCTCTCTCTACTACACCTTTACATCACTATCACTGTTCCTCTCCATCTTCGCTTTCCTTGCACTGCATTACAATGGTGGAGTCAACATCCATATCCCCATATTTCCTCTTTCTTCTTTCTCTCTATCTCATCATGCCAAATGGCGCTCACTCTCACGAGAAGAAGAGCTTTAACCTGCAGAAGTGGCAGAAAAAACTGCAAAATGATACCCCTAGATGCCTCCTTCCCGAATCAAGTGAGTTTTGTAGTAAAAAGAAGCTACACCAAGCTATCTTTCCAGCCTACTTTTTCAACTTTTTTTCTATTACACTTTGATATCTCTTTATTTCTTTCTCAGAACTTTCTTCCTTTTTACTTTTTAGAATCTAAAATGCCTTGAAAGAAATTATTCATCTGTGTTTATCTGTCAAAGTCACGAAATTTACATTAACAAGAGTATGTCCATGCTGTATGTTATGTTTTATAGACTGCATTACAATGTCTACGATAAGTTGTGTCATTTGAAGTTACAACCTTTTTTATTATCAACTCACTAATAAAACTTCTTACATAATATGAATGCTCAGGAAGGGAAAAAGGTGCTATTATACTTGAAATGAAGGAAAGGGGTCAGTGGTCAGGGAAAAAAGATAATTGGCTTGAGAAACAGTTGGTACTGGATGCTCTACATGTTCTTTCCATTCAAAATCATATTAGAAAAAAGACCTCTAGCCATATTGAATATTCTTCGGAAACCCAAGTTCCGTTAACTTCTGGTGTAAAATTCCAAACTCTAAATTACATTGTGAGTATGGAATTAGGAAGCCAGAACATGACCATGATAGTTGACACCGGAAGCGACTTAACATGGGTCCAATGCGAGCCTTGCCGGTCATGTTACAATCAGAAAGGACCTTTATTCAACTCTTCTAACTCCCCTTCCTTTCAGTCAATTCTGTGCAATTCAACTACCTGCCAGTCTCTTCAATTGAGTAGAGGAAATTCAGGAGCATGTGACAGTAATCCATCAACTTGTGACTATGTGGTTAACTATGGTGATGGATCATACACTAGAGGTGAACTGGGCATTGAAAAACTGAGTTTTGGAGGTATTTCAGTGAGTAATTTTGTGTTTGGTTGTGGAAGAAACAACAAAGGACTATTTGGAGGAGCCTCAGGAATCATTGGGTTAGGAAAAAGTGACCTCTCAATGATCTCTCAAACCAATGCTACATTTGGAGGAGTTTTTTCTTACTGCTTACCTTCAACTCAAGCTGGAGCTTCTGGCTCATTGGTTATGGGCAATCAGAGTGGACTCTTTAAAAACGTTACACCAATTTCCTACACTAGGATGGTTCCTAATCTACAGTTATCCACCTTTTACATACTGAACCTCACTGGCATAGATGTTGGAGGGGTGGCTCTGCAAGCTTCAAGTTTTGGCAATGGTGGGGTGATACTTGATTCGGGGACAGTGATCTCAAGGCTGGCTCCATCTGTGTACAAGGCTTTGAAGGCAAAGTTCTTGGAAGAGTTTTCTGGTTTCCCTTCAGTACCGGGATTTTCAATTTTGGATACCTGCTTCAATCTCACAGGGTATGAGGAAGTAAATATACCTACTATCAGCATGCATTTTGAGGGCAATGCTGAGCTGAATGTGGATGCAAGTGGCATATTCTATGTGGTTAAAGAGGATGGTTCGCGGGTTTGTTTGGCACTTGCTAGTCTTTCAGATGAGTATGAAATGGGAATCATTGGAAACTATCAGCAGAGGAATCAAAGGGTCATTTATGATGCCAAACTCTCTCAGGTGGGATTTGCGGGAGAACCTTGCAGCTTCACTTGAATATACTATAATTCTTCATACAGCATGTTTCACCAACTTCTTCCACTTACATATTCCTTTTTCAAGAATATAAGAGTCTCGCTTATTTAGTATCTCTGCATTGGATTGTAAACCAAAAAATATAAGGAACTCATACTACAGCATCAGTTCATGAACATTGTTGTAGATAATCTAATCCATTCTCCAACTTTTGTCACTCTAATGCATCTATAAGGATTCAACTTCCGTTACTTTAGAACAACTTACTTCTTAAATAATACTCTTTTTTCCTTTTAAATCTCAAATTAGATGTGGTGTTGGCTTTTTCTGTAAGCACCATCCATAACACTTTGTGTTTTAATCTTTTTAACTAAATCACGGTAATTAATATAAGTATATAAGTGAGTGAGCATTGATAAAAAAATTATAAGAAGAAAAGTATTAATGTAAGACTAATTTTGAGAAAATAAATAAATAAAAATTTATTTACATTAACTACTTTGTCATTACTTTTCTATATGAAGACTGAAATTTAGGAGGATACTATTATCTTCAATACTATTATCTTTCCCCATACATTAAATATAGGACGAAAATTTAGGAAAAATATCATAAATACTGATAGATTTAATAATACCAATAAAATTAACTATTTTTTATTAAGTTGAATTAATTATCAACTTCCTAGATGTGGAGGGAATAGAATGATATAAATAGGATTTTTTTTAAATAAGATATCATATTCAAGTTTTACAAGTAAAAATCATTATTTGAAAAAAAATTATTGATCGATATTTGGTGTTTATAATATAATGGAAAAATTATGAAATAGGAAGACCTAATATTATTGTTATGCGTGCAAATAGTTAATTGCAAGTTTAGTTGAAAGCTATATATATTCCCTTGTTAACTAACAGGATATTGGAATGATAAAAGGAGCAGATTCGATATCTTTTACTTAATTAGATAATCAAATAGTTAATTATAAAATAATATTATATTTTTTGGACTTAATTAGCTAATCAAATAATTCATTATAAAAAAGTATTATAGTATTGGGCAGCAAAGTAACTGTCCCCCCAAATACTTTTCATTAATATTTCCTAATAGAAAAATTCCAAAATCTTTATAATTATAATAGTATTAATGATCTACCTTCTCTCTCTCATTAAAAACCCTGTTGATGTTCACTTTAGGCTTATTTAATTTTTCATCTTGGCTTGTGTTAAAATTGTTTTCCAAAGCATGTTATCAAGTACAAAGCATAGAAACATTAAATAAAACAACCATATGATTATCAACTATAAAAAAGTTAGTAACTTCATTAAATCCTCACTACTTTTCCTAAAAAAGAAAAGTCAAACCTCAACTTTTAAAAGGGCATTTTAATTAAATAAGTAGATTTTTGGACTTCTACAATAGTGTACAAAAATAAACATATTTATAAAAAAACATTTTAATAAAAGTATTTGTATGTAATATATAATATTTTTATTTTAATAAAATTTATTATAATATATAACAAGATATTAATATATAATTTTAATAATATTATAATGTTATGTGCCTTTTAGTCTCTTACTCTATTGTTTAATAAAGGTTGGTTCATATGAAAAACGTGATTATGTATAGATTATATAAATAATTAATTCGTAAGAGAATTAAGATTTTTATTTTATCAATTATATTTTTTTTCGATTAAACAAGAGAAAATAAGTGATTTTAGGTTTTGTGTTTAAATTAAAATTAAAAAAATTATAAGTATTTGTTACTTAAAAAAAATCACTTAAAAATAATTACTATTATAAATATTTCTAGAAATAGTATTATCTAACTTAAATGAAAAAAATAGATACTTAATTACATGCAAAATTTAACTAACTTCACTTTATTAAAAACATTGATTTTAGAAATACCTTTTATGCATTGACGATCATATTTTCAATTATTTATTTTATAATATCAATTTTTAATAAAAAAAGGAATCTAAAAGAAGTACAAGTTAAATTGAAACTAAATTATGTCAATTTATTTTCATTAATGAATATAAATTAGTTATTTTTATTTATATTTGAGTTCAGAAAAAGTTACATAATAAATTATCTGGGTAGTGTCAACAAGTAATTATTTCAGGGATATACATTTTCCATGAAAACATAGTTTTCAAGAATAGGATTATTTGACATGAATTATCAACATTATCTATGAGATAGACATTGTGTATAATTTTGTCCTGTAGTAATTGATGTGAAGGTGCTGTGACTGGGTGGGAATCTGTGAGGGAAAGGTGCTTCAGACTATAGCTTCCAAATTCCAAGATTTTGACGCATCTTCCTCTTCCTATAAAGATCAATCCATTCTTGTGATAAGGATACCATCACACCAAACAAAGCAAAGCAGAGAAGAGTGCGGTGCTTTTGGTTCTACCTTTTGCTTCTACCATGGAACTTCTTCAGACACAGTCCTCTGCAACTTTGCTTGCTGTGGCTGCTTCATCTCTTCTCTTTCTCTTCCTTCTACTCCGCCTCATACCAGGATTCACTCGCAGACATGCAAGACTTCCCACAGTACCAGGTATCATCTTTACATCGCCCTCCATGCATGCATTTCATTTTATTTATTCTGTGTTTCATATAAATCAAAAGAAGAAGGCATATGAACTGGGTGAGTGGTTGCAGCTGTTCCTGGACTGCCCATCATAGGGAATCTTCTGCAGTTGAAGGAGAAGAAACCTTACAAGACCTTAGCACAGATGGCTCAGAAACATGGACCCATCTACTCCATCCGAACCGGTGCTTCCACTCTCATTGTTCTCAACACCACCAATCTTGCCAAGGAGGTCCGTCACTGTTACTCTTTTACATTTAAACTCTTTTCACTTCATGCATGCATTCTTCATCAGTTAAATCTATATCCTGTTAATTAATTTTAGATGAATTTATACTGATCTGTTAATTGAGGGCTGGAAGAATACAACTGGTTTTGTGATCGGTCCACTGAAGTAACTTTGGTTGGCTTGTTTCGGGCTAATTGGATTATGAAATGTTATGGTTATTTCAGGCCATGGTGACCAGATATTCGTCCATTTCAACAAGGAAGCTATCAAAGGCACTGACGATCCTGACTGCTGATAAATGTATGGTTGCCACAAGCGACTACAATGAATTTCACAAAACCGTCAAAAAACATATTCTTACAAATGTTTTGGGAGCCGCTGCACAGGTTGGTTGGTTAGGACAACTTCACGGTTACCTTATCAAGTAGAACTCCTTTTTTTTTTTCTTAGCGCGGTTTGGTTGCTGAGTTTCTATTTTTCAATGTTCAGAAGGTTACCTTATCAAGTAGAACTCCTTTTTTTTTTTCTTAGCGCGGTTTGGTTGCTGAGTTTCTATTTTTCAATGTTCAGAAGCGGCACCGTATGCACAGAGAAACAATGATAGAAAATATCTTGAGCCGGTTCAGAGAACACGTGAAGAGCTTCTCTGATTTGGCAGTTAATTATAGAAATATATTCGCATCTGAACTTTTTGGATTAGCACTGAAGCAGGTAAGTCTCTCCTTCTTAAATAAAGATTAAATAGACATTTTTTGTGAGAGTAGAATATTAAGACTGCATGGGAAATTGACAGGCTCTGGGAAGAGATATAGAGTCCCTTTATGTAAAGGAGCTTGGTGGTGAATTATCAAGAGATGACATATATAAGGTTCTAGTGCTTGATATGATGGAGGGAGCCATTGAGGTGGATTGGCGAGATTTCTTTCCATACTTGAAGTGGATTCCTAATAGGAGCATGGAGATGAAAATCCAGAATTTGCATTCCCGGAGAGAAGCTGTTATGAAGGCCTTGATGATTGAGCAGAAGAAGAAAATGGAGTCAGGAAAGGTAGGTTCATGGTGAAATCTGTTGGAGGCTTATGATAGAGTTATCCTAATGATTTGATTGTTTGGGATGTGACAGGTACAAAATTGTTATTTTGACTACCTGCTAACGGAAGCTAATGATCTGAGTGAAGATCAAATTTGCATGCTAATCTGGGAGACAATTATTGAGACATCTGATACTACATTAGTGACAACAGAATGGGCTATGTATGAACTTGCCAGAGACAAAACTCGTCAGGTAGTTGTTTTCCCGTCTGCCTCTGGCTAACCATGCATTCATGAACAGAACTATAATGGTAGCGTATGTTTATGTTATGGCAGGACCGTTTATACAAGGAGCTCCAAAATGTTTGTGGACAAGAAAAGGTTACAGAAGAGCAATTAGCTAAGCTACCTTACTTGGGAGCTGTATTCCATGAAACTTTAAGGAAGCATAATCCAGTTCCGATCGTGCCACTAAGATATGCTCATGAAGATACAGAAATAGGAGGATATCACATTCCTGCTGGAAGCGAGGTCTATTTATTAATTTTCTGAATTTAAGATCCTTGTTGTTGTTGTTTGTGAGTGTATATTGTTGACAGGGTGGTTTTAACAGATTGCAATAAATTTATATGGATGCAACATGGACAGCAATAAGTGGGAAAATCCTAATGAGTGGACGCCTGAGAGATTTGTTGGTGAGAAATATGACCCGATGGAGTTATACAAGACCATGGGCTTTGGAGCTGGGAAGAGGGTTTGTGCAGGGTCTCTTCAGGCCATGCTCATAGCATCCACAGCAATTGGGAGATTCGTGCAGCAGTTTGAGTGGGAGCTGGGACAGGGGGAGGAGGAGAATGTCGATACATTGGGCCTTACCACCCACAGACTCCAACCCCTGCTGGTAAAACTCAGGCCAAGAAATTAGCTACTTTTGCTGCTGCTGATGCCTTCTGAAGGAACCTGCAGAGTAAACCACTGAATAAGACTTTTTATTGTGTTTTCTGTACTGTCTTTTGTTTGGTGTGGTCACAAAAGCCAGCAGAGTATGCTTGTACTATGGATTATCACTCTTGCTTTTGTCACCGATGAATTGATATTTCATAAAATAACAATCATCATCACCATCTTCAATGAATTATGAGTTGTTTCTCAGCTACTATCACACTACTATGTCACTCCCTCAACTCTGTTTCCACCTTCTTTTCTCCAATTAATATCTTTTTATACAATTAGCTTTCAGTAAGTTTAATACTTTTGAAAATTACTTTGAATTAATACTTTTGAAAGAAGAAAAAGGGGAAAGAATGTAATAACTCCTTCATGAATTATTAACTCATACATGCATAAATTAAACTTAGATTTTGATAAATTAATATCAGATAGTTTTTATAGTTATGAAGAAATTTATTTTGTTTTTTCTTTAAAATGTTTATGGAAAACTTTGTTTAAAGATAATAAATAGACATTGGAAAACTGATTTTACAGATAATATTTAAAACTTCTCTCGCGTGTCAGCTCCCACTCTCGTTAAGCAACTTGAGTCACTTTTCCACATAACCCAAAAATATTGACTGAGAAACGCATCGAAACATGTACTTTTAAACGGAAATAACTTATTTAGTTAAAAAGCTGCAGATGGGGCGTCTCTTTTTGGTGTTGGTGCAAATTCATCTTGCGCAGGAAAGTTCAGAATGTTCTGTTGAGGAAATTATTTTTTAAATAATCACAATGTGTATATTAACGAGCCCAATTTAAACGCAGGCCAAATCTCATTACTAAGTGATTATGTTAAGTGTGTTTCTTCTATGCTGTAGAAACCAATATTAAGTGATTATTTAATTGCAAAGAAACCTATATTAAGTCATATATTTAACCTGTATTTTAATGAAACAAATTATATAATATAAACTAAAGTGTGTTTTTCGTTTGAGCTCCTCCCATAAGACTTTTTTTTTTTTTTCTCATGCCCACTTGGTGAATAAACGTTACCCATCACTATTTGTCTCCCTCTTTCTTTTCCGACACCTTGTAGCCCTATATACCTTTATCCAGAAAACAAACATTTTATCTGAAAAACATCCTTATCCCATAACAATAAAATACCTCTTGCCGGATTAACGATTGCATGTGGTCTTTATCGTAGCTCTTCATCATCCCATAATTAAATGATGCTATATTTTTATATCAATACGATCCAACCAACTCTGTTTCTTGTATGGGCATCATCTCAATCTTTCCCTTCATTATTAACTATTTAAGCCACACTCTCTTAACTTTACCTCCCAATCTCCTCATATTATATCATTCTCATCAAAACTTATCTTCATCTTCCCTCTTTTTCTATCATTTGTTTAAGAGACACAAATTACTACATATAATGCTATTGCAACTGTTACACTACTTTATATTCTCTTAAAACATATTTTTTTTACTTTGTTAATTGTACGCTTCAGCCTCGATCGTGAAATAATTTCAAAGTTTAATCTTTACATTAGTGAATGCATTTTTTATTTTATGAAGTATAAGAAATAATTTTAGATGTCATTTAATAATAATTTGATTTTATACAAACTAAGTTGTGATAAATAACGGTGAAAAAAAGTCTTTACAGCAGAAGCAGCCTAAAGACGGCGACGTAATAAAAACAATGTTTTGATTTGGGGGCGGCCGGTTATTATATTTTTGAAATTATTATTATTATTGTTATTATTATTGATATGATTAAATAGATTAAATAATAATGATAAATGTCGTAACGAGAAACACTGGAACATTTCACTCCAATGGCTAGTAAGAGCTCACACAAAACCCTGAGCGTGGACAGTGCGATGGTGAAGAAGAAGAAGAAGAAGGTCCCACGCAAGAGCCCCTTGCAACGGACCTCACCGTACAGGGGTGTTACCAGGTCAATTCACTGATTCCCTTCACTCTTCAACGCTATTCATCTTCCACAACTCACCATTATATATATGTTTATACATAGGCATCGATGGACAGGTCGATACGAGGCTCATCTCTGGGATAAGACTTCCTGGAATCAATCGCAGAACAAGAAAGGAAGACAAGGTTCTTAACTCACTCTCTCTCTCTTTCTCTATATATAGTACCAATTTTTATCTCATTCTTCATTTTCATCGTTTGGCTTCTCGATGGATCCATGGCGGTGGAAATTAAACCTACCACTGCAGTATATCTTGGTACGTATAATAACATCATGCATAGAACTTAGATTCCTAACAAGTAGTAGGGAGTGGAATGAGTGTGTTTTGTTTATGTTACAGGCGCATACGACGATGAAGATGCTGCAGCACGTGCCTATGATTTGGCAGCATTGAAGTATTGGGGTCCTCAAACCCTTCTCAATTTCCCCGTAAATCTTCTCATCTTCCATTCAATCCTTCAAACCAACTTTCGTTGCCTATATTATCATCATATATGTAATACACTGTTCATCCTACATCAGCTTTCAAATTATGAAGACCAGCTTAAGGAGATGGAAGATCAATCTAAGGAAGAGTATATTGGATCCTTAAGAAGGTTTTTTTTTTTTTTCTATTAATTTGTACGTACTCTCATGCCTTGTTCTTCCACCATGAAAATCAATCTTTAATTTACAGAAAAAGTAGCGGCTTCTCTCGTGGAGTCTCCAAATTTAGAGGCGTAGCAAGGTATACGTACTGGAACATCCATTGCAAATTAATTATGAATTTGCATCTCTTCTCTTTGTGCCAGTTAATTAACAAGAGATATTTTATTTACTTTCTTTTAAAAAAGTAAACGGATTTGGAGACACATTAATTTTTTGTGGGTCATATTGTGTTGATAAAAGAAGTTCTGGGTGCAATGAAGGACCCAATCTTCTGCAAAGCATTATCTGTAGGATAGGTCGTTGGTGTGGATGTGTAGCTTCTTTCATCCCTCTCTGTCTTTCGTTCCATCCACAAGTTCGGTTCTTAATAATGAACATTAATGGAGTAAGTTACTCGTTGAGGCAATGGATGACACGGGGGCCATTTTTCGGAATAATCTTTTTATTCACTTACAAGCGAAATAGTTTATCAAAAGGTAAACGTGTTTGATTCAACACTATGTTTAAAGGTCTGTTTAATTTATCTCAAATAAAATTTTGATTAAACAATCCTGTTTAAAATTATTTGCGTAGCTTTCTAATGTTCTTTATGATAATTAGTTGTAGATATTAATGACATCAATCTTTAAATAACATTCTTTAATTTAATTTTTTTCTAGGATAGGTTTGGTAAGTCTATGTTTAAAACATTGTATTCAACATTTACCATACATAAGAAATAAAAAAAAAAAAAAAGCAAGTTGAAAAGATGTTATTGAAATTTTAAATTCCCTTGAACATTGTGATTTGTTGTCTCCAACGTAAAGACATCATCAGAATGGAAGATGGGAAGCGCGGATTGGCAGAGTCTTCGGCAATAAATATCTATACCTTGGAACTTACGGTAATTTTCATTGCATTCATCCACTGCCATAATTAAGGTTCATGTGTTCATGTATAGCTGCTTCTTAGGGATTGCATTCCATAATGATATTTGTTTATTGAAAATGAATGAAATATCTATTAATTATAGGACGACGTATGTACAAATAGTAAAAGTTCAAGAATATTTAAAAATAAAAAAATCATTTATAAAATATATGCCTTAATATTTATAATATTTTAATATTCATAGTTTGTTTTATTTACTTTTATATAAATGGAAGCAGTCCTCTCGGTTCACATTTTATTTCATTACTAAATATTTTTTTTAACATTTTAATGGTAGTGTGTTTTTTCCTTCCTACCCATGCATGGGAAACGAAGAAGACAAATCTCAAATATGGAGACAAGTGTATACATTACCAAAATTGAGCACTGATACTTTGACATCAAATACAATATTTTACATTCTTTTATTATAATATAATATTTTATTAAAAATAGTTGTAAGTTGAATTTCTTTTAAACATTAGTGTAAAAGGTTAATTTCCTTAATAAATTATTTAAATCCATTTGACAAGGCTTCCTCCAATTTAGGAACCAGCAGGTCAAATCAAAAAGATAACGGTGAAAATGTGCAATCAAATATATAGTTAGTTGGGAAGTAGATCACCAAACTCAACTGCTTATTTAAATATTATCTTTTTCTTTTTAAACCCCTCTCTTACAAGAGAATAAACAATTTTTAAGAGGCTGCTAACTAGTACTTCTAAAACAAACAAATGAAAAAGTATTAATGGCAATAAATAAATAAATAATAGAAAAATATTCTATATTTTTACTCTATATACCTTTAATAATTTTATGGAGCTTAAAAATTAGTTGATCTGTGTTTGGTATGTTTTATGCAATGCAGGTACAGAAGAAGAAGCAGCGATGGCGTACGATTTGGCGGCCATAGAGTACCGTGGACTTAATGCTATTACCAACTTTGACCTCAGTCGTTATATGAAAGGCCTACGTCCCAAAGACCAACCTCAAGCCCACCATCACAGCCCAAGCCCAACCACACCATCTGGATCTGAATCTCGCAATACCACCGCAACGTTGGGCCCTCCACCGCCGCCGCCACCGCCTCCACTTTCTTCACCCTCCACCCCAAATCCTCCTCCTCGCACATTCCCTGAAGATATTCAAACTGTTTTTGAAACTCAAGATTCAGGTGGAATCTACACAGACACCGATGACATTATATTTGGCGACTTGACCTCCATTGCTTCACCAATTTTTCATTGTGACCTTAATGCTTAATTATTAATTTCAACAAGGTTTCCATTGGTTCTTTTGCTTTGATAATTGCTATATGGAACATACATGCATAAATACATTAATTCATTCTTTAACTTAAACATTAACCTTTCTCCTCCCATCATTTTCTATTACTAACTTCCTCTTTCTTTCTTTTTTTATCTCTTTGTTCTTCTATTCATTCTTATTAATTATGGTAAAACCAAATGGCAAGTAAGGCTCCCTTTCACCTTCAATTTAAGATTTTCAAATTTTATTACGTCTAAGGTACCTTATTTTTTTTTTCTTTTAATACAAACCAAACCACATTCTATATTGTTTATGTGAAACGGATATCACTCACAAAACATATATAGATATCAATAATTACAAAGATATCAGAAAAAAAAATGTAATTTTTTTTGTCACAACACATGTAATATTCATTACTATTAAAAGGTGTTTATTATTAATTAAGCTTATGAGCATATGTTAATATATATGAAATTAGTTTAGGAAAGACAATATCACTAGACTGCTTAGACTTGTCCTGTATAATCCTCCACGGGTCATGATGGTGATGGAGTGGGACAGATTATCTGACATAACTCCCAAAAAAAATCATTATATTTTAATATTATTGAAAGGAAACAATAATCATAATACTTTTAAAGTCAAGATAATAATAATAATAATTTAATAGTTTAGTAATTTCAATAAAAAATTAACTTTAACTTATTTATTTGATTTAGATGCTAATTATGTTTATTTAATTTATTTAAATTTTATTATTTATAATAAACTCATAGAGTGCGAGATATGAGATATTAAAATAAAATTGTTATTGCAAAATTTGTATCTAGTTTTTTTTTTTTCATATTTTTGCTCATGTAGACAGCCATAGACCCAATAAAATTAAGCTAATAAAATCGAATCATTATGAGATAAGCCAATAAAATTAAGTCATACTTCTTATGCGGTCAACTCCAATCTGCTTTTTAGGGATAAAATCTGCCGCGGCTGGATTGGCATCCCTAAATTAGTTAAACTTAACCATTGATTTTTGAACTCAAGCAAGCAACTGCTTGATTTGGATTGTACAAAGTTAGCCAAGTTCAGAATAACACTTGAAAGCACCAAAACAAAACATCAGAGACTATGATTTCAGCATTAGATTGGATAAAGCATAAATGCTTCAGAAACAAAGTTAGCCATCGTTCACAACACTTCAAAGTGGAGAGGTAAAAGTGGGACATCGATTTGGAATCTTTTATTGCGAGATTTTATGCCTTGGTATCTTTGTCTTCCGACCTGAATCTTCTAGACACCAAATACAACAAATCCGGCAAAATATTCAATTTCCTTTGGAAAACGACACGATTTGACACCATCTATTAACTACTTGTGTTTGTTTGCCTATCAGTTCAGAGATTGAACCAAGTTTGGTAACGGAAATTCCCCATTACACTGTGCAACAAAGCTTTGCATCCATGGAAGTCAAGCACATGCAAAACGCCTGGTAACCTGTCAAAGGGTACCTGTGGAATTGCAGAGGCCCAGAGGAAAATGTAATTGCTGTCAAACCAAATTCTATATTTAGGTTATTATAACAAAAGTTTTTGAGCTGTATTTGCTTTAGTGATACCTGTAGTCCATAACGAATTTTGATTTTGCTGCCCTCCCTAGCTGCAGTATCGTCTGACTCCCATTCTCCTGATTCCAGTAAAGACAAGTCAGCTAGCTAACCACACAACCTAACTATCGTCTATTAGTATAGTCCCATTTTCTTAAGTATTATATAACGATGCTGGACAAAAAATGTGCAACATGCATATGCAGTACAAAAAATGATTTAGTTTTAATTATATGATTCACCACCAACAGAAAGTCACGTACCTCTAAAGTTAGCTGGAAATTTTTAACCGATCTTTGGATTTTGAGGCCTGCCTTTTCTTTAACTCTAAAGTCAAGCTCATATTGCTTTGAAATCTGAAAAACCAATAAAACAATTAATCAAGTCCAGATGCATATGCCTGATTGTTGATACAAAGAAACTGCCCTTTCAGGCTCCTTCCTACCTTGTTGTAAAGTGGATCCTTTGAGAACAGTTGATGGACTTTGTCCAGCTTTCCCTCCCAATTCATTGGCAATCCTTTTATATGTTGTACCTGTGCCAAAGGAACCCCATTTTTACAATTTGGAATTTGAATATTCAAATCAAATTTAACTGTAAATAATACGATTTGCAGACATACTAGCTATAAATCCAAGATATCAGCATTATAGATAATGGAAAAGACCTAACACATTATAGAATATTTATAGTTAACCTGGGTTGTGTTCTTCAGTGGCATGTGTTGATGCTTGGGTACATATGCCCTCATGCTTCTGTGACTTCCTGTACATGTTGTTATGGTAGGTATATAGCTGCAAGAACAACCAAGTCTTGAACTTAGGCAGAGGATAATGAGAGTTGGTGGGGGGATGGAGCAAGATGAAAAGGATATTGGCTTACAGCACAACAGCAAGAGGTGGCTTTGGTTGTTTACCACGGGAATTATGACGATACGCCTAATAATCAAACAGAAAATGATGGTTGAAATTAACACTAATACTGCAAACATCTTCTACTATACTGACAAACATTAGTGCTTAGTTTAGTAAATAATGGGTAATTCAAAAGGGAACCTGATCCCAAATGTGGTATTTTGAGCCGATGAGATTAGCTGTTACGGTGCCAAGAAAAGTATCATCAAAATGTGAGAGGAGTCCTTTTACATTCTGAGCAATGGTGAAGTAAGACCTCCCATTCCGGCGTTTGTGGAGGGCCACAGCTAGTTTCCTATTCTGCCGTCCTTGCCCTTCCTATAATACAAGGTTCATGATGGTATTGCCCAAGTGAGAAGCAGCAACTAAAAAACGCAATGACCATACATAACAACGTACTAGTTCATTACCACCACATCCGCAATCATACAGTGTGAGTCTAAAGAAATGATTATGAGCAGAGCAGTTGAGTGGAATTACATTGGTATAAAGAGAGAAGAAAGTGCCCCCTGATAGTCCTTGGGGCGTTGGCTCCTTCAGAATAAGACATGTGCACCTTCCAACATCCAAAGGCAAGGGTCTACAGATCAAGGACCTGGACATTGGTGTTTGAGCATGCATGCATCCATGCATAGGGGTTAAGTAAGGTGAAAGTGAGAGTGGGAAATGAAAAGAAAAGAGAGCAAGAGAGAGATTAACTTGTTGGGCAATGTGGACCAGGAGGAAGCAGGAGCTGACTCAGAATCAGAGTAATCCCAAATGTTGAGGGAGGTTTGAGGGTGGTTCATCTGCATGCAGAATTGAAGCGATGTGGGCTTGAAGATCCTGTCAGTGGAGAGAGACCTGAAGGATTTGGGCCTGGTGACATTGGCATCTTGGTTCTCCTTGTCGGGGTGATGATCCTCACATTCAAACTGAGGTTTTCGGACACAGTCGGTGCTGTAGCTTCGGCAGTGGGTGGGGTGGTTCAGAGGGTTGAAATAGAGAGAACTGTAAGTGCGTGTGGTTGAAACTGACAAATCATTCGTCTTCTTCATCGTTACCTCTCCACAATTTTTGTTCCAGAGATTAGATTGGGAAACAAACAACCATGGCAATCTTCACACACGACACTGGGACGATGTAACAGCTACCCATGATGATGAATCGGGTAAATACTAGATTGTTGTTTCAATTTAGTCTCTGGGCGTGGGTCCCTTCACCATTTTGAATTTCAAAATCAAGCTTTGGGAAACGCACTACTCTTTCCCCCATTTTTATTTTACTATTTTATTTTCGTACCCGCTCACCCTAACGGTAACTATTCCACTATTCAAACATTCTCAATTTTCTGTATGTGCAAAAAAAATAAAATTCAAACTTCCACCCACTCTTATGTAAGCGTGGCCCCGGAAAAAAAAAATGTTCAGACACTTTAAAACGAGTATTTTGTTTTAGGTTAAATCATCATGTGTTTGCTTTTAATTTTTAATTTATGATTCTTGATTTTATAGCATTCTTCATTTTTATCTTTTCTTTTGATTGTGTGTTCAATAGACTTAAAGTATTCATTCCAGGTATCATTGAAATTTATTTGATTAATTAAACTATAGAAATAAAATAAATGCCTATATTAAAAATTTGATCAAAATCATGATTTTTTAAGAACAAAAATTACAACAAAAATAACAGGACTAGAATGATAAACAAAAAATTAAAAGGGAACTAAAATCAAAATTTAGTCTTCTTTTTTCATTATGATATCATAAGCTTGCTTATTTTCATCTCACTTTTACTTTTTTTTTTTTTGTTTTTATTACAGCACCTATGATCTGTAATTTATAATATAATAAATAGAAATAGAATATATAAACCTCACGGGAAAAAGTTGAACAAGTAAAAATAAATAAATACATAAATAAAGGTATATTGAAAACAAATTATTGATTATTTTGTGAGTTTCGACTTTGTAGCATTGGCTGTTAAAAAAACATTTTACCATTGTCTTCGTCCTTTTAATTACTAAAAATAAGTGTTACTTAATCCAACTTTTTTGTTTCTCCACCTACTCTTCTTGTTGTTACATATGGTTCATGTGATTTTTCTTTGAAAGTTTCCAAATTTGTCGTGTACCACTAGAATAGAATTGGTCATTTTGTACATTGGATAGAAGAGGTATCACTTATTCTTTTATTTTAAATTCAATTATCTCGCTATATAATGTGGTGTGACTTATTTTCTCTCTCTCTCTCTTTTTTTTTTTTTTTTTTTTTTTTTTTTTTTTTTTTTTTTTTTTTTTTTTTTTTTTTTTTTTTTTTTTTTTTTTTGTATAGCACTAGAATTAACTTTCTATAGAGTATCATTTACCTTTTTATTTTAAATTCACTTATTTTATTATATATTTTAGGGAAAAGGAAAATTCTTATTTATGAGCTTTAAAAGGATTTGGATGAAGGTTTTATTCTATTCAATTAAGTTTTTTTTCTTTTACATACAAAGTAAATAAATAATCTCACCAACACGCTTAAAAAAGTTATACATTTTATTTTTATAAATTTTATTTCGAGATTACACAATAGAAATAGGATAATAATACTTTTAGAATAAAAAGATTTGTGTCCATGATAAATGACACATTTTATTTAATTGTCTTCCATTTCAAAACAAGGAAAGCATAAACAAAAACATACAGAAACAAATTACATTTTATGAATAAAAAAGAGAAGAGATATCTCCATTTATTCCATCAAATCCAAAGGAGATAACACAGATTATTATGGCAAGCATATACTTCTTTGCACCTTCATTCTCCAATCTTCACTGTAATATTTTTTTGGCAATGGGAAAGTTTGGAGCTATGTCAACGGGTACCTGATTAGAATACCAAAACAACACATGCAAATAGTTAGAAATTTTTATAATGTGACAATCTTTTTGTTACAAAAGAAAAAGAAGATAGAGATAGAATTGTATCATGATAATTATCAAAACAGAGAGAATGACTAACATATAAGGCTTTTTTCCATACAAACACTCTACTCATATTACCATCATTTATATTATCATCTTCCTCTAAACTTATAGCGGATCTATTAAACACCAGAAGTTTATCACGAAACTTAGTGAATGAGGGTTGAGAGAGAGAGATTGGCTAAGAATATCAACAACTTGAAATCTTCCTCACAACTACTTTAAAAGTGAGGTTTATAATGATTGTTTTTCATTAATTGTAAGTGTAAATTTTACACCAACACCGTGTACGAAAAATTCTGCACAAAAAGTAATAACAGCAGTACCTGAACCTTCTCCAACTTTTGGAGAGCAAGTTTGAGTGGCTCTGAAATGACACCATATTTTTGGAGAAGCAAACCGGCAGCCGCCTTATCACCTTTGGCTTGTATGGTCAGTATCTCCCTACTTAAGCTTTCAACAGCACTTTCAGCCTTCAAGTACAAATATGTGATTAATTATTAGACATAAAACTATTTTAGTCAAAATTATAGATTTATTTTACCAAAACAGAAATGATTTTTTCAGTTAAACATCTGCCGTGTTTTAGTTGATTATAGTTAGGATATATAAAATGTACTTAGTTAATAATGTTTTGGTAAGAGTCCAGGGAACAAAAAAAAGGAAGTATGATGATGGGGTGAGGTTTTGGAGCAACAATACCTTGGAAAAGTCAACAGAAATGGTGTCTTGAGAGTGTGGGACAAAGGCTCCTTTCTCATATAACCAGTTGAATTGCAATGCTTGTCCTTTTCTGACAATGTGCATGAAATGGAATTGGCTCACAAAAAGAAGTAACCAAATAAAAGTAGAGAGCATTCATTTTGCATATAACTTACCCATGAGCTTCCTCTAAACCAAAACGTACTGAGCGAAAGCACCCAGCCAGAAAAGAAACATACATCGACTTCAATAAACTTTCAGAAAGCAAACCCTGACCATCATAAAATACAACACACACCACATTACAAAGCCTGTTTTCAAGTTTACAATCATTACAAAGCATATCAATTCTTGGTTTTACAAGTTTTACTTCTTTTTTTTTGTCAGAAGAGAAAAATGGTATAATGACTGACCTTAGAGATTAAGAACCTCAATGCCCACAGACCAACTATATCAGCTTTTGCTTCTTCCATAGCTGAGTGAAATTCTTGCAATTCCTATATGGAGAGATAATATATTGTCATGGATGCTACATCCATACCTTCCTACTACTACCACTCAAACAAGACTTCCCTAATTTTATGCAGAAAAAAAATCACTAACTCCATCATATATAATTTTACTGTAGAAGTGTCAAAAAGCATCATTGAAATTTCTCTTTTAGAAGAGGCATATAATTAATTAAACTCACCAATCGTACAGTAGACTTCTGACCGTTTGGGAGTGTTATAGTATGAGGACCAATCCCATGGACGCATTCATGGCAAATTGTATGGGTAAAATATGATTCAAAATCTACAAATTCTTGTAGCTCCTTTGCCACACAGTGTTCAGCTATGGGTACAAGAATATGCTCGAACCTGTTGAGAATTTCCATGTTTTGCCAACATTAACTGCTAATTTAGAAAAAATATGAAGAAAAAAAAAAATGAAGGTTTGCAAGTTTTAACGTGAACAAAACTTAGAAATTTTACTTTGCCTCTGAAACATTCTTAAGCATCACCATTGCTGTTCCTCGATCTTTTACTATACGTTCATCGTTTGGTAGATTGAAGGCAACAATTTGTGGTCCCTTGACATCCTGAACCAATAGTGATGTAAATTTTTCATCTTAATATTGTACAATTATAAAATATTACGGGTGAAAACATGTAGTAAATTTCAAAAAAGATATAGGATTTTTGTGTTGTGGTGTACTATATTTATTTTCTAATTAGGACTTATTTCCACAAATTTTTCATAATTAATTTGCGTTTGAGTTAATTTGTAGAAATTATTGTATATAGTTTTCAAATTTTTGTTTTTAATTTCCTCTATGTTAATTTTAATTTATGAAAATTTAAATTTATTTTTAATTCTTAAGTTTCTTCTCTAGAAGGATAATTTAGGTAGAAGCTTATTTAAATGTATTCTTAATTAACTTTCTATTATTTATTTTAAAAAATACTTACACAGTCTAGAGTGTTACACTTTCATTAATTTAAATTATACTATATTTTGATATTTTATAATTAGTTTAAATTTATAATTTATCATAACATTAAAATAGTAATTGAAGGAAACCATTTTGTTTCTATGATGATAAAAATCAGTATATGTTCAAAATTTGAATATTTAGAATCCTTACCCCTGCATTATAGATAAGTTGAATAACACGAATAGGTGCTGCATTCACATCTTTGGACTTGTAGACATTGTCAAGAGGAAGATTTTCCTCCAAAAGCTTCAATATCGAGTTGAATTAAGATGTTAGAACACACACACAATATCCATTAAAATTAATATATTTAACGAAAAGCACCTGCAGATTATCGCCGAAGAGTTTCAGCTGACTTGTAGCTTTATCATCCCTTATTCCAACAAATGTTTCAAAGGAAGCCTAAAGAAAATCAATCATAAGTCGACACATTGGTGGAAAAATACAGAAAAAACCAAATTAAGTGGAGTTATAAATTGTTAAAAATCAGACATAGATTAAAATATAATCAAATTATAATATATAAATTACAAATGTTATTCTATAAATTGATTTTGTACTGGTAAGTTAAATTTAAAATCTAATTTTTAAGATCGTATATATGTGAGCTTTAAGTTAATCCCTCACCTCAAAAATAAAAACTCTCGCAGAGACCCTTTAAAATATTATAAACCTTCGGGGGAGTAGAACAAAAACGGCAACGATTAAAAACTAATAATTTCGATCTCTAATGCAATTTTTTTATAAATTAGCAAGCTAGTTATTGATAAAACATAAAACTCAGTTTAAGTGTGATGTATGAGCATTCATTATTCAAAGGGGGATTATCATTTAATTGTTTATGTAGTGTAAAGTCTCGTGTTGAGAATTACCTTATATCCGAAAAGTTTATCCTCGTACGTTTCATATGGATCAATAGTGACCTCCAATTTAGAGTCCTGCACAAAAATAAAAGGTGAAAAATACTTATGATTCCAAATTTGTCACAAAAAAAAAAAAAAAAAAATGTATCAAGAATAACAGTGTAGTACTAGATTTAAAGAAAGCGTATACGTGGGACAGAGAAGTAATTAACTAGGATTTCAAAGATCATTGTAAACATTTTCAGAACACTTTGGTTTGAGTAATGTAACCCAATTATTGTACCCCATGTATTATATAATAAAGTTTGGTTTGTAACAAAACATTATTGAAGAGAAATCTATAATAGTTTATACAAATATTACAGTAAGGATGTTCTCTTAACCATATTACATTAATTAGTAATGTTGATCACATTAGAAATGCATTTTATAACCTTCAGCTTAAGTAAATCGCAATTAACATTAATAATTAAGAAGTGATTAGAACATCAATTATGACTTAAAAATAATTAAATATAAAATATAAGGGGCTAGAAGAATAAAGTGTAATTAGTAGAGTTTAATGTTTGTCTCGTAAAACATAATTGGTATGCACACATAACAATATCCTTCAGCTGAATGCAAGACTAATTTGTTCATAGCTGTAGTAGAAATGAGTATAAGAAATTTTGTCTCTTCCAACAGTGTCTTCTTTATTAGCATGTTAATTGGATAGTTAATGAATTGTAGCATAAAAGTAATGAATATGACTAACCAAATCCATCCAAGCCATATCTGACTCATAATAATCGTTTGAAAGAAAAGCATCAGCCTTGCTATGTAGCAGCCTCTTCAGACTGCAAAATGAAAAAGAAAGTTAACAAATGTTTGTAAACAAGCAATATTTAGCATTGAGTTTACCAACACAGTGATGGATAACATTCAAGAGACCTTGGTGATTGGGTAATATCTCCAGCTTTGTGCAATAAAGCAGCAGCTTTCGTGAGAAGAGACTTATATTCTTCTGAGTAAGGCACTACATATAGATCATGATCATAACCTTCTTTGTTGTTGAAGTTGGAGATATCAGAATCTAAAACAAGTTCACTGCGTCTTTTAATAACACTAAAAAAGCTCGTTGCCTCCTTTTGTTGATCCTTCTCTAGAGTCTCCTTCCATGTCTCAAACTCCTACAAGAAATGAAGCTTATTATTTCTCATGTTTACTGATGAATCATTTAATTTTGACATCATTTGCTTAGCATATAGCGTTTGGTCCATATCCGAAGGGTAGAAATTAGCACCACGAGGTTTTGGCACAGGAAATGCTGCTCTATATTCTACACCTTTCCATTCTTTAACAGGTTTAGTTGCTTTAGAAAGCAACCTTATTGCTGAATCTGCAGTCGTCAAAAATGCATCACCGTCATCAAGGCTAGACCTGTCAACAACCAATTCATCTATTAGCATGAGTTTAATTGTACTCAATCCATTGAGCAGAGGTCAAACAAATATCAGATAATGTCATTATAAGATACTATAACCTATCATATGTTTATAACATCTTTGCAAGTCATGAACCTTGTTAGCATTAAAGAGGTCTGCAAGGATTCGATCCTACTTTTCTACATCATTATGCCATAGAAAAAGATAAGAAAATGAACTACTTTTGAACTGCTTTTGCCAAATTATCATACTATTCAATTAAGAGAACAAGTTCAATGACTTACCACGGGCTCTTGTTAATCAAATAATAGGACCATTTCAACTTGTTCAACTCTGATTCATCAGCATGCTCCTTCAACCAATCTCTAAGAGACGGATTATTGTACCAGGACTGGTAGAAAATAAATAGTCAAATTTCAATAAGACATGGATGAAGTTGAATTTAGTTAACAAAAAACGAATTCAACTTAATCCAATTAAATTAAAAAATTTACAAAATTAAACCTGAAAATAAAAAACATTTAATTAAAATCAACACACAAGGTATATAAACAAATTATAGCACATTAATTAAAATCAACAGGCACAAGGTATATGAACAAATGATCATTGCACAGATAACTATATGTGTCATAAATAAGAACCTGCAAATAAAAAATTTCATCGATAAGAGCTGCAGCCTTGACAACAAAAACAAGAGCTTCCTTGTCTGAATCTGTAAGCTCCGTTAACTGGCAAAATAAAAACAAAATTCGTGATATGTTATGTCTCAACTATAACTAAAAATGAAAGCAAAACAAGTTTTAATATATTAAGAGAGCAAGACAAATGTTAATATTCATCAATTATGTTACAACTTTTCTCATATTCTATACTCTTTTCCCTTCATCCTCTCCCACTTTCAATGTAACAAAATGGTAGAATACCAGTTTTGGGATACCTTTGAAATGTGCTTTCAGAAAGGATAATGATAAGTCATAACTGTCATACTTTAAATATTAAGTATATATGTTGTGCAAATTAACAAAGAGAAGATGGAAAGAAGAAAGAAGCATAAGCTAAGAATTTGATGGATAATGGTCAGTGTATAATATAAAAAATAAATATAAATAAATGAATAAGGCAATTAACCTCTGCATTAAGGGAAATAGGGGCGTAACGATTTAGTTGCTTTTGCAAAGTCAAACTGCGGGCTTCAGTATTCTCTTTGTACCTTCAAAAAATGAATATGTATATTTCAACATTATATATTTGTTTCCCTCAGAATGCGTGTAGAATATTAAATAGTCGTATGAACATAGGCAATTTGAGTTTAAAGGAAGTCTTTGCAACATGAATTTGGAACAATTTGGATGTACACTCTGTTGTTTAGGCAGAAACTTCATTTTGATTAAGATGGTTGGTCACTAGCTGCTGCATATATCTAAGGGTATGCAACTTCATCTTAGAACAAATCTTGACTCCCATTAGATTTTTGTATCAAATGTACTGATTGAAACAAATTTCCTAATTTGTAAAGAACATTTTGTTCCCCTTTGATCGACAAACGATGCTCTGTTTTGGAAGATAAATTTACATTTAACAAATACTAGAGAGACAAGGTCCGAGAATTGAAAGTATAAAATTATGTATTAGGAGGGTGATAAAAGTTTTTGCTTCGGTATATATCATGATAACATACCTCTTTTCAATTATATCAAAGAGTTGACCATATCGTCCAGAAACATCATAAGGAACATTATCTTGCTTGGCTAAAAACCCTTTATACTCATTGTAAGAGAGATATTTTATAGCAGACACTTGCGTTTCCTGGCAAAACAAAAACACATAGATGTTGGATTTATGATAGGTTAAGCACATGTTTATTGCGTGATTTGAATAGGAAAAATGTGTGACAAAACCAATTAGACAATAACATCTTAGAGATGATGCAGACCTGAAGAGTGAAGGCCTCCAAAGGTATTGGATCAGTAGTTGTAACCAGATAAACGTCAATAGATTCCTTCTTGCTGTATTTTTCATCACCGAAAGTTTTTCAAATTAAAGTTATCACCAAAGTGAATACACGACTTATTTGAAATAAGAAATGCTTTATATCAGAAGATGATATTATTTTGATGAAAACAGCAGAAAGTTAAGCAAGTGTTGAAATTTGATGTACTTACCCCTCCTGTTCGAAAACATATATCAACTCAAATGCATCCTTGGGAAGGGTTACTCCTAACTGTTTCTTTAGCTCCCTTCTGAAAAATCAATCATACATATACACACTTCATTACCAATATCACCATGAATGAATGAATGATTAAATAAGCATGCATGCAAGTGCATGCATATTTACCGAGCAGTTATAAGCGATGAATGAGAAAGAGGAATGGGAGCAGAAGTGGTGATATCCCAGAACTCAGGCCGATTGAGAGGTTGCTGGATAAGCAATTCTTTTGTGGTCTCAGCAAATATCCATACATCAACACCACGCTTCACAGCTTCTACTTCAACCTCGCCCATGTTCTGTACCTGATATACATATCGTTTTCAATTTATATCTTTTAATTATTAATAATAAAAACATATTCAATATTAAATATACACACACATGGTAGTGACTTCAGGTGAAACTCGTAATTATCATTCTTCCTTAAATTCAAATCAAAATCTTATACTTAAAAGTTAGCTTCAAAATTCAGTTAAGTGACAGTTGTTTTATTGTTATTTACTATTTTTTTTTTTTTGTCATTTCTATTATCAAATGAATATGATTTAGCTCTAAAAAGATTTTATCACAAAAGCAAACTTAAGCCATTTTGGAAATTTTTTTTACCAAGTTTAATACGTTAGATTCATAACTTATTTAACTACTATGCAAGTTTATTTAATTAAATTAAGAATGTTTGATAATTTATTGTACCATCTTATAACTTTTAAGATTTTTTAACTAGCTTATAATTGGTAGTTTATTGCTTTTTATATTTTTTAATAATTTAATACAATTTCATATTTATCTTTCTTTCCTTCCTCTCAACATTAGAGTTAAAATATTTTTAACGTTCTTGCCTAAAAATATCTCTTACATTGTCTTCTTGTGGTCAAACTTAATTATAATTATCTAAAATGATATTTTGAGAAAAAATTTCTATAAAACCTGTCATTTTACATTTCTCTACTAATTTAGGAATTAATTTTACCAAGTTTAACTAAATAATATAACAATTTATTTTGGATTTCGAACTAGTAACTTATGAAGTTTTAGCTAGCTATTTATTAACAATCACGATTTTCCCATTCCTCGCAAAATCATTTGATGAGGAAATAATGAAGAAAATGTTAGGGAGATTTCTCATTATTTCTATGGATTCAGTCCTTCAAAAAAAAAATATATTAGAAAAATTCAGTTAATAGTGTCACCGGCCAATCCTTAAAACACTAGCGAGTCAGTCTTTAAAATTCAGTCTTTAAAAGCCCTCAAAATTGATGACAAATTTGATAGCAGATTCCTCACTTAGACTCTTGCTAATTATAAAGAAAAACATAATAATATCCTTGTTACATGTAAAATTTGCATTTTTAATTATTGTATGGTAGTAATGACTGATTAAGACGAAACCTTAGCTAAATAATCTATCAAATTTGTCGGGAATGACAACCCAAAGTTTATGTTTGTGCAATATCATAGCTAATTAGGCATAGATTAGTTACCTATTTATTTCTCTGATAAGTTTTTTCTACACTAATTTCCTTCATAAATTATCAAATTTCTTGTTCGGTTTATATATTACATTTAAAAAAAATGAGACTACTTAAAAATTCTTTAACATCATATCTAATAACATTAACACACTTTATTAGTTAAAAATTAACATTTTACGCATGTATTTAGAAATTACTGTGGTGTCCATGACCACGAAGTCATATGCGGTAGTAATGATAACGCATTAACACTGATATCTATCAAATATTCAAAATTTGGAAAATCACACGTGAGTGCCCTAAAAAAAAATCATCACTTAGCAAATAAAACAAAGTTTAATGCATTGTAAATTAAATTAAAATAGTAAACAAGTATATGAAGGTATGAATTAATATTGGAGTGGTTATTATTTTATTAATTATTCTCGATTTGATTTTATTAATGGAACTTTTCTAGTTTAAAAATATTGTGTTCGGTAAAGGAAAAAACATGTTATGATGGTTATCATCTTATTGATCAAAATTATGTAAGATCTACAAGAATTAATTTAAAGATCTGTTTTTCTACATCAATCTTAAATAAAATTTGTTCAACTAAATTTGCATAGGACTCAATTAAAATGATTAAGTATATATGAATATATTGTTTATATAATAGTTTAAAGGTTGTTTACATAAAATATGTTGTGATCCAGTTTTAGAGTTGTTAATGAATTACCATTCTAATACACTCAAATATATGTCTTAGTGGGAGGTAATATGTATGAAGTTGAGGACTTAAATAATAAATATCCGATTGTTCACATCAAATTATCTATTTAAATTTATTGTTTTAATTCTTATTTTACTTTTTATTTGTATTGTGAAAAATATTTTAAATATTATCCTTTTATAAATCAAGAGACTTATATAAAAAAATAAATAAAATTCAATTAAACATAACTGGATAGGAACTTGCATGTATACTTTATTATTATTTTTATACCTTTTTTCAATTATTCTTTTATGTTTGTGTTGAAGTTTGTGTATTAATTATTGGTTAAAACAAAGTACAACATATCTTAGCAGTAATTAAGGAAAAAAAAAACATCTATTTAATAAACAAGAAACATGTATAAGTTATGTTTTTTAATCCACTAATCTTAACATGCACTTGTTTTTCTTTTATAATGTGAATTCTAAATTTTTAGATAATTTACTTTTATAGAAAATTTAAAATGTTTTATTTCAGAAAATAGGTTTTAAATAGGAATTTTAAAAAATTGAAATTTGAAAATTCATGAGTAATTTAAAACTATTTAAACTTTCTCACTCTTACATTTATGTTTCTTCTCTTTATGTTTTTTTTTATTAAATACAGGTTAAATATAATTAACTTTACTACACTCAAACAATTATTGAGTTAGTCAAAATTGACACATTATTAATTTGAAGTTAATTTTTGAAGTAATGAAAGTGAATTTTTTTTTTTTACACTAGAATCAATTGTTTGATTGATATCATTAAAGTTAATTTTTCTTACTTACTATTTATTGAAAATATAATAAGTTTTCAAAGTTGATATTAAAGAATATTTTTTCATGTACATCAAGGTTTAAGGTTTAGAATTTAAGATTAAGGTCAAGTTATTTTTTTTTTTAATAAATGTTATTAGTTTTTTATTATTGGCTTTTATGAACAAAATTTTAATGTGTGTCCACAAAATTCTTTTATCCATGTCATATGTGTTCAATTTTTATCAAAGTCAATCCATACCTTTTTTCTAATTAATTTTGACTGAAAACTAACTTTTAATAAATATTGATAAAAAATATTATTAATTAATAATTTTGAATTATTAAATATTTAAGATAATTAAAATATCTATTCAAATAAGAAATTTAAAATTTAAAAAATTTGAGTTGAGGAATCTATTAAATACATGTAAAAAATAAATTATTTTAAATTCAAAACCATTCCAATTGGATGCATTATATTTTTTCTTAAATTATAAACTCTCTATCGAAACATACCGTTACGAATTAGTCCTGACTAATTCAAAAGGTAGAAAAGAAAAATTCTTATTGGTTGTTATTAGAAGAAATTTTAGAATGGAGAAAAAGAAGAGAACAAAATGTTGGACTTTCACAATTTTTGGTGTATTGAATCTAATAATGTCAATTTTACTTGTTTTATTCTAAATATGATTAACCAGGATGTCAATATTTCATCTCAAACAATCCTAAATAACTAGAATGTCAATATTTCATCTCAAACAATCCTAAATAACTAGAATTTAGTCAAGGATTTTTATGCTAAATATAGAACTGGAGTAGTGCTAAGATAATTTGACCTTAATTCAACCAATTAATCATCTCAAACAAACGAATCTTCTTGATTAGAAGATAACTAAAATTTAGTTAAGGATTGTTTCTGTTAAAGTTAGAGCAATATTGCTAAGATAATTCAACAAATTAAGTACTTGTGTTTTGGGTGGGCATACGAGATCTTGTTTTGAACATTCATGACTATCACAAAGAATGAACCCGGTTCTTGAAACCCTATAAATTTGATCCGAAGCTTCACAAACTTATCTTTGGATTTAATTAAGTATTTTTTTTTATAGAAAATCTTGATTCTTGAATTTTGAATTTTAAAGATATGATTTTTTATGTTAGGTGATATATTTTAGTAACAAATGTGAGCGAGCAAGATGATAGCTTGGTAAGGTAAAACTTAAAAAATGAAAGAAAAAAAAAAAAGGTTTTTTTAGGGAATTATGAACCCTATATTTTAATTGCAGAAGAAAAGGGCATATGGTTTACTTTTAGGTCAGAAGCAGGAAGTGAATTGAAAAGAAAAAGGAAGAGAAATGGAGAGGGTGTGGTGTGGAATGAAATCTCCATCCAAATTGCAACTGGGAGCTGTGAAATGAAGGTGAGAGAAGAAGTAGTCCAAAGTCGAAAGTAATTATAACAAGGTAACAAGGTTGTTTCTTGTGTAGTGTAGTTAATTGTGGTAAAGAATAATGGTGTAGTGTGAAGGAGTGTGGTGTTTAGGTTTGTGTTGGCATTGGATTTGGATTTGGATGGATAAAGTTTGTCTGAACAGTGAGGCCGTAGGAGATGAAGAAGGTGAGGGTAATGTCCATGTGGATGTCCCTGTTGCTCCTGCGGTTGGAATGGAGTTTGATAGCTACGAGGATGTCTATTACTTCTATAATTGGTACGCCAAGGAACAGGGATTTGGGGTTAGGGTCACAAATACCTGGTACCGCAAGACTAAGGAACGTTACAGAGCAAAACTTAGCTGCAGCAGCGCAGGCTTCAAGAAAAGAACTGAAGCTAATCGTCCCAGACCGGAAACCAGAACTGGTTGTCCTGCTATGATCAAGTTCAGGTTGATGGATTCCACAAGATGGAGAATTATTGAAGTTGAGCTTGACCACAATCATTTGATTAACCCCACCAGTGGCAAGTTTTACAAGTCCCATAAGCAAGTTGCTCTTGGCACCAAAAGAACCTTCCACTTAGATGCTACTGCTGCTCAACAGGTTCAGAAAATTAGGATGTTTCGAACTGTCATAATCGATGCTGAGGATGATGCTGGTGTACATCCTGATGAAGGGGAATCCCCAAAAGGCCTCTACTCCAACAGTCAGTTGAAGCTGAAGAAAGGTGATGCTGAAGCAATTCTCAACTTTTGCAGTCACCAGCAATTGGCAGATCCAGACTTCTTCTATGTGGTTGATGTCAATGACAAGGGATGCTTCAGGAATTTGTTCTGGGCTGATGCAAAGTCCAGGGTGGCATACAGTTATTTCAGTGATGTTGTAGCAATCGACACAGCATGTTTGAACGGTGCATATGAAGTTCCTCTGGTTATGTTCCTTGGGATAAACCACCATAAACAATCCATCTTGTTTGGCTGTGGACTGCTTGCTTGTGATACGGTTGAATCATACACTTGGCTGTTCAGAGCGTGGCTTACGTGCATCTTGGGACGCCCCCCACAAGTTATCATCACCCACCAATGTGGAATCTTGCAAAATGTGGTTGCTGATGTCTTTCCAAGATCTACACACTGCTTTTGCTTGTTTAATATCATGCAAAAAGTTCCAGGAAAACTGGGAGCCTGCGTACAGTATGAAGCAATCAGTGCAGCTTTGAGCAGAGCAGTGTATTCCTCTCTAAGGGCTGAGGAATTTGAAGCAACTTGGGAGGACATGATGAAAAGCAACGAACTTAGAGGCAATAAATGGCTCCAATCTTTATATGAGGAACGGAAACGGTGGGCTCCAGTTTATCTGAAGGAAATCTTCTTGGCAGGAATATTTTCGATTCAACAAAGTGATGCTGTATCATTTTTCTTTGATGGGTACCTCGATGAACAGACTTCTCTGAAAGAATTTTTAGAAAAATATGATCAGACTTTACAGACAAAGCGACAACTTGAAGCTTTGGCAGATTTGGATTCAAAATCTTGTAGCTTTGTACCAAAATCGAGGTCTTACTTTGAGTTGCAGGTTTCGAAGTTATATACCAATGAAATATTAAGAATGTTTGAAAGGGAAGTGGAAGGGATGTTTTCTTGCTTTAACTCCAGACAGATAAATGTTGATGGACCGGTCATCACCTACAATGTGGAAGAACAAGTTGAAGTTGAGGGAAATCAGAGAGGTGCAAGAGATTATGAGGTGTGTTATAATGAAGCTGAAATGGAGATCTTTTGCATCTGTGGTCTGTTCAATTTCAGAGGTTGGTTGTGCAGGCATGCTTTATTTATTTTAAGCCAAAATGGGATAAAAGAGATCCCAGCTCAGTACATTGTTTCACGGTGGAGAAAAGATACGAAGCGTAGCAGCGTTTATGATCACAACTGCAGTGGCATTGATATAAGTAATCCAGTTCATAGGTATGATCATTTATACAAACAGATTGTAAAGGTTGTAGAGGAAGGTAAGAAATCTCATGATCACTACAGGACTGCACTACAAGCAATGGACAATATATTGAGGAAGCTTCATATTGTAAACGTTGAGGATCCCGACAAAATAATGTACAACTATTGATGTCCCAATAACTTCGGCATCGCCATTGTATATTTGCTACTTCATATTCTAATCATTTCAGGCCAATATTTGGTTCCTCTGACTTAACCATCATTAGAATTCATAGGAGTAAACTTTGGATATAAACTTGCCAATATTTGCCATAAGAGAACTCATATTTCTTACTACGAATGGAGCAATCAGGTAAGATGCATTAACAATGAGGGTGTACTTGTATTTGATACGGAATTCGTTTTTGTTTTCTTTTCCCCAAAAATAAAAAGGGTTTAAATTTATGTCCGGCATAAAATTTTAAAAACAAATCTCACAAGTCTAATATTTTCAACAATTCACAAGTTCTTCATTAAAACTTTCTAGGAAGGGATGAGAATTCAAGATTCCACCGAAGGAAAAAATTCTTTTAACATTTCATCTGCGTGAAAGAGACTGAATTTATTAAAACTACGAATTATTAAGAGCAATCGAAGTAGCACCAGCCTCTTCCAACGGAGAAACGATGATATCCTAGGTGTAATGCTTCACATATTGAGACCTGATTTTCTCGAACATTCAATAAATCATAAATGGAGAATTAAAATTATATATTAAAAAATATATTTTGACGATCATATAAGCACTCAACAATCTGTTTTAAAAATAATGGAATAATTAAAAAAAATTGTAAATGTGTAAAGAAAAAGGAAGATTAGTAAAATAGTTGCCTAAATTTGTTAGGTTATCCCGATATCATTGTCATTGCGGTTGTATATTATTAACGACACGTTGCAATAAATAAGGAACGACAGTACTTGAACCAAATATCGTGATGCTACCAATGGTTACTGTTCGCGACGGGATCAATGCATATACGTTACCGCTTTATAGTCGAGTTCTTTTTCCCTACTCAAATATAAAGCAAATAAAAAGAAAGGAGGGGGTAATGGGCAAACACAACCAAAATAGCTATACAAGAATCTGCTGCAATGCAGAAAACTAGCTTTCGTGACAATAAATCAACTTACAATTAGAGCTTTTTCTATTTCATCGAGGAAGATAACTAGAAACACTGTTGTATAAACTAACCATTCTAAAATCAAGAGTAATTGTCTATTGTCCCGACTAATACGTCAAACCAAATCTAAAACTCCACCCGCGTAAATTTTCCAAGACATTATAACGGGGAAAAAAATGCAACAGCCCCCACCACCCTCAAAAAAGGCCCAAGCAAAACTACAATTAATTTAGGTTAGTGAATTAATCCTCAAAATCTCCAGCATTTTCTAATAAGTAGTTGGCTGCCAATTGCTCGTCACGGTCACATGCTAAAAATGCCTCTATGACTGAGGCTCTGTCAAATCCCATAGCTTCAAGCTATATGTATCATAGGTAAAACCAATCAGCACAAATGAAGCTAATGGATACGTCAGTGGAAATGAAAAGAGAAAATATCAGACTTAAACATTTAAGACATACCCTTCCAATTGCCTCCTGCTCAGCTGGCGTCACATTGATAGAATGAGGCATGTCTTGCTCAGGTTGATCAAATATATCACTAGTAAAATAAAAAATTTCTGAGAATCCATATTCAGGTGAAGATAATAAACTAGTACTTCAATGTCGCGTGTCATAAATTGTCATAAATAATTCCTGGATAGGGTATCAAGCCGAGTCAAAAGGTTACTTTCATGTTACAAGATGGCAAAAGACTAAAACCAATTGAAATAGCAAATGATGAATCAGACATTACAAAGTATCGATGTCAGTAAAACAGAGTGATAATAAAATTGTCAAGCATATATGGCGAGCAGTACACTCACCCTTCTGAACCCTCAATAGGTTCATTAATCAACTGAAGAAACTCAGCATGATGCTCTTGAATTACTCTTAAGAGACCAGGATTCTGCTTTCCAAGCTCCTGAAGTACAGGCTGCAATAGAATGTTCATAAGACATTAAAAAGTGACTACTTCATCAGGTATTTGGTGATTGAGAAAATACTTAATTAGATACCTGCAGAATTTGTGGATTGGATTGCACCATTGATCTCAATACTTGAAACTAATAATGCAAAACAAAGACACAGTTACTACAACAATTTAAAGCTTGAAGCAAGATAAGAATAACAAACCAATTGCAATACTAAAATACCAACGCTGCATTATATTGATTAAGCATATGCAAATTCATATTACATTTCCAAACAGCTCCCATCATATAAACCACAGTATTAACAGTCAAGAGAACCAACGTCTAATTTTGTTTTACATCACCGCATTTTTCATATAAGCTAAAAATATGACAAAATGAAATAAAAACACAACATCAAATTTATTGTTTACTTTCAGGAAGTTTTGTACTTCATTTTCTTTTCAAACATATTACCAATGGGGGAATAAGCTAATTGATGGTCCAAATTTATATTTCAATCTCCACAGGATTAATGGTATTTCTTAAGAAAGTAGAATTTAAACATAACTCAATCTTATAAAACTGATTTTTAAGACGAGGTATGCATTTACCTACATCGACTAGAAAAAACCAAACTATAACATGTAAGTTGGTATAAATCCCACCTTATAAGCTAATTTGTGAAGTTGAGTTAGAATTAAATTTCATTTTCTTTACATGGAATCAGAACCATTGAGTCTATCATAGTCAAGTTTGTTGGATCTTATGTCACTTGCTATTAGCTATTGTGTTCCCCTTATTGTCGAGCAGCACACTTGGGATGTTCAGTTCTCAACATGAGGGTTGTGTTGAAAGGCACACATCGACTAGAAATAAGATCAAAATACGGTATATAAGTGGGTGTAAACCTCACCTCAAACGTCAGTTTTGTGAAATTGAGTTAGGATTAAATTCAACTTTCTTAAGAGTATTCATGGCATTATAATCTCACATTTTTAGTGTAAAAAGTTCAAGATACTAAAACTATTTCTTGCAACAAGGATATGCACAACATAAATGTTTACTAACGTTAAGAACATACCAATTTACAGAACCAAAACCCACCTGGGGATTGTTTCTAAGGAAGTCAAGCGACCCAATTCCAGCTCCAGAACCAGAAATTGCCTCCTGAAAAAGGTACATCTACTTAAAATAAAGCTCAAAAACTAACAGCAAAAAATGTAAAGACAAGGTTTACCTGTGGAAACATATTCAAGGGAGATGAGTTAGGGACCCCAGGAACAGCTCCGGCAGCGACCCCACCTGTTTCAGTTGTCTGACTATTCGGGTAAGAAGCAGCTGGCACAGCAATTTCTGCTGCTTCAGGAATTCCCTGCAAACAAAAAACAAATAAAAAAATGCTAAAACCAGAAGAAGTTAAGCAAAAAATCTATGCAGTTAATTCTACAATGAGCACTTTATGCATACAGAATACAGGTAGTCCACAGCACGCTCTGGGTTATTGTAAGCTGCTCGGAGAGCACGACTAACTGTATCTCTATCCCAACTGCCACCACCCATGTCCATAATATGCTGAATAGTCTGCTCAAGATTACTACCAGCAACTAAATTTGAAGCAGCCTGGCCATAAGTATCCGTAGTCACACTGCAAAAAGGATACCAAATGGTTTCTTGAGAAGACTTGATTACAGGAAATAGGAAAATGGCAGACAACTCAATTTGTTAATTGAAACAAGAGGGTGATGTTATATTAATTTAGGACATAACTATAATTACGAGCAATATTGTTAAAATTGCAAGCATACTCGTGCAATCCTACGAGTAAGGAAGACACAATGTGGTGACGAGCACAGTGGATCAGGAGCAACGTGGACAACCTATAAGTTATCAGGCTAGTCCCTAATTTAATTTCACCCTGATTTAGCTCAGACCAGGTTGACCACCCCTTCTGGACAGTGAAAATTTTTTAATTAGATCTGACCCAATTTGGCCTCAGGCAAAAATTAATTTGAACAGTATCCGAAGTAATTAGGTTGGCCAAATCAGCATCAGACTAAAATCAAATTACAACAAATGCATTTTACCTCTTGAATTTATTATTATAAATGAAAAGGATCCCTCATTATCAGCCTTCATTAGACAGAAACGTCTTAAAAGGAACATCAGGGCATAAAAATAGATACTTCATCAGAATTTATTAGCAGTATATTAAGGCAACCGTAGAGATAAAAGTCATACTTTGTAGTTGTGACATCTGTTGCAGGTGCATTGTTGTTTGTAGATCTGCAGAAGCAATAAGTTAGGCAAAAAATTCAGCTGATACAGAAACAACCACATAAAAAGCTACTTCAAATAAACTCACTGGGTTTGTACAAGAGACGAGGAATTTGGTGTTGATACAGTTGTAGGTGGGTTGCTAGCAGGCTGTCAAACATGCCCAATCACCAGCTCATACAGAGGAAAAAGAAATAAAACTCAAATGCCAAAAAGAAGAAATGAAATGGGCAAGAAACATGCCTGACTTGATGAAGTGCCAGCAGATCCCAAGGTTTTACTCTGCAATTGAAGAAACATGGAAAAAATATGCTTACAGAAGTAAAAGGAATCACAAACAAAACATACTGAAGCATAAGAAAAGTGTAAATGACTCGAGTTAGTTAATTTGTAATTTCATGGAATTGTCAGAGTTACGGTTTTACTCTATAAGGATTTCCAAACATAAAAAATAGGATTAATAGGGCTAATTCCAATTCCATGGTCCGATCTAGATGTCAAGTGGGGCACTAAAAGTGTTCAATTAAGTCGGTCTACAAATACACGATAGTTGTAAACATTTGACAGTGGGCTGAAACGCAACAGTTGCAATAGAAAGTCCCATAGCCACATCTGATGGTGGTATAGCCCCTTCATAGTGCACAATTTGACAATCCGGAGGAACATTTTGCCCCATAAAGTGTACTGGGTTTATCAATCACAGGAAAACCCTACCTAGAAGAGTACTTGGTCTTTAGGCTTATCACTGTACATCAAAATGCTTAACCGGGGTTCTGTTTGGCCATTTTAATTTTGTATCCTACATGCTCGGCTACCGTGACATTATTACCTTGCTGGTTTGCCACAATCTTTTACACTGGTGCAAATAATATTTCAAAATTGAAAAGCACAATGATTGCATTAAACCATGTTATCATAAGCGTCATTTGGTATTGTCAATGGATACTCAACCTAGGACCCAGCTCAATCAACCTAGCATATTATTCACACCTAACAAATCTATTCAGTTATGCTAGGCAGCCTCAAACCTCACAATCCCTCAACCAGTTTAAATGGCCATTCAAGATGCACTGACTTATCCCAATCAGCAATTCTTTAAATCTATTGTTTGTGGGGTGATTATAACCACCACTTCCTATAAAGTCAGGACAAACACCTTTCACACCCAGGTAATCATCATCTCCTTATAACTAACCCCTAAACCGTCATGCTAACTTAGGCATAATGGAGTGCTATGGGAAGTACACACACTCTTCCCACGCTCCACCGACTATATAACCGCAGAGGAAGAAGGATTCCAACACAACAACCATTTGAGGCATGTCCAGAGTCATTCTCATCACATCATTGCAGTTCAGAACGCAGCTCAGATGAAGCTCTTATTGATTTTTTTTTTCTTAAAAAAGATGACAATATTATTTTAACAGAATTTGTGATTAAGGAAATATACCTTACTAAGCATTACAACAAGAAAGCCATCCTCAGAGACCTTATTGTCTGATAATGTAGTTTCATCTTTCAAAACCTTACCATTGTGAATCAGCAATTGCTGTCCACATGGGTAGTTATCTTTGCCTTGTACATCTTCAATATTTTTCTTGACAGCCATAATCTGAGGGGGAAATGAATAGTAGTTCAATGTTAGCTAACAAAGAACAAAATTTGAATGACCCTTCATGTAATACTAGCAGATTGATACGATAAAGCATTGTAGTCGTATTTTGGATAGAAAAAACACGAGAAATGTAATGCTGCAGGTAGATAGAACAGGATAGGGTGGGAAACAGTGAAAGTAAAGGAGAAATAGGAATGAGAGATATTACTAACAGTGTCTGAGGGCTGAACCCTGATTTCGAAATGGCTGCCTTTCAAAGTTTTAACGGTGAGCTTCATGCCTTCTCGCCGGTCGATCGTCAACACCGCCGATCCCAATCCAATTCACCTCCGCCCCGCCAAACCCTAGAGTTTACCCTCACACCTTCTCACTCCCACAAACCCACGCTTTTTTCTTTTTCTTTTCTATTTTTTTTTTCCTTTTCCGCCCTACATAACACTCCCACTCCTTTATTTCATTCTCAATTCACTTATTGTGTAAAAGGAAGAAATTTAAGTAGAAAAATAAAAAAAAATCTAACTTCTTTTATTTTTTTAAAACCCCTTCTAGTTTCTTTTAATTTGTGCTAATTTAATTTTTAAATTATTTATACTTGTTTAATTTTATGGTAAGATTTTGTTAATTTTTGTTAGTCATTAATGAATATTACTAGATTTACCTTCATGAAATTTATTTGATTTTTAAATAAAAATAGAAATAAATGGGTAAAAATGAAGTGTTACACAGAATGACGTGTTAAATTAGTCTAAAAGTGTTAAAAGAATGATGCGAAAATAAAAAAGGATGATATTTGAATGATTTGCGTGATAGATTGATTACGTTTGAGATGGATGGATGCATGGTGGAGGATGAAGAGAAAGAAAAAGAAGGAATGAACTAAATATAGGGATAGGGAAAGTGAAACGTGGAAGTGGCGAAGGAGCATAAACGTTGCTGAAAAGGAGGGGGAACAGATCAGAGTACTTGAGTTACGGATCTGAAGTAAGGAAGAAGTAGAAGGGGGAGAGAGTATATAAGAGATCTGATAATGTGTTGGGTGGTTGGAAACTGTGATGTACGTGTGTGCATGAATGTATGCATCAGGGGAAGTGAGGAAGAAGATGAAGATGAAGATGAAGATGAGGAAGAGTTTGTGTAGCTCCTTCTGGACAATTCTGCTTCTGTCCTTTGCAATGATGGACCCATGCCATGTGGCTGCTTTCGACATAACCAAACTCTTGTCGGAATATCCCGCCTACTCCTCATTCAACGACTACCTTACACAAACGCAGCTGGCCGCCGCAATAAACGCCAGGCAGAGCGCAACGGTGTTCGCAGTGGATAACACCGCCATGGCTCCTCTCTCCGGGAAATCAATCCACCACATAAAGACCATCTTGAGCCTCCACGTGGCGCTGGCCTACCTGGATCTCCACCAAAATCAAACCATCAACGTCACCACGCTGTCCCAGGACCAGGGACTGCTCCTCAAGATCAACAAGGGCGACGTTACCTTAGTGTCCGCCACCAACCCCAACGCCGTCTTCAGAGCCAAACTCATAAAACCCCTTTTTGCACAATCCCAGAAGCAGAGTAACATTTCGGTGGTGCAGGTAAACACCCTCATCAGGACCACCAATCCGGAGGAGATAATCCCGGTCAAGTCACCGGTGCCGGTGATATCACCCGTACCAATAATCACTCCAATTCCCGTCAAGTCCCCCGTCCCAGTAAAATCACCCGTCCCAGTAATATCGCCAGTTCCAACACCTACTCCGGTGCTAACACCAATTCCCGCCAATATTCCATCACCCGCCCCTGTATTCGTTCCCGTCCCTGTAATCTCCCCCGTTCCGGTCAACTCCCCCGTCCCGGTCATATCACCCGTCCCTGTAATCTCACCGGTTCCGGTCATCTCCCCCGTCCCCGTCGTATCACCCGTCCCAATTATCTCTCCGGTTCTGGTTAACCCCCCGGCGCCGGCAGTCAACCCCGTCATTCCGATTAACCCCCCAGCACCGGCACCGGCAGTCAATCCCGTCATTCCGATTAGCCCCCCAGCACCGGCACCGGCAGTCAATCCCGTAATTCCGATTAGCCCCCCGGCACCACCAGTACAGTCACCGCTGCCGGTAACCACACCGGTTCCGGTAGTAACACCTGTAGCAGTGCCAGTGCCGGTCCCAGTAATGACACCAGGAGCTGGTGACGGCGACGGCAGTTCCGGTGCTGCGAGTACGGGCGATGGTGGTGCTGCGAGTCCAGGTGATGGGAGTTCCGGTGCCGCTCCTGGCGATGATGATCCTAAGTCAGGGGTGGTCCTGTTTGGCGTGAATTGGTCTTTAGCTATTTTTGCTTGCTCTCTCCTCTTCACCATTTACGAATTATGAATATGAATGTTGATGGATGATTAGTATGAGCTCCCAGTAGTAGAAATAGGATTAGGACAAGGACAATTAATTCATTCTTTTTTTTTACCTTCATCCTATTATTCCTGTAATGTTTCTTTACTATATAACACGCATGCATTGCAGAATAATACTTCAATTCCTTCATACTTTCTTCTTCTTTTCTTCTCTTTTTAACTTCTACCGTCTTAGAAATCGGAAAGCTTCTCAACACCCTGGCCATTCATCTCATTTTATTCAGCGATTTACATTACCATCTCCTTGCACAGCCTACCTCTGTTTTCTTTATCTTTCACATATTCCTTAACATGTTTTGGTACCACATTTTGAGTGAGTGGATTGAACTAATAGCCTTCGTTTTACCAAAAGAGTGTCTCGAGTCGAGTTAACGTTTATTTGCATCCTGTTTTACAGAAGAACTTCAGTTTTAAACTATTATTTTTTTCTTAATTCATATTCCATCAAAAAATCACTGAGGTCATTCTTGCAGCCTGCCTTGATCACACCATCTATCCCTCCTTTCCAGGGATGTCATAACAAAGATTAACTGAAAGTTTGTCCATGTTAAATCTCCTTACATAAAGATGCCTATCATTGCAACAAGAAATTCAATCTTGGGAGCATTTGAAACAACAGTTTGTATAAAGCTTAGAAAAGTAACTTATGACCTTCTTAATTATGTACTTTTTCAACTTTTTTCATAAACTGTCTATTCACTCATACCTTTTCTATTGAATGCACATTTGAACGTGCCACTTTCATATGATTTGAAGTTTTGAGTGAAAGAACTCATTTGTAGACTAGCTTATCTTAACCAAGTTGTCCATTTCAATATAGCTTATCATAACCAAGTCTCATCTTGAATGTACCTATGTCTTTATAACATTAGTATAGATTTCTCCTCAAGTGCGAGCATTTCTTATTTACCAACAGATGTGAGAACATGACATTACCTTCGACAATAGGTTTTCTCAACTACATGTTATTCAACTTGTTTACTTTGAAGCATATGAGTTGTATTCAAGAAGTAATCTAGTTTTGACATTCTCATGAATCATTCAACCGAAGACTATACTTTAGGACGGTTAGTAGTTAATAAAACCAATCAATTTCAATCTAAACTGAGGTGAAGATGATGAAAAGCCAAATTATATACATCTTCATTGTAGCCTAAGTACTGTGTGGGCTAGCTTCAGCAGACTGCAGGGGTAAAAGGACATCTGTGTGATAAAATAAAATCTTTTACAATAGACTAAAACCGTATATAATTGGAACAATATATGTATTGGTATGTTAACATTACATTTCACCTATTAGCAGGCTGAGAACGATCTTGGAATTAGAAATTCACATATATCATATTACGATGTACCTGCATGTGTCTTCTGTTAAAGATCGTTGCGGTCTGAAAGTAGATAATTTTTTTATTATAACGCCACAGTGCTCTCACTGATCATTTCTACAGCCTATGTGTAAGTTTGACTCAGGATTTCTCTTTCACTTGTAGGCATACAGACAAAACTTGAGATAATAATCTTATGATCGCATTAAAATTAAACACTCTGCTGCTTGTTACTAACAACGAACACAGTTAATCTTATAGTCATTGACAAGTGAAATTTACTTGCTTTGCCGTTAGAGAAATCTGGGTGTGAGTTTTGACAAACTACTGGCATATTTACATACTACTGTCATACGGAGTACAGTTTCAGTTGTAAAAGAGAAACCTCAAATGATTTTGTTATCACAGTGACAAGTACTTGGTTTTAGCGGCCAAGAATCATGCCTCCGCCATGCTGGCAATGGGGAGATAAAAGAACGGTGGCTTGCCAGTTGCATACTGCAATACATCAGTGGAGGTTTTATTTGTAAACTTAAAACCTGTGTCTGGTTTTAAGCGTGATTTGCAGATTCTGATGAAACTTCAGTGTGGTTGGACCATACAAAGATCCTCCAGAATGGCAATTGCTTACGCTTATGGTGGTTTTCTATAACATCGCTTTCGGTTCTTTGTAGCATTTCCCACATCACTTGTACATCTTCATATCCACAAGTCTGTACATCATCCCGAAGCTTCAGCAGTCCTGCTCCTGCAGCGAATAACAGATTCATGTTAGAACAACAGATGACAAAAAACTAGTCTCAATATGAGATGCGTGTATGAATTGATAATCACAAAGGATGCTTTGGGAGATCCATTATATAAAAGTATCACCGATTAAGTCTATGTGACGTAACAAGCAACAAATTTTGGCTGTGACTGAACTTGGGTGCGGAACAGAGGACATTTTTGCTAGGCCATTGGGCATTATAAAGTAGGGATCACTAATAAAATAATACAAACTTTGAAGATGATATTTGAGGACACAAGTAAAGTTTTGGGGGGGCGGCGGCATAAAGTTGCACTGAAAAAGATGTGGATCCTACTCCAATCCTTCTCTTACTTTCGGTGGGAAGGGTGATGAAAGGATTAGATAGTCACTGCTGCAAACACCTCTAGAAGGTAAAGAATTATAAACTGCAAATGGGTGAAAAAACATATACAAATTGCATGTGATGCAGAAAGGCATGATTATGAATAAGATAGTATGGATATGTTGTGCATGGTTTTATGATGAAAAAACTTGTTGTTTTGAAGAAATTTGAAGGCGATGCAATTGAATTATGATGATTTGAGGGAAAAGAGAAAGGGTTTAAACCGTTTTTGCGAGCCTTGAGGCGAGCAGAGAGAGCAAGCCAAACACGCCTGACAGGAAAAATGACGTTCCGCCACATATCCATGAGCTTCTTTGGTTTGGGTGTTGTGTGGAAGATCTTCTTTCTCTTTCTCTTTCTCTTTCTGTTTCTGATCTTCCTTCTCTGCCAAAGTGGCACCGCTACTATTCCTCTTAACCAGGCCAGACCTATCTACTGTTATCATATCATGTCATATAACACCAACAAAGAACAAGAACACGGACACAAACCTCACCCTTCCTTCGCTTCCGCATTTCTGTCTGTCTTATAAAACTCACACCACCACCGACACGTGATCTTTAATTATTCTCCTTTCACTCTTTTTCTCTTTTATTTATTCACGCCCCACCAACTATTATTATTCATCACCCTTCCATTATTAACACACTCACACACAATAACAAACTAAACTACTCCTGCTTCTCACATCACTACCATCTAATTTTTCTTTTCTATTATTAAATATTAATACCATATCACAATACTCCATTTATTATTTTTCATTTCAAATTTACAAAAAATGTTTATAAGTATGTAGATTTTGCTTCCTCAAATATATATGCGTTATATACTTGGTTCTCAATAGAATTGTAGTACTAGAGTTTTTCAGGTTTTTTCCATTCTTAATTTTGTTGAATCGTGTTCACATTCTCACTTAAATGTTATCTTTAGCACATTTTTATCATTCACATGCCTAGAAATATGTGTTGAAAAAAATAGAAAGAAAAAAGTGAAGTTTTAAAAAATATATGTCATAGCAATTAAAAGATATATTGAGGCATATCGATTTCTATAAATTATTATGATTGTTAAGTTCATCATCTGGCGAAAATACAATATTATCCAATATTTGAGATCTGACCTTATAAAATAGAACTTAACAGGCTATTTTTAATTGATTTGTACATAAAGTGAAAGCAAATATAGTTTATATAATCCTGCACAGTACTTGAATTTGGAATATTAATATTCTTTGTGAGAAAAAAAAAATCTCTATTATTTTTACTCATTATTTCTTAACAAAAACGTGTCCTACTATAGTCTTGTATATGGTAGGAGTTTATATCAATAATAATTTATATATAATATCTTTTATACCTAGGTGAGACGTCTTTTAATGACATTGAAAAAAAAAACCTAAAACATCCCATATCTCAAATGTAAATTTTTCATATAATTATTAAAAAATAATATATCAATCAATAAAATCAGGGTGTTCCCTATTTTGTTTATTTTCTAATTTTATTATTTAAAAGCAAAATATTGGTCATGATCAGTGAGTGAGTGATTTCCCCTAAATGATTAGAAATTGAGAAAAAGGTAATTCAACAACAGCGGCACCAATTTCCTGACACTCTTTGTCCTTTTATTCATCAATATTTTAAGTTGTCACTACCACAATAGAAACAAACACGTTCTTCATATTGTGTTGTCCTCTTTCATCCTTATTATTTACACCATTTGGAATGTTTATCCACGTATTCTAGGCCATAGAGCGAGATTTTAGTTTTCATTTTGTTCTTTTTTTATTCAGACACGCATACAAAAATATTAAAGTCTTTTAGTTTTGAAACTCTTACCCTGTACTGCATAAAAATTATTTTGATTATTCAAATGGATAAAAATAAAAATAGAAGAAATTAATTTTAAGAATAAATTTAATACCATGAACTGTACTAATTAATTTTCTTAATTGCAATAAATAATTTAATTAGGTGTAGATGGAGTGAGGAATTTAAGATGAAATATTTAGAATAATAAATGAAGAAAAAGGTTGGTGTCGGTGAAGTTTGGTGGAGAGTTGATTAAGCAGCAGACATTGAATAAAAGAAAGATGGTTGAGCAGCAATTATAAGAATAGGGGTTGGTTGGTTCTGTCACGCCACACATGTCCCTAAGTACTTTCTATTTCTCTATTTCAGGACAGAACAAACTTTTGGTCTTCTCAATCAATGTAAAGAGCCACTGTTACTCTCTGTAACCAAAATATCGGTTTTAAATATATATATATATATATATTTTATTTATCTCATCAAAATTCACCAAGTCACCCTCTTCAAAGTCCACCAATGGACCCCCTTTTTTTAACTTTTAAAATAACGGGACACAGATTTTCTGTTCCTCTGCCTCCGTCGAGGTTTCAAAAATTGAAGATTGTTTTTTTTTTATTAATAAACATAGTAGGTTGTACGATAAGGTATACATATCTCCTATTACATACACAATGTTAATAATCTAGGACACGAGTTTTGGATATGTCCTACTGCCTTGCATATTAAGTATCACTTTTTAAAAAACCACTTTTCCTCTTATAATATATGGAGGGATCACTAAAGAGGGAAAAAAGAAAGACATATACTTATCCAAACAACTTCTATATCAAAATTGGTAAATATACTTTTGCTCTTTAGATATAATGTGATATGACTTAAAAATACCTTACATTTTGTTTTGTTAAAATATTTTTTGTATCTATCTTCAAACTGTTCATATGATCTATCTTCAAAAATAGTAGTTAGAAAGTTTTAGTTAAAATTGTCAATGTGAGATTCATACTCACAAAACAAAGGCAGTTCACAAACCTTATACCAAATAATACAAATGATAATAAATTTGGTAGATGTAATTTGGATTTGCGTCTTAATCCCCTCAATTTAACATTTTTAAAGCAAGTGGATAAACAATTCCACATAGAAACTTAGTGTGAATTTTACTATACTAATAGACATGACATGGAGAAATGTTTTGTCTTAATAAGGTAAATAAAGAAGATTTGATAGTGTATCTAACGTCCCATAATTTATAATATTATAAATGTTATGAAAATTATGTATTGTTTGACACTATAAACTATACAGTCTAAAAGAGAATCAATATTTGTATTTCTTATTATTAACGAAAGGAGACGTAATTATGATAATTATATTCAAAAATAAAGAAGATTATATTTTTTAGAATGTTACCCAATTATCAAATGATGTTTTATAAGTAGGATGGAATAAGGAGTTAGAACATAATAGAAGAAGAAAAAAAACTTATCTAATTGATAGTAAAACAATCCTTTCTTTTAAAAAATTAGTAATAATAAGTTTTCTACGTTTACGGAACATTATAGGAATTTGACCCTTAAAAAAGTTTTGAATATGAAATAATTTCTAAAAATAATTAGATGTACTTAGATAAATATTACTGTAAAAATACAATTATAAATAAAAGTAAAGGTAACAAAAGAGAGAGAGAGAAAAATCCATATTTAGTTAATTGACCTGATTACCTTTATACCGAAACCATTATTTGATGGTGTTTAGAAAATGAAAATTGAGTCTAAAATACTACTTTTTCTAAAATAATTTAAAACATATATACTGATACCTACTATCCATGACGTAACTAGAAACAATAATTGGATCCCAAGAATATGAAAAGAAATTGGATACATGACTAAATCTGGAGATCAAATAGCACTACTTTGAATCATTCAAACAAAAACATGAAATGAATACATTCTAAAATGAGTGACTTAAGTGTGATTATACTTTTGCCGTTAAGACATCTAGGAAGGAAGGGGTGTGATCTAAAGTTACCTTACACTTTTGGCTTGGACAAACAAGTATGTGTAAAATATTGATTGATATTAGTAAGTCATATTATGAAATCTTCCGTTACTGTTGATGACAAATCATTATTAGTAAATTAAACTATTATGTAATTTGAAAGATGTGAGATTTATTAGATATTTGTTTTTGGATTGCAAGTTGATTTGTTTTTTTGTTTCAGTTTTTAATAAGTTTTTAATTAAAATAATTATTCTTAAACCTTAAAATAGTTGTTCCTAAAATAACTGTTCTTAAACTTTACTATAAGTAATTTCATTCATATATTTTTTCTTTTTTACAAGTATTATAAATATAATTTGTTCTTGACGACAGAAAAATAAAAAAAATAAAACATTTCTCTTCTTACATTTACGTTTATTTTCATTATTTTATCTGCTATGTTCCGTAAAACCAACAACAATTAGATATAGCATGGGCAAATTATGGAAGTTTTGAATAGGGTAAAGGGTTTTTGTACATGGACACTAATGGTGGGTCCAAGTTAAAAGCATTAGGTTATGTGGGTTGAATTTGTGAAGTTGAAATGTGCGGAAAGGGTAATAAGAGGGGTTGGCTATGAGATGGAGAGGAATAATTGATTACTGGGTTGGTAAGTTATTTTGTCTACTTTTCAGATCTTCAAGTCTCTATGCCCCTCATAAATCCAAACGTATCATATGTTACAATTACAAGTTAATAATGAATTAATACAGCAACAATAAAAATGTTAATGATTCTTATTATACGACACATGAGAACTTGTGTCCTTTATTGTTTAACCTAGGTGGACCACTTATCACACAAATTTTGTTTAATAATGTGCCTTTTTTCCTTAAGAAGATATTAATAAGTATCTTTGAGATATATTAGGTAAAAAAATATCAATACACTCCATCAGTGATTCTTATCACAACTTTAACAGTATTTCTAATAAAAAGATAGTAAATTTACATTGCCATGTAGGTTTGTTGAAGGCCCTTTTGTCCTATCTTTGAATTATGGAGTATCAGTCCATGCAATTGTACTGTCACAATCAAGCTGTTTTACACATTGCAATCAATTCGGTTTCTCATAAACGAAGAAGACTGATTGAAGTGGATTGTAACTGTGTTCGTCATCAAAGGAACTGATCAAACTGCACGTCTCAATTTGCACACAACTTACAGGCATTTTTACAAAAGGCACAAGCCACAATTTTATTACTTTCTTGGCAAGTTGGTCACGTGTAATCTGCATGCACCAACTTATTAGCTATTAATTAGGCGTGAAAGCTGTCATGTAATTACCTTATTTTTAGCACTGATAGTAGGAAAAGTAATTTGTAATAATATCTGGTATGATATCTGTCATGTTATTTAAGGATAGTTGACCAAATTTTATAGAAGTGATGATAGGTATATATTAAGGAATAATTGTAGCTAATCTAATATGTCCTATGACAATCTAGTTTATATATTTCTGTAAAACCATTGAATAAAAAAGACGATAAATTAGTACTAATATCTTTTTTTAAAGTTGTCTGCTGTAAAACCAGCATTTTTGTTTAACTTTTTGGCATTATCTGGTGCAAATTTTACACTTCCAACCAACAAGATGTTATTATTGATATAATCTTTACTAAAGTCATAATAAAAGTTAACAATTTTATTCACACTACATATTATGTTGAGAAGTTGAAATTGAAGCTTCGATGGCGTTGATTTTTCTCTTTTTAATGATTAAAGTTCATAAAAGCATGAAGCGCATTATGATGGATGATTAATGTTGTTTGGTTCATAAACGCCTTCTTTTACCCATCTTTGCGTACTATATATAGCAAAGTTGGTGAGGACAAATTCATTTCTTCAACCCTTCTCACTTTCTATCATTATATATATATATATATATACACACACATATACACACACATATATATACATATATATATATATATATCAATTTTCCACTACTTTTTCAAATGAATTTTAAAAGTAAGTGTTATTTATTGTGAGAAAGCTACTATTAGGAACGCAATATGATATATTATTTGTGTATCTTTTTCACACTATCATATAATAATATTGTCTTTGTGTAAACTTTGTACTCTAAAAAGAGTTAATGAAAGTAAAATTGGATTAATAATAGGCATAGAAGTTGTTGCAGGTGACGACATGAGACATAATGGGTAATGGGAAATTAATTGGAATGAAGTCTGAATTAGGTCACCACATGCATATGCTTTTGCGCACTGAGATAATTCTGATGCTGAATAAGGGCACTGTGGATAAATTATAGAACAAAAGAACTCAACCACATTGATAACACTGGAAAAGGCGATTATTCTGGCGAAAATGGCAACTTCGAACCAATTCAAATAATGTTTTTTGGCTGAGCCATCCACCCAAATTTGTTGGCTTGGATGCATGTACAATAGAAAAGCAGGATCAATGAGGGCCACATCATGTTGTCATGTTGTGTTGTGGGACCCACAACCAATTTGTGCTAAAGTCAAACACACATCACCCTTCTTTAGTCTCAAATCCTGTTATATATATCTGACATTCGTTTATTCTTCTTTATCACAAACCCTCCTTTCTTTTAGCCAAAGCCAATAACAAAAGATAAGAGCAAACGTTAGTGCTTGTCCTTCGTGTTTTAGAATTGTAATACCTACATTCCACTTCACACCACTAACCACGGAAGAAATTTTAGTGTTTCGCAACTTGTAAAGGGGGGTAAAATTAGTGATTCTTTTGGATGCTTTTTATCCAACCCAAAGTTAGCATCACCAAAAAGTTGTCAACTTTCCAAAATAACCGAGCATTGGATTCCGATAAAGAGTGGACTATCTGGATTGTTCTGAGATAAAATGTAATCCTCACATTTCATCACCACAAAATACTTAACATGGAAGGATGGTCTTAGATAAGAGAGGACCATAAGGAATCCAGGACACGTTGGGAAAGATCCTCTGTTTAATGAATATATTTTCAAGTGATGACCTTTTCTACATGGTAAGTGTTCGAGATCAAGACTCTCATAACAACCACAAACAGAGGAAATGGCATCCTCTGTTTCAATAGCACATAATTATAATTATATGTACAACTACTGGTCTTCTTGTTGCGAAAGAGCACACTATCTTTGGTCTTGATCATTTCTCTCCATTCTATTCAATTCTGTGGAAAAGTTAGATTTCAAAACAGAAATAGTCAAGAGTCTTTGGCACACATCGCAATATAATACAAAAGACCTAAAGGAGCAACAGTTATCCTTTTTTCAGAAAAAAAATAATAACAAAGAGCTCAAAACCCAAACCATCTAGAGATTTGCATATATTCTCATTCTGAGGTAGCCGGGCAAGTGCTTTTGTGCCCACGCACGAAGGCAATGATATTCTTGGTGGGGTGGGGTTGCTGATTTATGTTATGTTCCTTGACCCTTGAAGCGCCATTGGCCATGGTCAAACCCTGCTTCAAATACAAAAATGATTCTTGCCTTGAAATGTCTCTAGTGCCTGGAACAGGAAGTGATTATAGGCCGAGGTGCTTGGTTATGTGACATAAAGCTGACAAAAGTTTGATGCTTCTGTTAACATCATTGCGTCATTTACCGTGATCACATCATTAAAATTAAGTTCCAGGTAGCTAAAAAGTTTTACTATTATCGCATTTTGTAAAGACAAGATTACGAGGACACTAGAAAAACATTGTAGATAATTTGGGAAATTGCCTAAAGGACTTTTACTGCACATCTGGAATGTGGCAGAAGATTTTCTTTAGCTTGGGGGAATTAGGCTTATAATATTATTTACTCACTGTTCCACCGCGCAATTAAAAAAAAAACTACCGATAGGATAGTGAGTCACAAATAAAACTTCTAATAATCCAGAGTAAAGATAATAACAAGGATTCATTAATTATCTGTGCAAACAGCAGCATCTTCAAGACTTCAAATGAATCATCAGTCGGTAGAGTTATTGATGGTCTTTTGTGGTTTGTTTCCTATACTAATTCTTGGATTTGAATGCTATAAAGCTGCAGCAGGTTAAATTAAAAGAATAAATACATCACCTTTGAACAAGCGGTTCAGCAATGAAAGATCAAACATTGCACTGTTTTGGAATGGAGATGACATTTCATGTATTTCTTTATCTTAAAATTGGGTTACATCATGATAAATTACAATTGTTATTAGAGCTAAACACTGTTCGAAAATGGACCGTATCTTTGATGGCAATTTACTAAGATAAGATTCCAAACTGGCCCAATCATAATAAACAAGGACTTGCACCACGAAACATTCTTCATATTAGTCATCTATGTTCTTCATGTATTCCTTTGAAAGCTTAGTTTCCATTATCAACTGTTGTTCTTTGATTAGAGAATAACCCGATTCAAGTAAAGCATCCACCGTTTGCTATCCAACCAAATACAAAAGCAGAGTCAATTTCATTTGAAATCTTTTCACATAAACCAAATGAAGATGTTAATAGGAAAATAACCAAGACAAGACGGTCAAACAGGTCCTTTGAATTTCTTGTAAGAATTCAATTCAATAAAAAATAGAGACTACATTTGTATCTTCTATCTACGTAGAAAACTACAAAAAGAGAATATGCTTGCATAATAAAATCAATTATTGTTCTTAATAATTATCTATTTTTTAATAAAATAATATTTCATTTAATGCTAGAATAAATAGTCAAGTCAATTTGAATCTCGAAAAGAGAATTCACCACGTCATTTCATATTCTCCAGAACTAATTTCAATAGGGCAATATTTCGTCACAACTAATTTGATCTACAGTCAACCAGGCCAGTTATTGTACCGTAACTGGATACAAAATAAATGCAGAAATAGGTAAAAAGGATCGATAAATTTACCTCTGGAGGAATAAATACAGGAAGGCTTTGGTCCTTTCTTTTTTTGAGAAGTTTGCTTCCGAAATTTTCAATACCTCCAATATCATCAATCCACTAAAATGCACCACATAGTGTTATTATAGACCAGCTTTCATGAAAAATTAATTAAATTTGGATACTGATCTTGCATTCTAGCTCTATGATCTCATGTATAAAGGCGCTTGTCAATTATCATTGGTGAAACTTGAAACATCAGCTATGTCCAGCATTGGTATTTATTTATTTCTATTTATTGTAGATAGGTGTATTAGTCATACTCCTGTAGCGTGGAAACATATTCCCTTAGATAAATAATACTAAGATGTAAGGTGATAGAAACATACATATTATGATGTAAGGGTTCTCCCTCTATATTGGTTCTCTTTACGTGACATTTGATAAGAGCCTTTATGACCAAATGGATCCTTACAGAATTTCAACAGATTGTTTATCCCAAGTTCCAATAGGATTTGAAGTATATAATTATTTGCTAATAGGGAATTTGCCATGAAGCATCATAATGCCTCACAAGATCTCTAAGATAAATGGGTGAATAATTTCTGTAGTGCAAAAAAGAAAAAAACACATTCAAGAGTCACATAAACAGAGAATCCTTTTTTTGTTCTCTTTTTCTGTATCATTTGTATTGGTGCACCTAAACCTACTGTAAGTATTTCAATAATAAAAGTAAATAAAAATTATAGTTTTGCCTTATCGAAAAGGAAAATTGTATAGAAATATTTAAGATCTAAATGTAAACTTACCTTTAATATAGATCTGTCATAAGTACGTGATCTTAGAGCTCCATAAAAGTCCAATGCTGTCAACAACAAAATAAATGAAAAATAGAAAAACCCTGACATCCCAAAGATAATGCCTTCAAAATTCTTTGTAAAAATTGGTAAATGTATGTTACTTAAAATCAGCCGCAGATAATAACTAATAAGCATAGAATTAAATAGGCTTGTATGTGGACAATCATGAAATTTAAACCATATCCTACCAAACCAAGAAAAATAATTAGGCAACCGTGACACTTTCTTTTGTATTACTTAATTCATGAAATAAAGAACATGTTCTTTATAACCACACAAGCTTTAACAAAATAACTGCTAATTAAACTTTTCTGGACCTACATGTAATGCAGTGATAGAAACCTCTAAGATGCGGATCAGTTACCTTGATTTGGGAAAGTTTTCACAACCCTTTCAACTTCATCCCTAGAGATACCATCTTTCTCATACATTCTGTGAACGATATTTAGGATATCTTCAAAGTTAGGTTGCCTGTTCCACATTTACAGACAGCATTTTAATTTTAAGGAAGAATGGAATGCTTACATGCCTCCATCAAAACAGATATTTCCAACTCATTACATAAGCAATGTGATATATGATGTAATCATTCCATAATATAGCTTTATCAAAAACATCTATCATGAAAATTCCACCCGCAACACTAATGTAAAACTTCAAAAATTCCTCAAAATGGTAAGTATAACAATCCTAGAATAAGTGGCTTGAAGTTTACCAGTAAAACTTATCCATCCTTCCATCACGAATCAACGGAGCATAAATAGTTGAAAAATCATTCCCTGTTACAATGATTGGAATTCTGTTTGTGATATCTGAATCTCGCCAATCCTGGCCAACACTTACTCTTGTAGGATTGTCTGACAGATTCATAAGAGTCCCAACAACAATTTGATTGTTGACCGTCATTTGAGTATTCCCTGTATGAAGGTAGCAACATTACATTCAGTAGATAGTTGATCAAATACCAACCATACAAGAAGATGCAGTACACACATACACAGTGTAGTGAACAGAAAAGGGGGTATGTACCAAAAATTACACGTATTTATGTTTCTCCGTTCTAAATCAGATATAGGCTTACCAAATCTACCAAGTCCAGCATCAATATCATTGATCATCAAACAGCTCATTTTTCCCTGTATCAGGAAAGCACTACTCCACAATGTCAGAGGATTAAACAATTGCAATAACACTGCTCAACTCAAAACATAGGCATTGAAGCTAGAGGTGACACTAATATGAACAATCTTATATTATTTTAGCCAAATTTGTCAGCCTTCAGTATGCCATCACTTGGTATAGACACTATTCAAATAAAATTAGACCGTATCATCAAATAAAGGAATCACAGGAACATTATTATAAGCACCAATATTCAAGCTAGAGCTAAAATAGTGTCTTTTACTTAGAAACATTCATGTTAAAGGTGGTGCACCATAGGAGATTGACCTTTCCCTTCTTCGTAAATTAGATCCCTTAGTGGTAAATATAAACTAGAATTCAGGCACCGTTTGTTTTACCATAAGAATTAACTCTTGCATCCAATGAAAAGCACAAGTTCTAATGCACTTTGGAGAATGCAAAAAGAAAAAAGGTGGGAAGAAAAGAAGATGAATATGAAGTCAACAATCTTTAGGTGATGAATGTCATAAGTGTCTTTTACTTAGAAACATTCATGTTAAAGGTGGTGCACCATAGGAGATTGACCTTTCCCTTCTTCGTAAATTAGATCCTTTAGATGGTAAATATGAACTAGAATCCAGGCACCGTTTGTTTTACCATAAGAATTAACTCTTGCATCCAATGAAAAGCACAGTTCTAATGCACTTTGGAGAATGCAAAAAGAAAAAAGGTGGGAAGAAAAAACACTACAAGCAGATGAATATGAAGTCGACAATCTTTAGGTGATGAATGTCATAAGTCTCTAATAGCATAATCTGAAGCACACATTACATCGTTCAGAATAGGTCATATATACTTGCATTCTTTTCTGCCTAAAGCACCGGGAGGGTAAACTTAGGTAAGTTTGATTTGGACATATCACAGCTTAGTTTTAAACATTTTCTAGGTTATCTTTTGTCAAAAAAAAAAAAAAAAAAAATAATTTTTTT
>Ga0209489_100789_pt1 | contig 62859 bp, 35 predicted proteins | sample SiratrowhiteBW_FD_187527 | JGI IMG/M metagenome (GOLD analysis project Ga0209489, IMG submission 187527) | Root nodule microbial communities of legume samples collected from California, USA - Siratro white BW (SPAdes) (version 2) | ecosystem: Host-associated > Plants > Roots > Nodule | place... | reverse complement strand
ATTATTATTGATATTATTATAATTATTATTCTTATTTTTATTATTACTATTATTGTTATTATTATTATTATTTTTTTATTATTATTATTAGTGGTAGTATTAGTATTGTTATTATTATTATTATTATTATTGTTATTATTATTATTATTATTAGTGGTAGTAGTAATATTGTTATTATTATTGTTATTATTATTATTATTACTATTATTATTATTATTATTATTATTATTATTATTTCTATTACTACTACTACTATTATTATTTGTGACTGAATAGGTAGCCGATTTTGTAACCGAATCTTTAATCAAAATTAGTGTTCAAATATGTAATCGAATTAGTGACTGAAATCAGTGACCAAATCAGTGACTAAAATAAGTGACCGAATTTGTGACCGAAGTTTTTGGTCACTGATTCCGTCACTGTAGTGACCGAACTTTTTCAGTTACTGATTCGGTCGCTAATAGTAACCAAATTTTTCAATCAGTAATTTCGGTCACTATTAAGCAATTTTCTAATAGTGTGTGAAAGATCTTTTATGTAAATTCTGATTTACACTGTACGTGCCTGCCCAACTTCACTGGTGTTGGGTTCAATTGGTTTTTGTTACAATTCTTGGCCCAACTGGCGCCGGATGTATTTCTAGTCCTTTGCTCTTGGGTTTGATTGGTGCCCTGCCCAGCTCTAGTGGCATTAGGCACAATTGGTCTGTGTCAATTTTTATATTTTTTTATCTTTTGTCTCCTTTATAGGCTCTAGTCATGCTTTTGTTGATCTAGTTGCCTCTTGTTCAATTATCAGACAAGATTAATGAAACTTCGAGTTAAATTTGATTATAAACTCAAGTAATCAATTATTTATAACAAGAAACAAATTATTTGTAAAAAAGATAAAAACATGAGATTTAGCAGGTTTTCAGCTTAGAAAGAATTGATTCTATTATGAAAATAAACCCAAAAACATTATAAAAACAAATGTTATCATAAATGCAATTTACACTTTATAAAGGCAGGAGGTAACTCCGTCTTTGATTTGAGCCCTGATCACTCCATCTCTAATTTGAGCTCTGGTCACTTTAGAGATCTCCATCCAGAAGACTACAAAATATATAATCCTAACTCGTCCAAAGGTCACCGACCTAAGAGTTGGTGATCATAAAAAATACAATGGCCAAAATACGAAAATGTCATAAAAGTAGTCCAAATACAAAAACAAAGTGGCCAAAGTGCTACAATTGCGATAAAATAAATGATGGTTATAGTAATTGGTCCTTTGAGAGTGACCTAAAACATATCGTTATGGCAATGGCCAAACTACAATTTTTGTGATTACGTACCACCAAAACAATAACGCATTAGTGGCAACTAAAACAATATGGTCTCATATAATCTCAATTATGACAATACTATAACATTGAAAGTGATACAATCGGTGTTAAAATATGACATGTATACTTTCGCAACATGGTCAAGTTTCGACAAAATCCCAAACAAACATAAATATTGTAGTAGTAACTTAACTTTGACAATATTCTACATGTCTATATTGACATTTTGATAAGCATATATAAGAGTTATCGTGCTTAACTCATGATGTGAACAACAATATTAAAATTCGCATAAGTATGCTCTCTTGGACATTGAGTGATCACCCTTGACATCAAAGATTCTTTTTAAACATTTTCGTTCTTTTTACACTTGACTTAGATTTAAAATACTATAATTTGTCTCAAAATTAGAATGATCATCCATTAGACCGAATACATTGTTTCAGAGTCAAATTAACTTGAATTAGGTATGAATTTAGGGTTTAGGGTTTAGGGTTTTACTAAAATATCTAGTAAGATATGATATAACATTTAAGTTTATTTAATAAATAAATTCTAATAATATTATTAAAACATTTAAATCACTTTAATATAGTAATAATAAAAAGACATAATAATAATAATAATAATAATAATAATAATAATAATAATAATAATAATAATAATTATACGCCATGATATACGCAAGATTAATTTAAGAAGAAACACAATAAAAGAAACTAATAATCTAACCAAAAGACCATTAACATTTTTCTTTTACCGGGAACAACTTCCTTCCATTTTTTTTTCAACAGGGCCTTGGAGAGTAAGGCATCAAGATCATATGGTCTAAACCCTGCACCCAGATCTCCTAGGATCATCCCATGTCGGTATGACTACGGTGCAATTCGTGATCACATCCCACATATCTGCACATTTATAGGTTCCTAAATAACCCACTTCTTCCACAGATACACAAATTTTGGACAAAGTATTCGACTTATATCCAAATATCATAATCAGTTCCACTCCAACTCTAAGAAATAGCATACTAGAAACTTACAGTCAAGCATATCCAACATAAGATTTCTTCTAAATACCGACATAATACCAAATTACCCACTCAAACTATTGGTTCTTATTTTTATAATATATAATTTAAAAATTATTATCTTAAGTTTTAAGCTGATAGATTATTGTTATATATATAAGTTATACACACACATATATAAAATTAAATAACTATATCTACTTTTTACACCATTTTAATTTACCACCTAGTTTATAAATTTTCCGCTACCTTATAAATTACTCCTACAAAATTGCACCCTTAAATTTTGCGCCAGCAACTGGTTCGTTCATGCTAAATAAAAACAAATTATGTATTATTAATTATATTAGGAAATATTTTGATCCCAACTATCACATCAAATCTATGAAAGGTGTTCTAGGCAAAATATGATCAATAGAACTGAATATCATTTCATTGCAACAACAAATAAAATTTAGGAAATAACGTACCATGTATAATAAAATTTCAAAAACTTGTAATCGGTGATTTTTTATTTTATTAAGATTTGAAATCTACTAAAGAAAAAAACTTTATAATCAGACAAAAGGTACTATGTAAGTTATGATTGTTAGGCCACCAAAATACCAAACATTGCTTCACCGTCTAATTATAGTCACTATTTAGACAACCTTTCTCCCAACCCACAAACAGTATCTTTGACCTATTTCATCAACCCTCTATTTAACACATAATACACGTTAAACCCTAATATTTAATTCATTCCCAATAAATATATTTCTATTCATAATTATTATAAGACTAGATACTTTTTAAGAGCTCCAATATACAAGCTATTAGGCAATATTTTAGAAAAATAACTTAATTAATCATTCAATAAAGTATATATATATATATAAAAGTTTAGACAGAACATTTTTTATTCACTTTATTTTTCTATTCCCGCTTAAAATAAGGAAAACTTGGTAGCTATATTATTTAGAAAGTTGAGGTTATATACGGTGTATGTTAGACATTTATTTTAATTTATTAATCTTTCGCATAGTATGTGATAGGTTATAATTTATTTTGATCTATTATTATTGTCGTTTCAATTATTTTGTTCATTAATTAACTTAAATTATCATAATATTGTAATTAATCATATATTTTATTATATATTTTCATATATTTTCCATCGGAAAATGAAAATAGTATTTTCCATTAGAAAGGGAAAAAGTTTTGAAAATAAATTAAAATTAAATTAACATTTATACACGCAACTGATAAACTAATTTATGAGATTATGAACGTTTATAAATTAGTTTATGAACTAGTTAATAAATGTAAAATAAAATAAAATATATAACTAAGTAAATTTTATTACATAAATGAAATTTTTGTTTTTCTTAATATATTAGTAATTATAATTTTATATTTTTTAAGATAATTAAATTCATATTGAAATTTGTGGTAAATCTATTTACTTTTTAAAAGTTATATACGTGTTTTTTTGTCTCAAGAAGTCGTTTTATTTAAATGAGCTGATATAATGAGTATTACTTAAATTTATTTTTTATATATTTTTCAAAAATTTAATTTTTTTTATTTCTTATATTGCATTTACTTTTATAATTTTCTTATGTGTAACTTTCGCATAATTTGATATAATGAAATAAAACCTTCGTTACTTCAATTTCTAATGTTAACTCTTCTTTTTAATTTAAGCTTTTAAAAAAAAAAAAAAAACTCAACAAATGCTTAAAAATAATACAATAATTGTCTCTATATAATTGAAATAGATAATAACAAATAAAAAATAAAAATATTAAAATATTAAAATATAAAAAAAATAAAAAATTTAAATAAAATATCAGCTACAAATTAGAAACTAGCTAAGATAGTTGATAGTTTTTAAATTAAAAACTCTTAAAATAAGATATTTTAAAATATTTATTAAATATTTTTATCGAGTTAAACAAATCTACAAGTTAGTCTTATTGATCTTACCAAGTATTGAACCTACTTACAAATATGACATAACATATTGATTTTTTCGTTAATATTTTCTCTTTTATGTTATTTTCCTATGACAAATCCAAAGATAATTGTAAAATAATTTTGATAACCAAGAAAATCTTCGTCTAAATAAGCAAAATATGTTGACATACATTTAAATGTTAATGTTATTTCGACCTATTTTTTTTCATTATTTTCAAACTAAGAATCTTATCGGGTTTTTTTTTTTTCGTTTATTGTGTATTTAAAATTAAAAAAAATGAATTATAACAATTATTCTAACCTGTTGATACTCGCAAAATAAAAGGATTATAAATTCAATTCTCACACAATTTATATTCTATAATGGAGGATTGGGGTATTATAATAGGTCACACACACATCCAATTTACATATTTTTTGTACAGTCAGATTTGATTAAACCACTAAAGGCTTTTTACTAGAATAATTTCTATTTATTTATTTTATATAAATCATTTATCATGACTTATTCACCTCTCACATAATATGTATCTCACCATTTATTCTTTCTATTTAATTCGTATTTGAATTTAAATTTTAATATTTTATTTTAATCAATCATTATTCTCGTTCCATTCATTTAAGTCGATATCATAAGTAGATGACATACCCATTCATTCTTCTTCTTTATGCTTTTTTTTATTTTTTTTTTCTGGACCTCCATCCACAATGGTGATACCATTGAGTGTAATACTTAAGTCACTTCCCAAAAATGCTTTCTAATAAGACTTACCAATATAGGAGAATTATATTATATAGTTCTATTTGGCTTATCTAATTCTGTTTCTATGGTAAGGTGTTAATTTTCTTGGAATTTTTGTGATAACTTAAGGTACTACACTGGTTATCCAAGGATCTAGGACCATCCTGGGTTATTCATTCTACCTTTGTGAGTTTGTCACACTTCTTCTTGAAGCTTTTCCTGTGGTTGTTGCATTCACTATCAGCTGATCTTGGAAAGGAAAAGTGAAAAGATTTAGTAATAACTAATAACTATTATTTTATAATGCAGGGGGAATTACACACTAATAATATCGACATATATTTACAGAACAAAAATAACTTGGGTTTAAAATGTTGCATAAATGACTGAAAATTCCAAAACCAATTTCAATTTTTCTTATTTTCTAGAACTTATGTGACTTCGATATTTTAAAAAACCGAATAATTGATTGACCCTTCAAAAGTTTTCTTTCAAGGAAATTTATCAGAATTTGGAGGCAGTTTTACTATCATTTGGGAGGGAAAGTTGACGGGCTTTTGCTTCCTATACCCCCATATTAAGAAAAAAATATTAAAATATCTCTCTATGCTGCTGCTATTGTTCCCACTTCCGTTGTAGCCTATACCTCCATTCTCTGTTGCGTGCACACTCTTGCAGAGAAAAAAGAACAGAGAGTTGTTCCAAAAATCTTGTTTTGTAAGTTATGATTTATGTTCTGAAAATTTTATTCAAAGCTTACTCTGCAATCGATTTCTTATATTTCAGAAAATTCTGCTCGAGAAATCTCATTCCAAAATGTATTTGATGGATTTTGGACCAAAATCCTATTTTGAAAATTTTATTCTGAAGATTTTGTTTTAAAAGTTATGTCCAGGAAATCATCTTTGAAATTATGAAAAAGTTTGTTCCAAAAGATTTTTCTAAGTAAGCCGAAAGTCACTTTAACAAAGTAAAATATGATTTTAAGAATTATGAGGGAGCAATTAGATATTATAAGGGTGAAGGAAGAAAAAGCCCTGACAAGAGGTTCTAATCATCAAATAAGTGGTCCACATGATGGAAGACAAATTCTCCCTCCACCTCCATACTCTCTTCCTGTACCTCCATAAAAAAATTTAATTTTTAAAGTATCCATATTGAAATGACCAAAATGACCTTGAGTTGTCATCCCGTTGTCATTTGCAAAACAAAATGACAGTCGGATCACACTCCATCCGGTTTACATTTTGAAAAAACATATAAACCGGATGGGGTGCCATCCAATTGTCATTTTATTTTGCAAATGATAACCGGATGCAACCCCATCCTTTTTGCATTTTGAAAAAAATGTAAACCGGACGGGGTGTCATCTGGTTGTCAACCGAATGCAACTCCATCCTTTTTACATTTAAAAAAAAAAGTAAACCGGATGGGGTGTCATCCGATTGTCAAACTCCCCAATCGGCCAAAGTCACTGTTCGCCTTCGACAGTCACCCAATCAACAAATTAACTATTATAATCAACAATATCACTCACAAATTGCTAATAAACATCAATAATTGCTTATCTAGGACTTATTTGAAGCTTTAATTTAAGATTTGGACGGTGCCGGCGACAGTGGTGGATGACGAATGAGAGTTATGGAGGTGAAGGGATAGAGAACAATACTGACTTTTCTAATTTTAAAGTAAGGGTATATACGTAACTTCATATTCACTATGGAGGTACAGGAAGAGGGTATGGGGTGGAGGAAGAATTCGTCATTATGTAAGTAAAACTCTCAAGTTGATTACACCATGGGTAAAAGCTGATAACTGCGAGAACTAGTATGCTACCATTGACACCTAAAGTTGGGTTGACATAAGGTAATAGCATAATGCTAACATGCCTGGAAAGTTATACGAAATAATTTTTTAAAATAATATTCTTTTAAAATCTAGTTAAGGCTTTATTGTAAATTTAAAGGAGTGGATTTGAGATGATTTGAGATGGGAATGTGTGTAAAGTTTAGTTGTTTGGATTAAGGGAAAGATAGTAAGATTTAAGTGAAAAATTTATAAAAGTTTATGAATGAGATGATGTGTGTGATTGATAAAATAATTTTGTAGTAAATGAAATTGTAATTAAAATTAATTATAATTAGTATGATGAGTGTGATTAATGAATTATTATTTTTTTAATTAAAAGATTGTTAATTATTTTAAAATAAAATAAAATTATTAATAATAATAATATTTTATAATTTTATTATTATAATTATTATTTATGATTTTATTATTATTTTTAGTTTTTAATATTAATATTATTAGTATTTTATTTCTATTATTATTTTATAAATGTATATTTTAATAATAATAATAATAATTATTATTATTATATTTAATTATATTTATTTTATTATAATATAAATATATATTAATAAATTAATTATATAAAAGATTTAATAGAAATTGTTCTTTCTTTTCAAATCGTTGCTATATTGCGAAGAAAGTTTGTCATGAAACTTTTTCATCGATTCTCAATTTTAATTAATACTTTATTCATTAAAATTCGTGAAATCATTACATTTTCTTGGTCCGTGCTATGAATCAAATGGAGTGTAGATGTTTAAATTAATCGAAATGCTGACTCTCATTCTTAAGATCAAGAACTGAGCAACAGTATTTCGAAATGGAACTTTTCAATATCATGAGTATTGTTACATACTGTCATTACAGGGTCAAGATACTCTATATAACCACTCGAGATCTTTGTAGTTTTCGGTCGGTCGTAGGATTTCAATGGTCTCTTTATACTTCGAATTGATTGCTCCTTCTCGGTTGTATCTCCACAATCCTGGGAGGGGCTCCTGTAGGCACTCCGACAGTCAAGTTAGTAAACGGTCCGAGATGTAAATGAGGTTTTGAATTAGAGGAATCTTACCTTTTGCCTTTGGCATGTAGCGATATTTATAGAGTCTCACCTAGGCCTCTCCTTCGTGGGCCTAAAGCCCAATTGCCAATCCAGTTTTGTTGCCTTAATCACGATTAAACAGTTGTAAGCTTTACTTATTCAATAATGGCTTATGAGTCGTTGGAATATTAATTGGTCGTGGGACCAAATGTGTAGCAAAAGGCTTGAAGTCGCTTTTGGTTGTTAACAGATGAGATGAAGCTAGTCGACCGTCTCGGTTGACATGGGATTTCTATGTCGGTTAGGTATGAGGTAGTACATTATGCCCCCCAAGTCCACTAGGAAACATGAGGGAGACGAAGTGGACTTACCGGTCGTTTGTGTCGAGATCTTTGTTTAGATGTAATGGTGGGGTGCATGTCGGTTGAGGACATATGGCTGGGGAAAGCAATGTGTCACTCTTTAGGAGGGAAAACAAAGTTTTGAGAATGCACCTCATTTCCCGTGCTGACATGAAAGGTCGTGGCCTTGGATCGTTGATTTTGGTTGCATCCAATGGTTGAGGTGAGGCCACGACTCTCCTCCACTTGCTTATAAATAGATGAGGGCGTGGGCCATTTTAGGTGTCATTATCAGCTATCGTAGTTGCCAGTCTGTTCATATCTCGTTTCTAGCTCGTTCCCTTCTTCTTTCGAGGTAAACAAAAATGTCATGCTTTCCTTCTGATACTTTCTCGACTATGGGGTCTTCAGGTGGATCGATCTCTCTAACCAAGTAGGTCATCTTACTAGAACAAGAGGTCAGTGCCATTGGTGGTTCTGTAAATTCTGAGTTGTCTTCTAGGTGGAATATGGTGTCTGCTAGTGTAGAAAACCACAATAAAGTCGAAGAATCATTGTTTATAGAAAATAATGACGGTGAGGTTGTTGGCGAAGTCGCCCCTCCCAACGACGATTGGCTTAATCCTGAAGTCAGAAGTTGGTTTCCCTGTTTAGGACATCATCTTCTCTGAGGCGACTTGTAGACATTGTAGATATCTTAGAAATATCAGTACCAAATCATGCGTTTTCCCTTCGTCGTTGCTCCTCTACCGACCGGGTACACCACGGTCGTGGGTCACCAAACTTAGATTTTTTCTTTATGTACTCATGAGTAATACGCCATGAATGTGTTTTTCTTTCGTTAGACGAGTTTACCATGGCGATGCTTGAGGCTTTGAATGCTGCAACTCTATCCAAGTAGTTAGGCCTATCTGCGGTCTTTCCAGTTACTATGTTTGGCCTTAGGGTTGGAAGCCACTCTTGCACTTTTTCTTCGACATAATTTTACTCGTCCAGGGAAAAAGGTAGGGAGACTATCTTTGGTGAGTCAGTCTAAGAACCGCTTGTTCGATCCTTACATGTCGTCTTACAAAGAGTTCAAAGAGGGTTTCTTTAAAGTTCTATTTGAGGGTGAAGGTTGGTTGTACGTTTTCGCAAATGGTAGTCCGAAATTCCCTTTATATTGGACTAGGGAGCCTACTTGGTATGGGGTCTGGCCGGGTTGGAGATGATGAACAATGATTTGGAGGGCTTGGCAATTCTTGACCAGCTTCCTCGTCGGATGTCCACTCGAAGAATCCTCGGCACATTATCGTCGTGAACTTGGGATGTTGATATTCTTGGTATGTTTTCCGATTTTGTAGGTTTACCTCCCTTTTTGATTTATTAACATTTGATTGCTTTTCCCAGAGGTTATTGTCAACATGGAACCGCTCGGGAACAACAAGGTCTTCAAAGACATGTTGAAGAAATGACAGGCTGACACGACTGACAAGGGGAAGGTTGTCACAGACAAGGGTAAAATTGTTGCCACTCCTATGTAACCAGAGATAGTACAACCCGTTACCATTGTGATCCCTTCTAACCAGCGACCACTATTGGGATCAACTTCTAGCCACAAAAAATCCAAGAAACATAAGTCCTCGAAGCGGAATTCCGACCATTCCTCGTCTTGTCGTTCTCCCAAGTGACTTCTTTTGTCAATGAATTCAGTGGATTGCTCGACAGCGATGAATTTTTTGAACAACCACATCATGATATCGAATCAAGTCATGCTTGATTGAGCGACTCCAAGAAGGAGCCCTACACTTTGTCATCCCTGAGGAGTTGAATAACGCTTTCTTGGAACTATGTTCCCGTGCCCTTCTTGTCAACCGGAGCATGGGTGTCGAACTAATGAAGAAGAGCTCCGAAGACGTGGAAGTGTCAATAGTTAAGTTAGTGAATCTATAGTGCCTTAAATGCCAACGTGACCCTAACCAGTCACAACAAAAGCTTAGCGTCCAAGAACTTTATGCTCTTGGAACAATCTGACAAGGCTACCGAGTGCTATGGAGCATAAAGTTATCGAGATATCGGTTGACCTGCACTCAGCGAATAGAAGATGTGTTGAACTTGAGAAAGAACTCAGTGAATGTCAAGATTATGTTATCCAACAACATGATCTTGGCTTTTTGAAAGCTCTTGACCAGGTCGCGTATTTTTTCCAGATCCCGCTCGACAAAGGGAAGTTTGATGCTTGGAAGGTTGTTTATAAGGGCGAGTTGATGGCGATTGAGGACATTTTGGATAATGCAGATGATAAAGTTGTGGGCGGCAAAAGGGTAGAGAAGACTCCTCACATCGACGTCGTCAACATCACATTGGACTGACAATGATGTACTCAGAGAGTGACTTTTCCCCTTTTTTTGTATAGGGGCCTTGATGATTGTCGTTGTGGTCTACTTTTTTTTTGTATCTCGACGATATTATACGCCTTTAATATTTTGTGAACATGGAACCGTGTAGATTTTGACGCTTTTAACGTTATTTTGACTGTGATTATCCCTTTCGTTTTACTTTGCTCGTGGTGTATGCGGTTATTTGCTTTGCTCATTAGTTGCTTGGATTATAATGTTTATTTTTTCATGCAGTTGTATTCACTTGATTTTTAGCGTAACCTGTGACGTACCGGCATTTCGAGGCTTATTTTTATGTTGCATGGATATCGTAATAATGACGTTCGTGCTTATTTGTCTTTGCCAACGGGTGTTTTTGTAACACCGTTTAATTGCATCTCTGTTGAATGGGTACACTAAATGCTTTGGTCATTGTTGGGAGGGATTCATGTTCTCATGCAAGCATCCTGCCTAAGTCAATAGTCGGTAATAATAATGAACAACAGGGATTCACACGGATGCAAAATTTTCCTTAACCAAATTTCATTAATCGTGTTTTGGCCTCGTTAAAACCTCCATAGTTAAAATCCTCCTTAGGGAAGAAAACACCTTCGATAGGAAAGATGCACCGAATACATTTAAGAAATTAAATAAAGTAAAACTTCAGGTGTGTCGCATTCCATGTTATCGAAATAGCTTCACTGTCTAAGTGTTCTAAGCAGAAGGCACCGTTATGCAAGGCTTATCAGATTCGAAAGGGTCCTTCCCAGTTGGCAGTAAATTTTTTGTTCATCCGGTCTCTACATGCTTCTCCTCTCTTTCTCCATACCTAATCGTTTTCGTGGAAAGTCCTTGGTTTGACTTTGGCGTTATACTGTTTGGATAACCTTTGCTTGCACTCAGCTTCTTTGATTTTGGCCTTGTTTCTCAACTCATCGAGTAGATCTAGTTCCATCTTGAGACATTCTTCATTGAGTTTCCAATCCTGAAACTATCGTCTCAAATTCGGCTCGCCTACTTCGAATGGCAACATGGTGTCAGTTCCGTATGTAAGATTGTACGAGGTCTCGCTAGTTGTAGTGTGTGGTGTGCAGCTATATGCCCATAATGCCTATAGTAATCCTCCATCCACTTCCCCTTAACCACTCCCAACCTTCTCTTAAGCTGAGAATGGACAACCTTGTTGGCGGCCTCCGCTTGGCTATTGGTCTGGGGGTGTTCCACGAAGCTGGTGGCATGGCGGATTCCCTATTCCTTGAGGAATTCTTTGACCTTGCGGTCGGTGAACTGCCGATTGTTATTGGTAATTATGGTATGCGAAATGCCAAACCTGCATACAATGCTCTTCCAGATGAAGTTTTGGACTTGTTTGGCTGAAATCTTAGCTAGCGGCTCTGCTTCTATCCACTTCTAACCATGGGACACCGTATGAAAGCATTTCATAAACGAGACGCTCGGAGTGGGTAAAGATACTTAAATCACCATATCATTGCGTCCTTTAGTTTTTCCCGTTGCCAACTTAGATAGCTTATCAACTCGCAACTTGTTCTCTCTAGGGATGTGTTCTAATTTTACTTCCTTGAACGTCGATTGCATGTCAGTTACTTTATGGTAGTATTTTAAAAGCAAGGGGTCCTTTACTTGGAACTGTCCGTTCACCTGTTCCACGGTCAATTGGGAATCGCTTAAGCAGCGGAGTCGGGTTACTCCCAAGTTGTTGGCTAGGGTGAGGCCAACTATCAGAGCTTCATACTTGGCCTGGTTGTTTGGTGTTTGGAAATTGAATCTAAGCGATTCTTGACCTTCACTCCTTGCGGTCCCTCTAGGATGATCTTTGCTTCGCAACCTTTGACACCGGAGGCACATCAACAAAGATGGTCCAAAGGTCATTTTCAAGGGTACTTGTTATAGCTCGCAAATGAAGTCGGCCAAACATTGGGCCTTAATGGGTCCTCTTAGTTTGAATCGCAATTTGTACTCCGACAATTCCATGGACCATGCAATCATTAAGCTGGCCAGATCAGGCTTCCGTAAAACTCTCCTGATAGGGCAATTGATCTTCACGATTACGGAATGACTCTGGAAATAAGGGTGCAACCTTCTTGCTGCTTACAACAGTGCAAGCGCAACCTTTTTGATCGTCTGATATCACGTTTCGGCTCCTTTTAATGCCTAGTTAGTAAAGTAGACCGGTTCCTAGCTGTCCTACTGGATCACAACTACGCTGATCGCTTCATTTGAGATAGATAAATAGAGCAAGAGTGTGCATCCCAGTTTTGGTTTCTATATCACCATGGCAGAGGACACAACGACTTTGATATTGGTAAATGCTTTCTCGCACTTGGCGTCCCATTTGAACCTATCGACCTTCCTTAGAAGCTTCAAGATCGGTCTGATTTTTTTGCTAACACTGGCAAAAAACGTGGGAGTGCGATCAGTCGTCCCACCAGCCGTTGGACTTCTTTCAGATATTGAGGACTTATCATGGTTAATATCGTTGTGCACTTATCCGGATCCCGTGATTGGTGAGAATAAAACCCAAAAATTTTCTCCTCCGACCTCGAAAACACATTTGGACAGGTTCCATCGCATATTGTATCGTCTTAGCTTACGAAAGTCTCTGGTAGGTCTTCTAAATGCTTGTCGATAGTGTCCGACTTGATGATCATGTCGTCAAGATATACTTCCACGTTCCTCCCAATTTGGTCACGAAAAATTCTATCCATCAATCGCTGGTAAGTGGCCCCAACATTCTTCAGGCCTAACAACATGAATTGGTAATAGTAATTTATTGTCTCAGTGATGAAAACGGTATTCTAAACGTCCGAATGGTACATTGGAATTCAATTATATCCTGAGAAGGCATCCAAAAAGCTTAGGTAAATGTTGTCGGATGTTCCATCAACCAGACGATCTATGTTAGGGACAGGCATGCGTCCTTTGGACATGCTTTGTTGAGATCTATGTAGTCGGTACACATTCTCCACTGACCGTTATTCTTTTTTACTAGGACCACATTTGCTAGCCATGTAGCTAGGAAGTATGCAGGTTGTCTCAGCTCAACAAATTGAAAGAGAGGTACATGAGGGTGAAAAATGTTTCATACTTTTTGCTTGTTCTGTGGATGATGTTAAGAGTAAGAAAATATGGTCGTAGTTCAGGAGTTTATGGATGTGTTCCCTAATGAGATTCCAGGACTTCCACCTAAAAGAGAAATAGAGTTTGCAATAGACCAAATACCTAGGGTAGGACCTGTCATAATTACTTGATACCGAATGGCACCAGCCAAATTAGCTGAGTTGAAGAAGCAACTTGAAGATTTATTGGAGAATCAATTCATTCGACCTATTGTTTCACCATGGGAGCTCCAATAATGTTAGTAAAGAAGAAAGATGGTTCATCTCGTCTATGCATAAATTATAGACAATTGAACAAGCTTATCATCAAGAATAAGTATCCTCTTCTAAGAATAGATGACCTATTGGACCAACTACATGGGGTAGTTATCTTTTTAAAGACAAACTTGCGCTCAAGGTATCATCAGATCTTAGTTAAGGCTGAAGATGTTCAAAAGAAAACTTTCAAATCAAGATATGGCCATTATGAATTCTTGGTTATGTCTTTTGGAGTGACCAATGCTTCAGTTGTATTCATGGATTATATGAATCAAATCTTCAGGCATTTTCTTGATAAGTTTATGGTGGTATTCATAGATGATATCCTTATCTATTCTCATTCAATAGAAGAACATACAGAGCATCTCAAAACTATTTTGAACATTTTGAAAGAAAAGCAATTGTATGCCAAACTTTCAAAATGTGAATTCTGGATGTCTGAAATACATTTTTTAGGACATGTTATCTGTGCTCAAGGAATCTCAGTAGATCCTTCTAAAGTGGAGGTTGTACTCAATGGGAATGTCCTAAAACTGTTACAAAAATTAGAAGTTTTGTGGGACTAGCAGGATATCACAGGAGGTTTACAGAAGGCTTTTCTAAGATAGTTTCTCCTTTGACTCAACTGACCAGAAATGATCACTCTTTTACATGGATGGAGCAATGTGAGAGGAGTTTGAAGTTGAAGATGTTAACTAATGCCCTTGTTTTGACAATCCTTGATATAAATCAGCTTTCGATGTTTTCTGTGATACTTCCTATCAAGGATTGGGTTGTGTGTTGATGCAGAATAAGAAGTTTGTTGCTTATGCTTCTCAACAACTGAAGGTGCATGAAAGGAATTACCCAACTCACGACTTGGAACTAGCAACAGTTGTTTTTACCTTAAAAGTCTAGAGGCGTTATCTTTATAGAGCTAGTTTTAAAGTATTCAGTGATCATAAAAGCTTGAGATATTTATTTGATCAGAAAGAGCTTAACATACGGTAGAGGAGATAGATCGAGTTCTCAAAAAGACTATGATTTCCAACTTATGTATCATCCTGGGAAAGCAAATGTTGTTGTTGACGCTTTGATCCGTAAGAGAATACAAATGTCATCACTTATGATAGAAGAGCGTGAAGTAATTGAGGATTTCAGGAATTTAAATTTGGAGGTTTCTATATCTTCAAATTTCATTAGTTTTAATGCACTTGTTATAACTAATGAGTTTTTGACGAGGGTGAGGGAGAAGCAATTGGAGGATTTGAAATTGAAGAACATCTTTAGTCTTTTGGGCACAAATAAATCTAAAGATTTCTCTTTGGGAACAAATGATATTTTGAGGTTTTAAAGGAAAAATGTATACCAGAAGACCATGGGTTAAAACAAATAGTTTTATCTGAAGGTCACAAAAACAAGATCTCACGATGTAGTTGTAAAACAAGTTTACATCCAGGTATGACCAAGATGTATCAAGATCTCAAGAAGTCTTATTGGTGGCCTAGTATGAAAAATGATGTAGCCAAGTTTGTTGCTGCTTGTCTTACTTGTCAAAAATCCAAGGTTGAACATCAGCAACCTAGAGACATGCTAACTCAATTAGACATCCCAGTGTGGAAGTGAGATAGTATCTCTATGGATTTTGTGACCCACTTACCCCGTACTTTGAGGAGGCATGATTCTATATAGGTCATTGTAGAGAAGGTGACAAAGACTGCACACGTTTTATCTATTAATTTGAGAATATCTATGAAGAAGTTGGATAAGATTTATATTAGCGAGATAGTTAGATTGCATGGTGTCCCCTCCAGTATAGTTGTAAAACAAGTTTAGGCCAAGTTCAAGAGGGGAGTGAATTGAAATTTCAAAACTTCAATTGAGTGTGATCAGTGTGATTAGTCTTGATAGTCTAAGTTGTACAATTGAGTGTGATTAGTGGAATTTTTCTTGCTTATTTTTAAGAAAGAAAGACTAAATGTAGCTATTGAGGAAGGTGAACCAATATAAATCTTGTGTGTTTGAACTATCTCTCTAATCTTGATTCGCGTATTGATATTCTGTATAAATTTAAATTTGTGTTTTGTGTAAAAATATAAATAAATTGTTCTTGAAATAAATCGATTTATATTCTAATATTCAACTGCTCAATACTATGCATTAATTATGGGTATTGCCAGTTTTGTATTCATTAAACTGTTAATTAGATCTATCTGATTTTTTTTTGTTCTTGAACTATATAAATTGTATTTTACAAAAACTAATTTCAGTTGATTGTTTTTGTTTCAGTATAAATTTGAGAAAATTATTGTCACTGGTTTGCATATTGGTCTGATTGATTGATGTGTGTAATTAGTTGAAAATCATTATCAAAATTTCTTTGTGTTATTCAAATTGATTAATTTGAAATTCAACTGACTGAAATTTTCTTGAATGCACTACTATGAAAAATTTAAATCAATTATTTTTTAGTTGAAATTGATTGTTTTCTATAATGTACTTGCAAATCACTGGTACCCATGTAGACATATCATGGTCAATAAGAACTTCCCTCTCAGCTTTTGAACAAATAGCTTAGTTTAGTCTATGTGATTTCGACTATCATTCAATTAAAGGGAATTTTGTTATGACATAGGTATTTTTACTTAATACACAACTTAGACAATGGTTCACATATCATCCCAGATTTCTTATCGTTTTTAACAACCACTTTCATATAACATAATTCACTTAAACAAAATCATAAATTAATTAAATATACAAATTAATATTTTATTTACTTTTATATTTAATATTCATATTCAATTTGTTAAAGAGACAAAAAGGAAAAGTGAATATCTTGAGCAAAAATTTATTCATTTGAGCAAAAATAAGGCTGAGAGTAAAGATTGAGTTTTTTGTTTGAATAAAAAATTCTTTGTTTGAAAGAAAATAAGGCCAAGAGCAAATATTGAGTTCCAGATTTATTGTTGCTCGAGAGAAAAATTCTTCACTTGAGAAAAAATAAGGCTAAAAGCAAATGTTGAACTTTTGCTCTATTTTTGATTGAATGAAAATCCTTCCCTCAACAAAAATATCTCAAAAATTAACTTTATGCAACATAATCAAATTTTTTTTCCAACCTTTTTACCTAAAACCAGCTTAATAAATACAACTTTCAAACAAATTCAAAAACAACCATGATTTGTTCAAATATGATCCTTTTCTCATTTGAGTTCAACCTTGATCAGTCAAACTCAATATATAATTTTCGTTCACATCAAACTCATAAACTAATATATGAAAGACTATAGAAAACTAACTTTACTCATATTCAACACCCAGTTTAAAAAACTTTATACTTTAATATACATAATTTAATATTATGTCAACATCTTAACAAAAGTAGCAAATTTAAAGCATTGTAAAACAATCCTCTATCAATCAAAAACTCAAATAACATTTTCTCTCAATTTCAAACACTCAAATTATATCTAAACAAAACATAATCCCTGCAAAGAAATCAAGATGACCAAGTTGGTTTCACATCTATATAATATATCCTAAGACATGATAGAAAACATAAATAACTTTCCTTATTTTACAATAAAAAAAAAGCTCCAACTCAAGCAATAGAATCACTCAAAATCTAGAAACATGGAACAAAGTATCCAAATATAAAACAAAAGTAGTGTAAGCATAACTAAGTTCAGAGAATAACTTTTATTGACTAACCCCATCAAAATTTATGACAAATTCAAAAAGAAAAGAAAAAAATAAAAAATCTTTAGAATAAATAAACACTCACTTTACTAAAAATTGATTGGTTCAGTCCAACTATTATAATATGTGTTAAAGGAAGAGAAGTTAGAGACTAATCCTATATATAGAGAGAGAAGAGAAATATTTTTGAAGTGGGGAAATAGATAGAAAAGTAACCGGTGTTACAATTTATTATAAATTAATAATCTTAAATATTATAATGAAAACGGTAAACAAAATTAATCGAAGCAATTATATCAATTCATATTATTAATTATTAGTATATATATATATATAAACATAAAATGTGTACAAATATGTAAAGGAATACAATATTTGATAACTTTTTTTGGTATTATTTTATAATTTAATTAAAGATTAATTATTTAATTTAATAAAATAAGTAAAATAAAAGTCTTGCATGCACTCTGGCGCTCAAGTCAATAAAAGTCCTCGTAATGCAAGGTGAATAGGATTAGAGTACCATGCATCTTGGATTCACTTCTCTATTTTTAGGGATCTAGATGGGCCTTGATTGGCTTGGGCTGAAGGCCCAAACTGCCATAGGCGTTATTTTGTACTTCACTGGAGGTGTCTGAGTTGATGGTCGCCATGTGTCTGTCTTGTCAATGCTTATGTGGCTAAGAAGGAGTAGGGGCTTTGACCAATATGCCCCCAGTTTCAATTGGTTAGTAGTCAGTCGACATTGAGATGACATGGCCATGGCTGAGAACCTTTGGTCAACATATATTAGTAAGCAATTATATATTTGATGGGTTAGCGGTTCTATAGTATAATTTCATTTATTAATCTTGTTATTAAAATTAATAGGATCGTTGCCACAATGTTCATAGTTATTCTCATCCTCAGAAATGTATTTACAAATTTCAGGGTTCTCCAAAGTGAAGATGATCAAGTTGACTTCCTTATATGCAATGACACGACCACCAATATTACCACCAAAGATAAGAAAATAAGATGTGGAAAGGTAAATCCCAACGAAAAAGAAAGGTGTTGGGTGGTGGTGGCGGCAGTGCATGGGAATAGATTCATCTGATGTTCCCTGAAAAATTTAGAATCTGAGTAGTTTGTGGGGAAGAGGAACAACACGGGAAGCTTATTACTTTTTTGAATGCTATTAGGTGAAATAAAAGTACTCCGAATAGGAGGATATGGGACGGTGGTCTAAAAGAATAAATAGTGGGGTCTGGCTATAGGGTCTTGAACAAAAATGTTAGCTCCTCAAGTAAAAAGTGGTGTAGGGAATTATAAAGTCTTAAATTTGCAGGTTTAGCTCAACTGTGTGTATAGAGGTCTATTTAGAAAAGCTACCAATTAGGCTTAATTTGGAAAAGAGAGGGGTTCGCTACAAGAAAAAGGTTGTTTAGAGACCAATTTTTAGCTACCAAATGAAATGGTTGCTAATTGTGACCAAAATAGTCACCAAATTAGATTTTAGTTGCTAAATAACTACAAAATAGAAGTAATGATTGAATTTAGTGACCAATTAAGTCAAATAATTGGTATCTAGCATTAGATACCAAAGTTTTAGTGACTTATGTCATTAGATTCTAAATTGGTATCTAATTAAGTTAGAGACTAATTTAGAATCTAATGGTATAGGTCACTAAAACCTTGGTAGCTAATGTTAGATACCAATTATTTGACTTAATTGGTCACTAAATTTAACCATTACTTATATTTTGTAGTTATTTAGCAACCAAAATCTAATTTGGTGACTATTTTAGTCACAATTAGTAACCATTTTATTTGGTAACTAAAAATTGGTCTCTAAACAACCTTTTTCTTGTAGTGGTTGTAGTCCTAAGCAACTTATGCCCATTGCGTAAGAAGGCTGAGGAAATTGCTCAACATGTTCTTATCAATTGTGTTGTTGAACAAAAGGTGTCAGACAATTGTGATAAATGGTTAGAAAAAGTGTGAGACAATTGTGATAGGTGATTAGGTATTTAATCTGTTAGGCCCCTAACTATCATAAACCATTTCCAGTGCTTTTATCTTTCAGGTCTTAGTAAGAAAATAAATTCAATTTGGAGGGATATGTGGGTGGCTATAGTGTGAGAAATTTGGATGCATAGGAATAAAATAGTGTTTAATAGGAGGGTGGTGGATGATGGGGAGATCTTTACATTAGCACAACTCAAAGCATGGTCTTTGAACAGATTGATACGTGTGGGTGTGTTTGCAAGTGTGATACGTGTGACCTTTATTGTAAATGATGTTAGTAGAGACTGAGCCTAGGGACAACTTATTTGTACATGTGCGAATTGTATTCATATGACTCATTTGTTCTCTGTAATGTAAGGTTGTATTTGGTTGGTTTATCTGTACCTCTATCATGATAGTTGATAGTGGCGAGTTTACACAATAGTAAATTGTGTAATGTAAGATTGTATTTGGTTGGTTTATCCGTACCTCTGTCATGATAGTGGCGAGTTTACAAAATAGTAAATTGTGACAGGAATTATAGATTATATATATATATATATAACACATTAACAACTTTTTTTATCTACAAAGAGAATAAGTAAAAGAAATAAAAGAAAGTATTTGAGAGATATTATAAAAGAAATAAAAGAGATATGTATTAAAAGTAATTTTTTTTCATTTTAATTGTAGTTAAAATTTGTACAATTCAATCAAGAATATGACAAGTGGAGCAAAAGAATTAATTAGGTTTGAAATTTGTTTTAAATTTTAATTGCATTTATTTTAATTGGGTGGTGATTTTATTTTATTTGGAATTGAATCTCATATCCAATCAAGAAGTTGAATGGTATCACAAAATTATTAATTGTTAATTGGGTTTGGATTTGTTTTGAATTTTGATTGTATTAATTTGAATAGAGTGACGTTACAACTTGATAGCACCCATAACAAGATAATTTTTTAATGGCATTAATTTTAATTAAAATTAAGCTGACGATAATCTTTTTAATGGCATTAATTTTAATTAAAATTAAGTTCATGATAATTTTTTTAATGATATTAATTTTAATTAAAATTAGGTTGACATTGAGTACATCCACCCAAAAAACGAAAAGAGTCCGTGTATGGAGGAATATAACACGTTTATTACGATTTTATTTTATTTTATATTCAATCATCTTTACACGATCTTATCTTGTTTGTGAAGTTCCAATACTGCAGATAATATATACATCCTACAATTTTACCATCAAAATCTTAATTTTAACTATTTTTAAATGAAAGGTTTATATGGATGAATTATAGGTTGGAAATATGGAAAGTATTTATGAGACAAAAATCTAAAGAATTTTGAGCAAGGTTAAGTAAGAAAAGAAAACATAATAGTGATGTTTATTAATGCAACAAAATGTTTTTGATGGATGGGTAATTTTATTTATAAGTTGAGGAATAGTTGAAGATTTTTGAAATTTTAATAAAATGTTTTTTTAAATACTTTTCAGATAATTTAATATCAAAAAATAATACTAGTTCTAGTGTATTATTTTTTTATTTGTTTAATTAGAAGAAAGTCGGGTTAAATCCATCTTTTAAAAAAACATAGATTAATTGGTTTAACTTAATTGACAATTTTGACTTCAAATTATAAGGATGTGATATTGTTTGATGTTGAAATAGAATTTTTATTATTATAGCTAATATAATATTAAATATAATTTTTATGTATGACTTTGGTACAGTATTTAGATTTAAGGAAGTGCAGTGAGTTTGATATATATACTTTTTACTGAGCGTATAAATAAACTAATTAAATTGTGTAAAATTAGGTGATCAGTGGTCACAATTATAATGCAATACTTTTTATTACAATCAGAAAATAATGTTGGGTCCATATTATATTTTAATCTAGTTTTAATACTTTTTCATCACACTTTGTATAAAACTATGGTTAAAACTGTAAGTGCCGATGTCTAGTCAGAGATTAATAACATAAATATAATTTTAAAAAAAATATGAAACCGTTTAGGAATTAATAACATAAATATAATCTTAAGAAAAATATGAAACCGTTTAGGAATATATTTTTAAAATAATTCATTAATATATTTATTATTTTTAAATAGTAAATATATTTATATAGATTTTTGAAGTAGAGAAAGAGACAGAAAAAGTAACTGGTGTTACAATTTATTATAGATTAATAATCTTAAATATTATAATGAAAACGTAAAAAAATTAATCAAAGCAATTATAAAAATCAATTAGTATATATAATGTGTACGATGTAAAGGAATACAATATTTGATAACTTTTTTTGTATTATTTTTTAATTTAATTAAAAATTATTATTTAATTTAATAAAATAAGTAAAATAACTTCTTTTTATTTCAAAATAATTAAATATTTTTTTTCAAAAATAACCATCACAAATTTTTGTATATTATTCTTATGTTTTCAAAAACAAAACTATAAAATTGTATCTATTTTAAATTATAATATTTTATTATTACTGTAGTGATAGAGTGATACGCTTACATATAAAGATGAAACACAAACACCTTCTCACAGGAAAACATCCAAGATATACAGAGTAAAGGTGCATGAGCAAATAAATCACAAACACCTTTTCACAGGATAAGCAAAGACACCTTAAAGAAAAAAAACGTAACGCTCACAAATAAATAAAGCGTAAATTAATTCAAAAATCATACGAACAAAACTAAATTGACCTGAAAGTCATTGATTAATGGAAGACATCCACTTAAAAAAACCAACTGATACAACCATGTTGATCCAACTTTTCACAACACAAAAAAGAGAAAAACAAAACATAATCTATAACATTTTCCCAACAAACTCCACCTAAGACTCATAAGCCAAATAAACTAGAACAAACAAAAAAAGAAAACACAACACATTCAAAGAGATCTTCATCAATTTCATTCATTCATTTGTTTGTGTTGAGTCCAACGTTGTCACTTTCATCAGCCATGGATTTCCCAGTTCCGATCTTCATCTTCTTATTAGAACCAACAGAGTCCTCACCACAATCCTCATCGTTCTCAGAAATGAATTTGTAAAGTTTAGGTTTCTGGAAGGCGAAGATGATCAAGGTGACTTCCTTATACGCAATGACAGGACCACCAATGTTACCACCGAAGACACGACCATGAGAGGTGGAGAGGTGGATTCCGAAGGAGTAGGAAGGTGGAAGGGTGGTGGCTTCGGAGGAAAGGGTAGATGGGTTGTCATAAAAGTAGGAGCCACTGAGAGAGAGTATGTTGAATGGGCCATAGGCGATAACAGCAGAAACATCATCGGTTTCAGAGAGAGTCACAGAGGCAATGGAACCGAAGGCGCTTTGGATGGCAAGGCTGGTTTGGTGGCGCCGAGCAATGTCAAGAATGGACTCAATGATGTCACATCCTGAAGCCACTTTCACGATGAGAATCCTCGTGGTGGTGCTGGGTGGTTGTGGCGGCGGTGCACGGTTGATCGGATGCTCCCTGAAGAATGCAGAATCTGAGTAGTTTTGAGGGGGGAAGTCTAGCATGAAGTTGATTGCCATTGAGTTAAAAAAGGAGAAAGATATGGATAGAGAGAGAAGGTGGAGGAAATGTTTTTGAGTGAGAGAGACTGAGATGGAGAAAATGAAAGGTCTATGGATGAATTTATAGTTTGGAAGAGTCGGTGACTTATTGAAAAAATACTATTTAGGAGAAAAAATGTAACTAATTTTAGGAGAAAAAATTATAACTCAAAGGATTTGTGATATTTTGATGTTATTATTTCTTTTTCAAATCATTTAACATTAATATATATTATTATTTTGTTAATATAAAATATTTTATTAATCAAAACTGATATCAAATAGAAGTATAAAATAAAAATAGGAGTATAAAATTATCATTTTTTAATTTAGAAAAAGGTGGATAGTGATGTTTATTTGATATCAAAAGAGAAATAATAGTTCTAGTATATTTTTTATTTGTTTAATTAGAAGAAAATCGGGTTAAATTTCATTTTTTTACAAAACTTGATGTGATTATGTTAATTTAATTGACAATTTTGAGTTCAAATTATAAGCATGTGATATTGTGTGATATTGAAATAGAATTCTTAGCTATTATAATATTACATAGAATTTTTATTTATGACTTTGTTATAGTATTTAGATTTAAGGAGGTGCAGTGAGTTTGATATATATTTTGTTACTGACTGTATAAAAAAACTAATTAAATTGTGTAGAATTAGTTAATCAGTGGTCACAATTATAATGTAATATTGTTTATTACGATCAGAAAATAATGTTGGGTCCATACTATTTTTTGAATTTAATTTTAATCCCTTTTCATCATTCTTTGTATAAAAATAATGGTTAAAACTGAAAGTGCTGCCGAATAACTAAAGATTAATAACATAAATATAATCTTAATAAAAATATGAAACAGTTTAGGAATGTATTTTTAAAATAATTCATTAATTATATTTATTATTTTTAATTTATTTTATTTATCTAAAAATCATTAAGACCTGTTAAATGAGAAAAAAAAGAGAATTCAGTTAAAAAACATCACTACATAATCTTGATTTTGAATTTAATTAATATTAAAATATATGAAAATTCTGATCAAAATACAACATCATTGGAGAAACTAAATACAATTACAGTTTTAACACGATTTTTTAATTTTTTAATCGATCAAAAGTTATCACTCCTAGATTTGCGTACATTATGTTTTGAATTTTATACTTCATATTTAATTTCCATTAACATTTCAACTTTTGGTACGAAATTAACAGGAAAAAGCAATATATGTGTATTTATATCAATCCTGTATTAATTTATACCAATAAAATTATGCATCATAGTAATATATAAAAAATTATATAAATTAGTTTTTGTTTTACTTTTAGCAATATTTTAAGTTTACCATACAGTGAACTACATCAATATAAAAATTTGTAACAATATATAATAAGATTTCTTTATTTAATATACATAATTTGTGTTATTATTTTATTTTTAATAATATTTTAAAGTTATAATACAAAATTGAAGAACTATAATAAAAAAAACATAATAAAGAAAAAATAACAAAAAAACTAATAGCTAGAAACTTCCATCTAGAGTTACAAAAAGAATAATACTCATATTCTATATTTAGCTATATATAATTAAATTTTTTATTATGACATCACTTAACCATAATATATATTATATAATAAATAATTATTTTTAAATAATGAACTAAAATAAAACATAATATAAAATTCGACATAGTATTTTCATTAGTTTCAGTAACAAAATTAATTAAATTGAATTTTTGAAATTTTTACTAATATACTATATTAAATTTTATTTTTATCTACTTTTAAAAGTTTTGTTCTATTTATTAATATTAAGAATAGGAATAAACAAGAAAAAAAAAACTAAAATTGCATGTAAAAGTTATAAAACATTTTATAAGAAATGTCAACATTTTCTTTTAAAACGTTCCTTATATTAAATACTTTATTTTAAATATTTAATGCGCATTGAATTTTAATATATTAAAAAAAACTGTACATTTTGTATTTAATATATTTTCGTATTCAATTCCCATTATATATATTTATTACATATTTAATGTATATTATAGTTTATGCTGTATTTATAAGTTATAACAATATAATACAATATGACATTAAATATTTTTTTCTGTATTTAATATTTTTATATTTAATGCCCTCTAGTATATATATTTATTTTATGTAAGGTTTATTTATTTTATGTAAGGTCTTAATGACACATAGTAATAAATCAAATACTTTATTTTAAATATTTAATGCGCATGGAATTATATTGTTTTCATAATGATAAGATATTATTATATATTCAATGTATATATACCCATTAAGATATAACCAAAATATTTTGTTAAGCATACTTCACCTATTAGATAATAAACCACATATATTAACTTTTTTTTTACTGAATCCTCTCTTAAAGTGATGAGGAGAAGATTTAAGTACTTTAATTAGAATAATATTTAATAAAGTAATTTTATTAAACATATTATCATTTTGATGTATTCATATCTTTATTTTACTCTTAATTATATTTTATATATAATTTATAAAATTTATAAAAATATATGATGGGATTTTAATTTTGATACACATTTTATACTTCAACCTCATTCTTTCATTTATGCATAATTTGTTCATATTGCTTAACATAATTAATTATTATATAAAATAGTTGATTAGTTGCAAAACTTGTGAAATCCAATTTTAGAATGATATTGATTATTATTTGATATAATTATTATATAATCGATTATAAATTTAATATAATCAATTATTATATTTAGAAAGATAAAAATATAATTTTTTAATGTAAAATTGTTTAAAATTATGCCTTACACTTTTATTACACAGCAATGGAAACATGAATCATTAACTAGAGGTCTAAACACATCATACTTTTGTCATATATTATGAATTCCATTTTAACCCTTAATTATAATTTTAAATTATAGAAAGAAAATAAATAATGAGTATAAAAATAGTTTGAAAAAAAAATGAACATTGTTCTCAAAATAAAAATGGTAATGTTTATAAGGATAAAATAGTCAAAGAGTGTATAAAACATAATTATGAAAATCAATTTAAATTGTTAATTTTTATGCATCATAAGTTTGACTCAAAAGTTGACGAGAGAATCATCCTTGGCTAGTCATTACATCGTCATGCATATAGAGCATATAATAAGAGAATCATGCTAGTTGAGAAATCTGTGCACATTACATTTGATGAAACTATCCAGAATATGTAGGATAGGGTTAAGATAGGTGCAGATGATGATGATCCAACTAGACAGAGGCTCGATGCAGAACTGTTAAATGAACCAGAGAAAGTTACACAACTGTAGGAAAATCAATCAATTGATCCTATCATTCAATCGATTGAATTTGGAGCTACTGTAGAGAAAGTTGGTTTGCCTAAGGAGTGAAGAGTTCTTAGAAATCTATCCTTGGATAATGTAATCGGTCAAGTGTAGAGAGGAGATTCAACCAGGAGATCATTGAACCTCTATTATGAACACATGACCTTTGTATCACAATGGAACCCAAAACTGTGGCTAAAGCATTGAAGGAAAACAATTGGATAAATGCAATGCATGAGGAGTTGAACCAGTTTGCAAGGAATGAAGTCTAGACTCTTGTTCAGAGATCAAAGAAGATGAATGTGATTGGAACCAATTGGATTTTTAAGAACAAACTGGATGAGCAAGGAGTCATAGTGAGAAACAAAGCAAGCTTAGTTGCTAAAGGCTACAATCAAGAAGAAAGGATTGACTTTGGGGAGACTTATGCACCAGTGACCAGATTGGAGGCAGCTAGACTACTGTTAGCTTATGCTTACATGAATGAATTCAAGCTTTTTCAAATGGATGTCAATAGTGCTTTTCTAAATGGATACATCAATGAAGAGGTATGTGAGTCAACCTCTAGGATTTGAAGATCACAAGTATCTAGAACATGTTTACAGACTCAATAAGGGTTTGTACGTGTTAAAGCAAACACCTCGACAGTGGTATTAGAGGTTAAGCAATTTCTTGCTTTCTCAAAGCTATGAGAGAGGAAAAATAGATAAGACTTTGTTCATTAAGAAAGCATGTAATGACATTATACTTGTTCAAGTTTATGTTGATGATATAATCTTTGGATCCACTAATGAGAATCATTTTGAGCAATTTGTAGCAGTTATGTAAGGAGAGATTGAGATGTCTATGATGGGAGAGTTGAACTACTTCTTGTGACTGCAGATCAAGCAATTCAAGCACAAGACTTTTCTAAGTCAAGCAAAATAATGCAGGGAGTTTCTAAAGAAGTTTGAGATGGAGAATTGTAACACCAATTGCTATTGAATGTTATCTTGATGCAGATGATAAAGGAGTCAATATAAAGCAGACCAAATACAGAGGATTAATTGGCTCACTCCCTTATCTGACAGCAAGCAAGCTAAATATAATGTTCAGCAAGTGCCTGTGTGCTAGATATCACACTAATCCCAAAGAATCACACTTCATGGCAACCAAACGAATTTTGAAATATCTTAAGGGGACTATTAAAAATGCATTATGGTATCCAAGTGAGGTATCATTGTGTTTAGTTGGCTATTAAGATTCTGATTTTGTAGGTTGTAAATTGGATAGGAAAAAGCACTAGCAGAACTTGTCACTTGCTTGGATCAAGTCTGATTTTATGACACAACAAGAAGCAAACTTGTGTAGCATTGTCAACAACAGAGGCATTATATATAGATGCTAGAAGTTGTTATGCACAAAGTCTTTGGCTTAAGCAACAACTAAGTGACTTTGGCTTGAATCTCTCTAGAATTCCTTTATTTTGTGATAATACAAGTGTAATCAATCTAGCAAATAATCCTGTTCAATAATGGTGACTGTGAAATTCACCACCATTTTATCAGAGATATGTTAACAATGGTGACTGTGAAATTCAATTTGTTGTTTCTGAAAAGCAATTAGTTGATTTATTCACTAAGCCACTGAACAAGGAGAGATTTAATTTTCTGAGAATCGAACTTGGCATAATTGACTTGAGCAGTGTTATATGAGACAAATTAAGCAATTCTGACAAGGTTTTAATTTTTGCAAATTGGCTCAATCAATTGAAACAGTGATTCAATTGATTGATATGTTGTTGCATTAATTTTAATTACTTAAAACAAAACTGTAATTACTTATGATGCATATATTTTTATTGTGTAAGCTTGGACACTGGTATGAAAGGTCTGTGCAAGCATAGTTATAGTCAAAGAATGGAAATTGAATGACTTGAGGCATGGTCTTGGCATGTGCAAGTGAAGAATTGTACAAAGTGCCACATGTCTTCGATTGATTGAAAGTCAAAGAGTCAAAAAGTTGTTGTTAGGGAATCATGAAGCTAAGTTTTGTCTGTTTCAACTAATTGAAAATCTACAAAATCCCAACTATCGAAAAAACAACAAATTGATTTGTCATTCTTTACACAATCTTTTGCTTTATTATGTGTTGCATTACTTTGCACGTAACTCTACATATAGCACGCATTCTGCTTCACATTTTTGCACTGCATAACTTCATACATTCAACTCTGCTTAGCCTAAGTACTCCTCCTACCTTCAACCTCTTTACTATCTCTTCAATCATGTTGGAAAGAGAGTTCTTGTGGAAGAAAGCAGTGAAAATGGACACCTAGAGAGGTGGTTTTCGGGCAACCAAAAGCCGATCAAAATCTACCTTCATGATGTCAGCAAAAAATTCATTAATAGCCCAAAGTTTTTGACGATGGAAAGGAGAACTTGAACAATGTCAAGAGGATGTTGAAGCATCAGAAGTTGGATAAGTTCTTGAATTTGACAGGCAACTTGTATCCTGATCTAGTGAGAGTCTTCTTCACCAACCTGTCTTTTGTGGATAACATAATGTGTTCCTATGTGAAAGGAGTGGACATCGTTATCACAAATGATGTGTAAACTATTGTTTCTGGTTTAAAGGCAACACTGCATCTCCTAAAGGTTTCATCATGGCACAATTTTTCAGATCGTGTTTGAGGAATCCAAATGCTAACGTGAGAGGCTACCCAATTAGAGGCCTTTACATGAACCCCAGAATCCTTGCTTTCATTATATTCTGAAAACTCACTTCGAGAGGCTACAATCATGCTTTCTAATCGAGGATGACATGATCTTGATGTACTGCATATTGCACAGGGACAAGATCAAATGGGTTAACAAGATCAAATGGGTTAACGTGATCAAGGAACACATGATAAAGATAAGAAAGTTGGTCAACTACCGCATTCCATATGTGGTTTTAGTTTCCAAGTTTATTGAGTATTTTGAAGTAGACTTGGAAGGTGAGTTGGTTGAAGTTGTCAAGCCCTATAATGAAGTTTCTGTTGCCACTTTTCACAAAATTAGACTCAAGAAAGTGAATGATGATCACTGGATTTGTAAAGCAGACTAAGATGAAGGAGAAGGAGTAGGACAACAAGAAGATCAGGCTAGACCGAGTGCTACTGTTGCTGCTACAGATGTTGGAGAATTTGCTTTGATTCCGTATGCACCTCTAGTGTACAGAGGTGAACCTTTTTCGAGGTTTGAGCATATAGTCTTTGATAGGCTCAACACAATCAGTCAAGATTAGAGGAGCCATCACGAGTTTTTTGCAACCAAGTTCCAATACCTAGATGGACAAATTAAAATGATTCAAGAGCAGTTAGGAGACATATACTTTGGCTGAACAAAATAGAATCATGCATGCATTTTCATGTAGTCGGTCATAGGTACCTTCAAACCCATTTGATGAAGTCAATGGGGGAGAAGTAGTGTGTGTGTTTGCTATTGTTGTTTGTATTTTTTATTGTAGGTTGCTAGGTTGCTGCTATGCCTACTATTGTTTCTGCTGTCTGTTGTTGCTATGTTTTTTGCTGGTGTATTTCAGTTCAGTTTAATTCAGTTTGGATCTAGTTTGGTTTGGTTTAGGCTCTAGAATGATTGGTGTTATCATGTAATGATGCTCTCATGTATTTCTGATTTCTATATTAATGGAAAATGGTTTTTTGTTTTGTGTTTAACACTGGTTTTCAATTTGAAGGAGTATCCAACTACAGGGAGTTTTGACAGTTTATGGTTTGTGAACTGCAGAAAATCAATCAGTTGATTTTCTGGTTCAATCAATTTATTTATTTTTGAATGTGCTATAATAACAAATTTTCAATAAGTTTTTTTCTGGTTTCAATTAGAATGAAAATCTACTGGTGTAGCTCATGCAGGTTATTCTGATGCAAATCAACACACATTGGCTTGTCTTCATCAAATTGGTGGAGAATGTTAGCACTAAAGCTACCATGTGATTTGATGAAGTCAACTTGGACTAAGAATGAAGATCATTTGAAGTTGATATTAATTAAGGCTTTCTGAGTTTTGGACAATGCAAATGCGACCAATTCGACATTCTGGCATATGGCTATTCAGACTAAAGTTTTTGAAGATACGACCATTCTGGACTGAGACTTTTAGAGATACGACCATATGGAGACACGACCATATGGAGATGCAACCATACACGGATACAACCATACAAAGTACAGCCATACTAAGATACGACCATACAAAGTACAGCCGTACTAAGATACGACCATACAAAGATACGACCATACGGAGATGCGGTCATATGGTATTGGCTTTCGGTCATGCGGTCATTTGAAGATACAACCATATGGAGATATGACTATATGTCTTGGCTTTTGGTTATGCGGTAATTTAAAGATGTGGCCATTCTAAGATACGACTATGAGGACTTGGCTGATGGTCATTCGTTCATTCGGTCTTAAGATTTGTGTGAGAGTATGGTCTATTAACCATGAGCAAGCTCTTTTTAAACCATTGGAATGAGCTTAAAAACCTACAATAACTAAAATAGTTAAACCTGTTTCAACAAAGGCTTAATCATTTTCAAAAATCTCTTTTTCAAGGTAATGCATTCAATTTTTTCAAAAAATCAATTTAATGAAAAATATGTTTTGAGAAAAAAAATCAATCGATTGATTTTGGATTTCAATTGATTGAATTGAGTAAGTTTAGTCAGTTTTAAAACTAGTTGCTTTATAAAACAATGTGGTTGTTTTCTCAAAACACGTAACTGATATACTACATTTTTGAGAGAGCTTAAGGCACGAAAAATAATGTTCATTCAAGAGAAGTTAGTAGGTCTTTGAAAAATCAAGTTGAAACTCTCTATTGGTGAAAAACGTTCTACTCTAATTTTGGTTCATTAGAGACAAGTTTTTCTACACTAGTTTTTTGTCATTAGACTGTTGTTGTGGAAAATTGAATTTGGGTTTTATATTTTCATGTATTTGTGATTGATTAGTCTACAAATTGTATTGGGTTTACATTTATAGGAGTGTAGTAGGGTTTTTCATTGGTTTTTGTATTATTTGTAGAGTTCATAGGTGTTTTTTCTACAAGTTGAAAAGGGTTTCTTGCAGAGTGCAAGTGTATTGTGTTGAATATTGATTGAACGTTGGGTTCTTGAGTGAATTTCTTTGCCTGTTGGAAAAGAGACTGGATGTAGCTCTAGAGGAAGAGTGAACCAGTATAATTCTTGGTATTCTTGCTCTCTCATGACTATCTCTTAATTTGCGTTTGATTCTGTGATGTTTTATCATATCTTTCTAAATTCAATTAATTGATTTCGACTTTCAATTGATTGTTTCTATTATTCAATTAACTGATTTCTTGTTGTGATGTTCTGCGAGTGTGTTTCAATTAATAGTTTGTGTTGTACTTTCAAAATTCACATGATTGATTATTTTAATGAAGGACTTTCATTCTTTCCATTATTCTTTCCATATTTTGCAAAAATCTTTGGAAGTTCAATTCAAGCCCCCTCTTAAACTTAGCTTAAAATCCTTTTCAACATTGGCATAGGAGGTAACTTCTACCTACTAGGTAAAATAATCAATCACTACCAGGATGAAATGGGTCCACCAATTCATCTAATACTGTCAAGTACAAAATGAGAGGTCTCCCAAGAACTAGCGGATGCAGTATTGGAGGCTCTTGTAAATATTGCTTTAGTCTATTAAAAGTTACCTGACAGTCTTGTTGAAAAATATGTTGGCCGAAGTTCAAGAAGGAGGCGAATTAAATTATTAATTCTTTTTTAAAACAAGTTGGAAAGAATGAGTATTATTATAGATAACTAATCACCAAACAATATATGCACAAATCAATCAATTAAATTGACAAAACAGAAAGCTAAAATGGAATAAGTTTGTGCAAGCAGTAAAAATAGTTGGCTAAAAATGTCAAAACAACTGATTGAATTTTTCTAGCAAAGTACAAATAGAGAAATAACAAGTTAAATTTGTAAATCAATTTATTAAAATTTATACTTTAGCATTAGAAAAATTCTAGCATTTGCAACAGAAAAATAGTTAGCTAAAATCAGATTTTAACCAATTAAAAACTTTTAAACCATGAAATATTTTAATGAAAAACCAGTAAATCAAATTGGAAAGTACCTTTCAAAATAATTCAAGAACAATACTATTAAGAATCTCAAACGATTCAACATTTGATGAAGTCAAGCAATTGGACAAAGACAAAGTAAAGTATGGAAGCTAAAGAAGAAGACTTAGGCCTTGTCTTAATGGGTGTGAGTGAATGTGGTTGAAGTTGAAGGTAAACCTATGCAAAGCTCAAAAGAAACTACTTGGCACAATTAAAACTTTCTTGAAAATAAGTAACAAAACTAAGCAAAAGCATTTGAGGAAGATCATTTTGAAAATTCAGTTTTCAGCAAAAAATAAACTGATTCCATTTCCATGAAGTCGATTTGTTCACGATTTGCATATAACTGAGTTAACTATTTTTCTTAAAACAGTTTGGGTATTTTGGGTTTTAAATACCTGGGACTTTTTGAGCGATTGGCGAACGACGAAAAACATACAGAGAAGAGAATTGTGGACAAGTGTGTCAATAATTATGAGAGAAAAAGATTGTGTGATTTTTCGAAGATTAAAAGAAGTTTTCTTGAAGAACAAAAATCTTGAAATTGTACTGTGCTATTGGAGTTCTTCAAGCCCTTGCGCATATTCACCTTCACTGAAAATCAGGGGTTTTCTACAACTCAATTCTAGAGTCTGTTTGATTCAAGTATTGTGTTCTTGGTTTGTATGATTGTAATTGTTTGATTCAATTGGGTTTTGGTGATGCTATAGGGTTTAACATTGTTATAATTTGAATTTTTGGTGTTGTAGGGTGTTAGTTCTGAAATTCAGTGGTGTTTTGTAATCTTGCAGGGTGCAAGAATTGTTTTTGATTGTAATTGTGTACAATTGAGTGTTGTTAGTGGAAATTTTCTTGCTAGGGTTACAAGAAAGACTAGATGTAGCCCTTGAGAAAGGGTGAACGAATATAATTGCCTTATGTGATCTTCTCTCAATCTTCTCTTGCATTTGACTCTGCACTGTTTTAATTTTGCTATAATGTGTTTGTGCTTATGTAATTGTATCTTAGAAAATTTGTTTTCTATAATTTCAAACCGCTATGTGCTATTTCAAGCTTTTCTGAATATCTGTGAATCTATGTTTGATACAACTGTTTCATAAAAAGTCTTGAAAATCTAAAATTTTGATTTTGTTGCTTTGCTTATTTCCACTCTGGTTTTCCGGAAGATTTATGCGTGTGCATACATAGCCTAGCTACTTTGAATAGTTTGATATATTTTGTACTTAACTCTCATTTGACTTGTTCTGAAAATCTTTAAACTGTTTTGCTACATAATTAGATATCAATTCCTTGCTTGAATAAATTATATTCATCGTGACTATAATATTGTATACTACAAAAAAAATAAAAATTACTAACGAGACAAATCCATCGAAAATATCCAAAATCCGTCGGTAAATTGATTGTATATAAATTTACTGACGGATTTCTGAGTTCGTCAATAATTACCGACGAATTTAGGATAAGTCCGTTGATAAATTTAGCTAAATTATCGATAATAATATTTTATTGACGAACATATTTTCAAATATTGCATATTGATGATATAACCAATAATCCTGTCCTGAAATCAACCAGCTAAATTTAGAAAATGGTAAGCTGGAAGATTTTAAAGCAAAGATGTGAAACTAGTTTGTGCAATAGTGTTGTCAAAGCAGAACCAATTTTCAAGTATGTGCAAAATTTATGCTTCCAAACTTTTTCAAAACAGATTGTAAAAACAAATGACAAAAGATGAAAAACAAAGTAGTTCAAAAACAACAACAATGTAAGTAAGACTTTATATATTCACTTGCAGAAAAAAGTTTTGTCAAAGCTTTATAAAACTAGTGAATTTGTCTACTAATTTTGAACGAAAATGATTGATTCCAATTGGTAAAATTGATTTATTAATCAAGAAACATATACAAGATCAATTATACAAGCTTCACAGAAAAACAATTGATTACAAACCAATTTCAGTTAACTGATTTTGCTGTCAGCATTGAGTTTTAGGTGTTGTCCAGAATAACAGTCAACTATTTTGAAAATTTAACAAGCTGTTTATACTAGAAAAATGTGAATGATGCAGAGATGATCGCAAATGAATATGGAGCAAGGCATAGAAGATCACACAAGTATTTTTATACTGGTTCACTATTCCTCAAGAGCTACATCTAGTCCTTTGCAAAACTATGCAAAGATTTCACTCAAAACATTAAGTTTACAATCAAATACACAACAAGGACTCAATCTTGAACCCTACAAGATTGATTCAACCATTATGCGGAACCCTACTACATAAGATGCAACACCCTATTGCTAAATGTCGAACCCTATTGCGGTGTATTATGCAAACTTACAGCACACAAACAAAATTACAATAAATTTCACCACAAACTATACTCAAACACCCTATTCAAGTATAATTCTACCAAAGAACATATGATTTTCGAATTATAACACTCAAGATTACAACACAAAAGCCTAAAACCGATCTCAATACAGAAAGAATCACTTGTCTTGATGAGAACTAGTTGCTGGAAGAATCTCCTAATCAAATGCAAGCAAAATTCCTCTCAAGAATGAGAATCAAGGATATTTTGATCCAATATTAATCAGCCTCTTAAATCTTGAAGGTATTCTCTCCAAAAAACGCTCAAGTGAATGTGAAATCTTTTTCCAGCTCAACACAATGTAGTTTCAAGCTCAAAAACATGTTGCCCGCATGTTTATATAGTGAAAGCTACACTAACAAGTAAAAATAATCAATTGTTTTTTTTAAAAACAATCAGTTGTTTTTATTCCAGCACAAAAATAGTTAACTTTTTTTTAGAAACAGTTGATTATTTTTGTTTTGCAACAACTCTTCTCACAAAATAGGCTTTCGAAAATGCTTTTTCACTTGAGTAAATCGGAGTCCTTTATATGCAAATGATGGAATGAAATGAAACAAATGCAAACTATACATAAGACACTCTATTTTACCCCAACCAAGGTACCAAAGCAATATTCCATCAATTCTTCCAAAGCTTCAAGGATTTCTTCATTAAATCTCCAATTCAAGGTTATTTGCAACAACTCCAACACAACAACTCCAACAAGTGTTCGTTCCACTCAATGACCTGTTTTTACGCAGTAGTATGAATATTGTCTTTCAAGTGGCACTTAATTGGGAGATAAATCTAGCGATATAATTTAGCCGTCTCAGAAAACCCTGAACTTCTTTTTCCATGCATCGATATGGCATTTCTAGTATTACACACACCTTGTCTGGGCCTACCTCTATCCTTTCTCACTGACAATGAAGCCCAATAGCTTTTCAAACCTCATGCTGAAGGTGCATTTAGCTGGATTTAGCCTGAGTTTGAATTTCATCAACCTTCCAAATAGCTTTGTTAGGTTGACAAAAGTGTTCTTCAAATATAAATTTGACTATCATATTGTCGACATAAACATCGATTTCTTTGTTCATCATGTCGTGAAAAAGAGCCACCATTGCTTGTTGATACGTTGCCTCGACATTTTTAAGCCCGAAAGACATCGCCTTTTAACAAAAGGTTCCCCAAAATGTGATGAAGGTGATTTTTTCAACTTCTTCGGATGCCATCTTGATCTGATTGTACTCGAGAATCAATCCATGAATGAGAATAGCGAAGAAATAGTTGATCTACCAAAGTATCAATATGCAGTAGCAAAAAATCATCCTTTTTGTACTGGAACCATGTTCGCCACCTTTAAGGGTATTTTGCTACTGCCAAAAAATCCAACATTGAACTGCTTATGCACTTCCTCTTTTATTTTCAAAGACACCTCTAGTTTCATTCTTCTTAACATTTGCTTGATCAGAGGGCATTCTGGTTTGAGTGGTAATTTATGTTACACTATGTCGAGGTCTAATCTGGGCATATCCTAGTAGGACCAAGCAAAAACATCCCTGAACTCTCTCAATAGAGTATGTAACTGTCTCCGTGTTTCTTTTGTCATACTGGTGCCTATTTTGACTTCTTATTCTTCACCTTCTTCCCCAAGATTGATTGTTTCAACATCTTCTTCATGGGATTTTGTTTCTTTTGCTTCTTGTTCTACTAATCTCATCAGTTTAGGAGGGGGTTCATAGCTTCTTCGTAATCATCTTCCACATTATCGACAGGGAGCATAAAATTAGGACATGAAATATTTGCATTATTATTTTTGAAATATTCGTTAACAAATCTGCATTATTCAAGTTTATGAAAATAAATAGGCAAGAAAAAGGAAAGGTGAAGCATAGGATGAAAACACAAATTTATGGCAAAAAATATGCATTCATGTCACCACTGAGTTTTTCAAAACAAAGCAAACTATACAAGTGGCAAATCGCAAAGTGTTAAGCCAAACTAAAGGACTCGTTAAAAGTATTACATTTCACTACACACAAACACCATGGACAAGTCTACAGATTTCTAGTTGTTAAGTTGCACATCAAGAGGATAGGGGTGCACAAAACTCAGACTTTCATCTTCGAGCTTCTTTTAATTGTAGCCATTTGACAAACATTTATCCATCTTGCGTTGTGGAAGCTCTGTTTTATGTGGCATAGGATGTTTCTTCCTATCCTTGGCTCGTGACCCTCTAGCCTGGCCAGGCTCCTTTCTCTCCTTTCCACAACTATTATTTTCTTGTCTACCTTGCTAGCCTTGTACCCCAAGCCATATCTTCCCTTATTTTCATCCAATTCCAGCGAGAGTACAAATCCTTTACCATCTCTGCCTAGCCGATCCCCATACTTATACCCTCTTTCAACATAGTTCTCGCCATCATCAAGGATGTACTTGACAAGTAAGGTTTTAACTTGAAGCACTTAACGTATGTAGTGCCTACAATCACCAAGGCTTGGAAAGAAGTTTCTAAGGCTTCCTCAACAACCTCAATGTATCTAGTAGACAACGGTCCACTTACTAGTAAATCCTCTTCTCTAGAAACTATTATCAGCTTGTCGTCCACCAAGAATTTCAGCTTTTGGTGCAAAGCAGATACGTGCTGCCAAACACACCCCAATTTCAATTAGGAAGCTAAATTTGTAGTATAGCTAACCTAGGACATTCTTTCCAAAGATTACTCAGTTGTTCTCTTAAATGAATTTGGAGATTTTAATGAAATAATTAAATTTAATAAAATAAAAATAGAATTTTAAACAGATTAAATATAATAAAAAAACATAATTTTAAAAATATTAGATATAATAAAATAAAAATAGAATTCTAAAAAAGTTCGATATAATAAAATAAAAAAAGAATTTTAAATAGAATAAATATAATAAAATAAAAATAGATTGGATAAATGCAATAAAATAAAAACCAACCCGACATCTCTTCGGCTCTCCCAAATCCCTCACTGGCTCCTAAAGAAAATCCTAATTACATGTGTGGGTCAAATTGTAGAATCAGATGTTCCTTGTAATCATTGAATTCATTAGACGTTGTGTTCTTCTTTTTTTCAAAAATAAAGGACCTTACAAAGCTAAAGCTAATGTCCACGTGGGGTAACTATCAACTTCGCATTTAGAATCATTGCTTTGATGCATTCTTGAGCCCGTTGGTAAATGGCAGGTGTATAAATAAGGCTTGGAGGTTTTTGCAAGGTACTAGAAACGTGCATCTTTGGATAGGATTGCCCTAGTTTTGGTCTGTTGGGCTATTTGGGTGAGCTTCAGCTTATCGGGGTATGAACATATAGGTTTAAGTGAGAATTTGAGGCATTTGAAAGATATTAGGAATGCACATCCTTGGATGGGATTGCCTCAGCTTTGGTAAGTGGGCTTTAGCATATTGGGGCATGAGCAATTACGTTTAAATGAGAGTAGGGTCAGTGTAAAAAATTGTTCGTGACAGGGAAATATGCTTTATAAAGAGAACTCACACAAGTTGTCCCAGTTTGTGTATGGGGAGGTTGATAAGGTCTGCAAGGAGGATGGGTTATTTCGGTGAGGTAAAAATAGGATAGCAAGGGTACGAGTGAATTTGGATTGCCCTATCATTACTTCTTCTATAATGTCTTATTCTCAATGGATTGGTCAGTTGGTGACTCATTTCTAACAAGGCATTTTGATATTCAATTTTCTTTTTTTTATATTTCTGACACGTATTATTAGTCACATCCTCTTGTTACAAAATTAAGCTTTATGAAAACTATCACAATCATTCATCAATCAATATGGACTTTATTGGACTTGTAACATGACCAGAGGTTAAAAAGGTGATGAAGAAAAGTGTATAAAGGCTCAAAAAATATTTGTGGGCTAAAATTTTTTGAAACAAGAATCATCAATAAAAGGTCGGAAACAATCAAGGTCTTCAATGATTGATTGTCGTCATTCTTCCCTTCTTCATTTTTCTTTCTTTCTTTTTTCATTTTTTCTTTTCTTTTTTTTCATTTTTTCCTTTTTCCTTCTTTTTTTTTTCCATATACCAATGAGAAGCTCTTGATATACTTCTTCTTTGATGAATATCTTTCGTTAAGATCTTAGGAACTTTCCTTCTTTGATGTACTTAGGGCCTTCAGCATAGCCCCATTTTTCACAGATTCAGGTGCTTTCGACACACTTTTCTTTGACGAATTTAGGAGTTTCAAACATACTCCTCCTAATGGAACCTTGGACTGATTCTCAACATGTCGATGATCCTTGTTAAGGGTATTTTGAATGAGATATTTATTTTTGTCTCAAAGAGGAAACAAAGGATGTGTAAAATTGTTTAGGATGAAGAAACATAGCCATATATCATTTCGAATCATGATTGCTTAATTTTCAAGGAGATTAACAATGAAACAAAATTTAATGACTTCCAACTCGTGGCATTTTTTTTCTTTTTTTCTGTATTCTATCTTTTGCTTAGATTGTCCTTGCAGGTTTTCAATCTAACGAACTTTTTTTCAGTTTTCCTTTTTTTTAATTCCTCTGAAGACAAAAGACGGAGTTTAATTGTTTGGCTAACAAGCAATAAGATGATGTTTCTACCCTAGTGTAATAATTTCCATGAGTAATAAAATCAATCGATTGTTTCTACCTACTTAAGGGCAGTGTGCGTTTTTCTGAAAACAACAAGACATTCTGAGTGATCAATTGTGAAATTCTAAGAAAGAAAAACATGCCCAAATTGTGGAACATTTTCTACATTGACTTACAACAAGAAAACCTCAAGAACTTGAATCTTGGAGCTTCACTTTGAGTGGTTTTTGTGCATCCTTGGTTTTGCACCAGAGCTAAGTCTTTTGCACTGGTTTTATATCAATTTTATACTCTGTTTTTGTGCAGAAGCATTTCTGTTTTGATTACTCTTGTATTTTGAGTGGTTTGGTTACAAATTGCATACGGTTTGTGGTTTGTAATTGTGTGATTGTATTTCAAATTGCATATGGTGTGTAATTTGGATTTTGAGTAGGGTTTTGTAGCTTTTGTGGGGGTGTAGAGGTTGTGTACTGCAAGGTGCAATTGTATTGTATTGTATTGAATTGGATTGATCTTTGTGATCTTTTTAGTGAATTTCTTTCCTTGTAGGCAAAGAGACCAGACGTAACCTTTGAGGAAGGGTGAACTAGTATAAATATTGGTATTCTTGAGCTCTCTTTATCTCTTTCTTGATTCACGATTCATCTCTGCTGCATATTGTGAAATTTGTCAAATTTTCAATTAATTGATTTCTGGTTTCAACTATTTGATTTCTCTGGATTGCACATTACTGATATGTTCTTCATAATACTATGTTTCTGGAAACTGTATTTGTTGATTTGTGATTAACTATTGGCTTTAAACTTTATTTGTGATATGTAGTGAAAGTTTCATTTCTAACATTTTTCAATTCTGTAAAATCAATTAATTGATTTCGAGTTTCAATTCATTATTTTGTACCACTGCTGTTATTGTCTGTTCTCTGCAACTGATTGTTGTGTCTGTGCAATTGATTGATTTCTGTTAAAATTTCCAGTTTTCAATTTTCAAAAATTTGCTTCTTCTGTTCAATTAATTGATATTTTGAAACTTAACCTTCTTTAATAAATTTCAATTTATTGATTTTTGCTTTCAACTAATTATTTTCTGGTTTTTGAAGAATCTTGAAAAATCACATTTCCAATTTGGATAATTTCACTATTTGAAATAATTCTTTGAAATTAGTTGAGTTTCTGTTCAATTAATTGTTTTCTGAATTCAATTAATTGAATCTCTCTTGTTTTGTACTTTGAGTGTTTTTTAGATGACTGTTTATATTATTCAATTGATTATTTCTGGGCAGGGTTGTATTGTCCACTTCATTTAATTGATTGCTTCCGCACTTTAACAAATTGGTTTTTTCTGATTGCGTTACTGTGGGCGAATTTCAATTGATTGTTTTTGTTTTTCAATTAATTGATTTTTACTATGCACTTCAAAATCAAACTTTTCATTGTTTTAGTAAAGAACTTTCATTCTACACTTTATTACTTTCCATCTTTTGCAAAAATTTTGGAAAGTTCAATTCACCGCCTCTTGAATTCAACCTAAACTACTTTTCAAAAGGTTTGATTTGGGAGGGAGATCAATGGGATTTTGGGGGTATGTATAGAAAGTGAAGGGGTCCACATGGAAGTTTGAATCACTGGTCCAGGTGTAGGGACAGGGAGTACATGAGGAGTGTAGGGAGTATCAAAAGCAATCGTGGCCCATTGGCCCAAATGAGAGAAAGAGTGCGTGAAGAGAAAGTAGGAGTGTGAGAAAGAGATTGGCCTAATGGCCCAAATGAAAGATAGGAGGTGCATGAAGAGAAAAATACAGGTGTGGAAAGGAAACTGACCCAAAGGACAAAAAGGGTGTGGGAAGAGAAAAAAGAGGGGTGTGAGAAGGACTAACGGTGAGTTGGCCTAAAGAGTGGGAGCGGTTCATGAAGAGGAAAAAAGAGAGGTGCGAGAAAGAGAATAGCCTGGTGGCCCAAATAAGAGAGAGGGGGTGCGAGTAATGGAAAGAGGGGTCTAGAAGAAAACGCGTTGCACCCCCTACAACTTTTATTCCGTTTCTCTTTTTTTATTTGTTAACAAATTGGGCCAAAATCTTTCTCTTCTTAAAAAAATGAAACTATATAGATTTTAATTTCTAAAATAAAAGGAAAATGATAATGTAACAAAAACATAAACGAAAAATTTAAACAAGTAAAATTATATTCACTTGTTTTAGAAGATTTTATTCTTCCTTGGCGAAATTAGGTGTAGACAATGAAAATAATCTGAAAAAAAAATAAGGCATCAATTAAAAAACTCATGAAGATGAATTAAAGTTAAATGATTCAATTACATGCATAATACTTTATATTCTAAAAGAAATAGGGGTTGAAAATATAAATAAAATAACATGCAACTTTACTTCTTTCTCTTTCATTTATCACCATTCATTGATAGGAAAAAGGAAACACACACTATGGTTTAGACAAAGGAAATTCATTTATTAGATAAGTTGCAACAAGCATGCTTTTAGATACATAACTTTTTACTTAAAAAAGTAAATAAAACGATGTGGAGAAGCTCTCCACCTCTTATTTCACTCCAACAACACATTATAATAACTAGAGCTAAATAAAACAAAACAAAACAACAATAGAAAAAAGTAAAAACTACATATTCGGATGTCTTTCTGTTTCATTTCTTGTGTCTTTGTGTCCTTATCCTCACTTCAAATATTCATCAACCATCAACTAATTATATTGAACCTAATTTGTTGTCACCTTATATAAGATCACCAGGGTTGTTGTTATTGTTGTTGTTGTTGTCATCCCCTTCTTCACCTTTAGGAGTGTATTTTATAATATCAGGATTTTTATAGATGGAAACTGTCAAGATGACGCCCTCACCAGCAATGACTTTTCCACCAATAACACCAGTGAAGATTTCACCTTTAGTGGTGGAGAAGTTGATTCCAAAGGACAAGGGACGAGGAGGGGTGGCTCCAAGGTGAAGGGTGTAGTGGTTGTTGTATAAGTAAGAGCCAGTAAGGGAAAGTAAATTAAATGGTCCATGGAAAACAAGGTTTGGGGCACCATGGGTTGTGTTGCGAAGGGTTACGTTATTGATGGTGCCAACGGCACTAAGGACAGAGAGGCTGACATGGCCTTGGTGAGAAATGTCAAGGATGCACTCCATGATGTCCCTATTTAGATCCACGTTGACAGTCAGGACCTTTACTAAGGGCTCGATTGGTAGGGGCACTGGGAGATGAATGGACCTTGACTTGTTTTTGGAACCTAGAGGTCGACCACGTGGTTTAACTGAAGATAGGGTTGTGTCATGTTGAATGGTGGAGGTAGCTAGTGGTGGTGGTGGACTACGCTTGGAGGAGGAGTCGGTATGGTGGTCCATAGAGGAAACAGAGTCTAAGTTAGAGATTTGTGTTGGATTATTGCTCATGGTGATGATACAAGTATAAAGATGTGTGAATTGGCTTAAGAAAAAATAAAGTGTTTTGAATGAGACCTCGAGAGTTTGGTTGGTGAAAATACAAGAGACTTGATTGTGACGGTGTAAAGTTTTGTTTGTGGGAATTTTATAGTGGGTGGTTGTGACAGTGACTTGTTGAGAAGATAATAATAAAGGACTTAATGATGGTTTTTTGAAATGAAAAATAGTGTGCTAATGTCGACAGAAATAGGATACGCTTTAAGCAAAATGCAACAAATTAAAGATTTGGGAAATTTTATTTGTAAAAATGTAATATAATTTATAGTTGATTAATTAAATATTTTTAAAATATTTATTGGAATTTATGTGTGAAATAATCTTATATAGAAATAATGTAAAAAATATATTTATTAACATAAAAGAAAGAGTGTTAGTGATTATTCTTTTCAATATATTATTTAATTGGTTTAATTATGTTAAAGTAATGTTAGACTCATTAATTAAATTAAGACAATTGTTTTCTGCATGATACAAAATTGTTTCTTACACTTAATAAATTCTTAATATGTCAACAATATCTTTGTTTTTATTTTAAAATTTATTTATTAAATAATTTTTTCTTTCTCCCACGTGCCTGTGCCCCTGAGTCACATATAAGTGCAATTAAAGAAAAAGCTGTTAATTTTTCTCTTTTTTGATAAATATTAATAAACTTTTTTAATAAATAATAAAAAAATTCTTCTCACACACAAAAACATCTCTATCATATGTATGTTACGTTTTAAAAGATATGATATATTTTTATTTTTCTTAACAATAATAAAAATAATGTTAGATTTTGTTAAGATATTTACAACTTAATATGAGTAATTTTAAAAAACATTCTTCTTCTCACACACACAGAAACATCTCTGTCATATATATGTTACGATTTAAAAGATATGTTTTTATTTTTCTTAACAATAATAAAAATAATATTAGATTCTGTTAAGATATTAACAACTTAATATGATTAATTTTAAAATTCAAGTTTGAACACATTTTTTTATTATTTACCAAGAAAGTTTGTTAATATTTATCAAAAAAGAGAAAAATTAACAGTTTTTACTTTGATGCACTTATTTGTGACTCAGAAGCATGTGAGAGAGAAAATTATTTAATAAATAATTTTTAAAATAAAAACAATAAGGATATTATTGATATATTAACAATTTATTAAGTGCAGGAAACAATTTATATCGTACAGGAAGCAACTCTCGTAAATGGCATGGGTTTCTATCTTTGTTATGAATCTCAAATTATATTTAATATTTGAAAATGGGTGTTGTCTCATATAGTGGTCCCACCTTAATAAAAGTCAATAATTTAAGAATATTTTAAAATCTAAGTCTTTCAATATCTTTAAAATATTTTTTTAATTTAGTATTATATTTTATATTGGATATTTAAGACTATGTTAAGACACCAGACAATCTAAAATTAACTAGATGATGTAATACCCATTAAACAATCTCATGAAATGAGAGTTTATAAGTTTTGATGAAAACAAATATTATAAGACTAGTTAAAAAATATAACAAATACTCTCTTAGAGAAGTATATTATAAAATTATGTTATATAATACACATATCACATCTGATTATAAGACATTAAAAAGGAAATTTAAAGATGCTAATACAAAATTGGAACATTGTGCAAAATATAGAAATTTCTCATATCAATATTAAACCATATGCAGAAAACAGAAATCTGAAACAAAGTCTAGAAATTAAAAAACACAAAATAAAATAAGAGATCTGAAACAGAGTCTAGAAACTAAAAACACAAAATTAAATAAGGTTAAGAAAGAATTACTTTTCAAAAATGAGAAATTAGGCAAAAGACAAATTAAATCAGATAATCAAAGAGTAGAAAATCTAAAGACAGAAAATTCTACTTTAAGGAAGACTATATCTCAATCTAATATTCACAGGAAGTCTTTAGATCTCTTGGTAAGAAGTTCAAAGAAATTTTATGATAAAATTGGAAAAGGATACAAGAATAACATAATATAGCACACTACAAGAAAAAAAGCTATTTAGGGACCAATATTTAGCTACCGAATAAAATGATTCCTAATTGTGACCAAAATAATCACCAAATTAGGTTTTGATTGCTAAATAACTACAAAATAAAAGTAATGATTGAATTTAGTGACCAATTAAGTCAAGATAACATTAGCTACCAAGGTTTTAGTCAATTATACCATTAGATTCTAAATTGATATCTAATTAAGTTTGAGACTAATTTAAAATCTAATGATATAAGTGACTAAAACCTTGATAGATAATGTTAGATACCAATTATCTTGACTTAATTAGTATTAAGTCTCATCATTACTATTATTTTGTACTTATTCAGCAACCCAAATCGAGTTTGGTGATTATTTTAGTCACAATTAGCAGCCATTTTATTTGGTAGCTGAAAATTGGTCTCTTAATAACTTTTTCTTATATTGATATATAAGTAATTTTGCGTGTGCATCCTCTAGTGGTATCTCAAAAAGAGAAACACAAAAAACTAACCACGAAAGACCTAGGACTGTAACATCCCTATTATAAGTAATTATATTCATTATTTTATCCTTACCTTACTAATAAGAATAAAAAAAAAACTTTAATTCCTATTTCTCTTATTAGAGTTGTCCTTTTCTTTTATGACTCCTTGAAGATTTTCCTTCCACTTGTTTCTATTTTTTGGATGTCATCTACTTGGTTCACCAAATTCCAAAGACACGGATAATCATAAAATTCAATGTAAGGATTGCAGAAACATTGTAACAATTCTAGAACTGGAAACTAATGAGTTGAATAAGGCACATAGTGGTTGCGATGGGCTCAAAGAACACAATATGAAAGCACACCGGGCATAGACAATGTATGCCAAGCTCAAGTACAGATTTTGAAAACACATTGAGTGCAAACAACATGTGTCGGTGGTGTAAACATATTTTCAAACAAATTTCTAGTTTAAATGATCAAACTTGCTCAAAACAGATTTATGATTTATCACAATGCGATACCAACTGAATATATTTCTTACACAACCAATATCAACAATTAAACTAATTATTAATGCAAAGAATCCCTACCCACTATCTAAACAGAAAATTAAAAACAACTTACTTGCTCAATAAAGAGGGATTCTTTGTGATAAAAGAATCACTAGTTTTGCTCAATAGGGAGGGATTACGTCTTTTGATGATTACAAGGATAAACACTCTTTCCTAGTTCGCTGATGAACATAAACAATGGTCTTCTAAAGCTTTTGAACACAGAAAATTTGACAGCAATTTGGCACTTGCAAATAGTAGCGTCACTCTTGTTCTTCTCTTTGAAACGTGTATTTATATAGGGGCTTGAAGAATATAAGCGTTGTGATCCCTTTTCTGGTATTTGAGTAGCTTTGAACTCATTTGAATGTCTTTATTTTTTTTCTTTTATCATCTGATGAGCTTGATCATTAAGAAGAATTGAATGTGCTTAAGGAAACAATAATTTCTATTTTATTCTTCACACGACATCCTTGATAGCTAGTAATACTTATCTACCTAGGTAGCATAGCCTTTTACACCAAATTATGGTAAAAAGGAACACCATACTAAGCAAATAGTTGGTGAGAGTCAACATAAGCTTGTGTTACGAGGTGAACAATGTAGCTTTAGCTCATATCCCAAGAACTCTTTAATGTAGATTTGACTTTGGTGCAAATCATGGCAGATGACGAAGACATTCTCTACAACACAAAATTAAGCCTTGAGACTATTTCTTATGTTAATGTTTGCTTAAAATTTGTTTACACTTATTGTTTGATCATCATCAACCTTACTAAATGGAGTGGAAAATTTGTATAGTATTTTATTGTTTGTCAAACAAAGTACTTGCACGTTGCATGATCTACTATTCTCATACATCATTTGTCAAACGTGATTTCTTCATGTTTCATGCTTTATTGGATTAAGCATTTAGTCAAATCATAGGGTTAATGCAATTATGCTCTAAAAAACTGATATATGTTAGTGTTGTCTACTTTTTTTTCTATATAAATAGAATGATTCTTAAAAAAGAAAAGGAAGTTGTCAATCATTCATAACCACATTCACGTACTCATCAACGACTTTGGTGCAATGACACGACTATCAGGATGTAACCTATTTAGTTATATATGCCTCTTGAAGTAGTAGGCAGGACCAAAATCATTCCTTTTTTTCTATGCCAAATGAATGTTTTCAATATTCTCATCGATATATCAGTAATACAACTTTGGTTGATATAAGTAAACTTTTATTAACTTTTAACAAGTTTTAATATATTCAGGACGTTATTCTAATATTATTTTTTTCCAATGCTCAAGTTATTTACATCCTTTGTGTATTAAGAGGAAGAATACTTACATATATGGATTCCTTGACCTTGTTGCCATTCAAACCTTTGGAATAAAGTTAGTGAAATGTAAACATATTTAATAAAGACGTTTAAAAATGGAGTTAAAAATGGAGGCACATATGTGTACTTAACACCTTACTTGCATAATAAAGAAACATTTTATAAATTAATACACATCTTTCTTGTTACTAATTTTATTTCAAATTATAGGAGTTACTAACAAGTAATAATAATTATTCATTGACAATCTTTGTGGTTTTCAGTGTTCATTGCACAAGAAAACTAATGTTTGGTAATTTCCTAGGTCATATAATTTAATATTATTATATTAATATTTAATACAAATTTAATATATATTAAACTCATAAGTGGCAATAGAAAGGTTTGTTAAAAGAAGTTTTTTTTTCTTTTTCTATAAATTTATGTTAGACATTATTATGAACTTTGACATGACATTTCAAAACTCAACCATTATATGTCATGATATGAAACATATTATTAAAAAAAAATATAAAATGGGGGATAAGGCCAAACCCATGGCAAGAAAATATGACAAACACTTTCTCACCAAGTTAAACAAAACGAAACAAAGAGAATTGAAACCTATTATGAAAAAAGTCTAATTTAATAACAAAATATAAAATATCATATGATTTAAAATCTAACTTATTATTAACACCTAGCGAAGTCAATTTGTCACCACAATGATTTTCTCATAGAATATATGAAAAACTTTGAATTCAATTTCTTTACAAATCCTGGTATACTTTCTCCGTCTCCCTCTTAAAAACCAAGAAATGAAATTAAATAAAACCTTAACAAAATAGGAAAGAGTCATACTTCAACTATATTTTAACTATGATACAAATTTTGTTATACTAATGTTTGAAAATAACTTGAAGTGAGAGGAAATTATATTTTACTTATGATTATTTTTTTATATAGTTAAATTAGTATATTTATTAAATTATTCTTACAATTTGAAGCTTAACATAAATTTATTTTAGAAAAAAAGTAAAAAAAAAAAAAAAAAAAAAAAAAAAAAAAGGAAGAAGCGTGATTATGCAAAGCGTGTTAAGTAGCCCACTGACATAGATAATGCACTTGGCAAATCCAACCGCATACAGCACAAGTTGAGCTCAGATCCCACTTGATAAAAGTGAAAGCAGTTCGGTCTGAACCAAACATAACCGTACGATTACAATCCAACGGCTCACATCACGCGTGTGTACTTATGTCTCATCGAATCCGTGTGACACGCACTCACTCTCTCTCCTCCCTCTCCCTTTCTCTCTCCCCCTCTCCTCCTCTGCAATTCCCGGTGGCGGAGAAACCCTTCCCACCGTCCAAACGACGTCATTTCGCTCTCCAACCTCACTATTCACATGCGTTTCCGCCACTGCTCGTAACGGAAGAAGGTTTCCACCAATCAGCGTTTCTGTTATTCTTCATCGACCCCGAGATTGGGAGATTTGAGAATCCATTTCTCTTCCGCTCCTAATAATTTATAGTCTTTGCTGTAAGTTAGGGTTTCCAAATTTCCATATCAATTTGCGCAAAGTTGTTTGGGTTGTACAAATTTACCTTTGGGTATCTGAGTAGTTCATTTTTTTTTTTCTTAGCTCCATTTTGTTATTGAGAATATACAATGCTTTTAATATATGTTCACAGAAAGTCGTTATGGTGTTTGCATACTGAACTTTTGTGCAGTCTTAGGTGATCACTTTTTAATTTTCTGAAACTGTATTCTCTTAAAAAGTTTTATTTGCTTAGGACACATGCAACTTAGTTGGCACCTACTTTCTATTTGATAGGGTTAAAGCATTCAGTCCATGGTCAGGATTTTTACCCATGAAATAGGCACACAGTAAGATAGTGGTATTAATTGTTTGAAATGGATGTTCAAGTGATAAATGCGGAAGGAAGTGGTCATCAGACAAAGGCAGATAATGGGGATGCAGAGCCAAGTGACAGTGATGTTAATAATGCTGAAAACTATGGAACTCATGCTGAGGATGGGATTTCTGAGCCATACGTGGGTATGGAATTTGACACTGTAGATGTTGCTAAGACATTTTATAATGAATATGCCAGACACATGGGTTTTAGCTCTAAAGTTGGCCCATATGGTCACTCTAAAGTTGATGGGGAAAGTTATAGGGAGTTTGTATGTGGTAGGGAAGGCTCAAAAAAAGGACTAAATGAAAGTTGCAATGCAATGATTAGGATCGAGCTAAAGGGTCAAAATAAATGGGTGGTAACAAAATTAGTGAAGGAGCATAGTCATTCCCTGTTGAGTTCCAGTAAGGCATACAATAATCAGCCAAGTAAGCATTTTTCTAGTGTTGGAAGGACAATGCCTGAAACTTATCAAGGGGTGGGTCTTGTTCCCAGTGGTGTTATGTATGTATCTATGGATGGGAATCGTGTTTCGAATCAGAATACTCGAGGGATGAAGAATATTCATACCACTCCTGCTGAACGAAGTCACCCAGTTAAAAATTCCTCATTGATGAATTATACTGTTAGGCCTTCTTTGCAAAGCCGGACATTGGGGAGGGATGCTCATAATCTGCTGGAGTACTTTAAGAAGATGCAGGCTGAGAATCCTGGTTTCTTCTATGCTATACAACTTGATGAAGACAATCGAATATCTAATGTCTTTTGGGCAGATGCAAGATCAAGAACAGCATACAGTTATTATGGTGACACAGTTCATCTTGACACAACACGCAAAGCAAATCAATATAGAGTGCCATTTGCTCCTTTTACTGGGGTAAATCATCATGGTCAAATGGTTTTGTTTGGTTGTGCGCTCCTTTTGGATGATTCGGAGGCATCTTTTATGTGGCTGTTGAAGACATTTCTGACAGCAATGAATGATTGTCAGCCCGTCTCTATAACTACTGATCAAGATAGAGCCTTGCAGACTGCAGTTTCTCAAGTTCTCCCACAAGCCCGCCACTGTATTAGCAAGTGGCATATCTTGAGAGAAGGCCAAGAAAAGTTGGCCCATGTATGTCTTGCGCATCCAAATTTTCAGGTTGAACTTTATAATTGTATTAACTTGACAGAAACCATTGATGAGTTTGAATCATTTTGGAATGGTATCCTTGATAAATATGATCTCAGAAGAAATGATTGGCTTCAGTCATTGTATAATGCTCGTACTCAATGGGTTCCAGCATTCTTCCGTGATTCATTTTTTGCGGCCTTGTCTCCTACTCAAGGATTTGATGGTTCTTTTTTTGATGGTTATGTCAACCAACAGACGACATTGCCATTGTTTGTTAGGCAATACGAACAAGCTTTAGAGAGCTGGATTGAGAAGGAAATAGAAGCAGATTTTGAGACAGTTTGCACAACACCAGTTTTAAAGACACCTTCACCAATGGAGAAACAGGTTGCAAATCTTTATACAAGAAAAATATTTTCAAAGTTTCAAGATGAGCTTGTTGAAACTTTTGTTTATACTGCAAATAGAATTGAAGGAGATGGGCCAAATAGCACATTTAGAGTTGCAAAATTTGAGGATGACCAAAAGGCATACTCAGTCTCATTAAACCATTCTGAGTTGAAAGCTAATTGTAGTTGCAAAATGTTTGAGTATTCAGGCATTCTTTGCAGACATATTTTAACAGTTTTCACTGTGACAAATGTACTTACATTACCACCCCATTACATCTTGAAACGTTGGACAAGAAATGCAAAAAACAGTTCCGGATTGGATGAACATACTGGTGAATCACATGCACAGGAGTCTTTGACAGAAAGATATAGCAATCTATGTAAGGAAGCCATCAGATACGCCGAGGAAGGGGCAGTAACTGTGGAAACATATAATGCTGCAATAAGTGGCATTAGAGAAGGTGGAAAGAAGGTTGCTAATGTGAAAAGAAGTGTTGCCAAAGTTTCTCCTCCTAACAATCAGGCCAGTGGGACTGCATATGATGACAGGAAAACTCCCACTCCAAATTCAGATACAACTCCTCTTTTATGGCCACGGCATGATGAGATAACGAGGAGGTTTAATCTTAATGATGTTGGTGGTCCTGTTCAATCAGTTGCTGATCTAAACTTGCCACGGATGGCCCCAGTCTCTCTTTATCGTGATGATGGTCCATCTGAAAACATGGTAACTGAAAATATAACTCTGTTTTTATTTCTATGGTTAACAGAACAGAAATCCATTACACTGTTGCGGTCCTTGGCTTCTTTCTTGTAGGTAGTTCTTCCATGCCTGAAATCAATGACATGGGTAATGGAGAGCAAGAACTCTACTCCAGGGAATAAAGTAGCTGTTATCAATCTTAAGGTATTCTCATTAACCGCAAACAAGAAAAGACCTTGTATTGTACTTTGTTTAGTTTAAGCCCAAATTTGGTTTGGCTGTCAATCCTTGATCAGCATGGGTATCATATCTTATGTAGTGTCCATTTTGTGAAGTACATTACTTTTCTCAATTTTGCAGTAATTAGTGTGGAAATGTAATCCACTGATATTTCAAGCATCATATTGCAGTTGCAAGATTATAGCAGGGTTCCGTCCACAGAATCTGAAGTTAAGTTTCATCTTTCTAGAGTTACTTTGGAGCCAATGTTGAAGTCTATGGCTTACATCAGCGAACAGCTCTCAACACCAGCTAATAAGGTTGCAGTAATAAATCTCAAGGTATCTTCATTTTATTTTCTAAGCTTATTCTTCTCATATTCACTGAGTTACGCTGGACTATTGGTCTAGACTTCTAGTACTAGAAAAGCAAAGATAATGCATCCTTATAATTCTATGATAATTTTTCTCAACAATAGTCTTCATGACAAGTTACTACAAAGAAAGATGTAAACTATTGATTTGTGATTTATAAGGTTAGAATTTGAGTAGTTGCTGCTAATTGCTATTTGATTTTGTTATTCTAGAAGATAATTTAATGCTTTAAATTTCGAGTTTTGATAACTGAACAAAGCTTGTTAACTGTATTTAAGGAGGCTTTGGTGGTATAAGGGAATGGTATAGATTATTAAAAGGATTGTTATGAGAGTGTTTTTGTTGCTTAGTTAGAGAAGTGACTAATATAATTTTCTCGGTTTCTTGTCTTATAAGTGTTTATAAATTTTATAACTTTCTCACTTTTTCTTCTTTTATATGTGCTTATAGATTGATATGGCATAATTTTCTTTTTGTTTTGACACTAATATACAATAAATAATTTTCTTAAATTATAAAGAAAATACAATTAGAAAAAATAGTGTTCCATTCCTCAACATCTAATGGTCAAGTGGGAAATGAAATTCTGACTTCAAAGCCATAAATTGAGGAAGTGTCAATTAAGTGGAGCAATCATGGCTATCAGACTCGAGAGTCTACCTAGACTTGTGGGAGCTTCACAGAGATCACTCGTAAACTCGTAAAAGTTTACATCATATGAAAAAATAAATTCAACACCATAATTAATCAAAAGTTTTTAACATTGTAATTAATCAAAATAGTAAACAATAGTTCCATAGTTCTAAAATAACTAAGTTTAACACATGACTATTATATAAATTCAAACTACGTCTAATAAATAAGTTCATAGAATTACAAAACATAATTTCTTAAGGCAATAACAATTAAATTACTAGAAGTGAAAAAATATCTTCAAGTTTCTGACTCCAATCCTCTAATGACTTCATCTTCAAGATCATCATCATCATCATCATTTTCATCACCATCAGCCACTTTCTTAGATTGTAAGTGTGCATCATCAACATGGGCATAAAAAACTATATCAAGATCAAATGCTTCTAGAGTTGGATTAGTTGAACCTGGTCTAGCTATATCAACATTTCCACCATCACCTTAACCTTGAATTGACTAAAAGCCAACATTCTCTCCTTCTTTAGTTATCCATTCATCATCAAGTTCAATATCACCAAATGAGAGAACAACAATTTTTCTAATTTATTTATTTGAGCTTCAAGTTATTCATGTCACAAATCAAGTTATTCATCTTTTTCTTATGCAAACAATTTCTTGTTTTTGCATGGACCTATAAATAAATATGAATTTTTAAAAGCTATAAAAGCTAAATAAAGAAAATTAAAAACCAAAAATATCTTGATAAACTTGAATTACCATTTCAAATAAGCTCCAATTATTCACACCTAAAACAATTGCAAGGCTAGCTCTGAATTCGAATAGCAAATCTCTTCAACTCTAGATTTCCATCCTCAAACATCTCCCATCATTCTCTAGGAAGCATAATTGTCCTAAAATCTTTTGCATTCTCCATAAAAAAAAAGTCCTCTAGCACAATGAAAGTCAACAAGTTGAATTTTTTTTTCCTTTTTGTAACATCCTTAACCAATCTTCTCATGCATATATACAACCCTTTTTACCTCCAGATCATCATTTTTGAAATCATGCTCATAGTGCAAGTAGGGGTTAAGGTAATATATTGCCACATGCAAAGACCTATGAAGCATATCATCGCACCTCTCAAATTATTCTCCAAACAGGTTCGTAACTGTGAAAACACCAATGATGCTACATTAGAAATAATTACACAAATAAATAATTAAATTTTAAGTGAGGGAAGGTTTTAAAATTGTACCTTTTCTTAATATTATTAAAGTTAAATATGATCTTCTGTTTGCACAAACCATCTTCTCGTATATATTTTTATCAACATTAGAGACAACAACTTTGAAGCAAGTTCTTACATTCTTCCAAAACCAACTATCTAATACCATATTCTCAAGAGTAAAGTTGTCAAACTCCATAGTTTTAGATTGTAAGAGTTTACTTCATATAAAAAAATATTGAAATACCTATAAATAACACAATAATTTAATATTTTATGATGTTATAAAACTTTTTATACTTTTTTACTATAATAATATTGTTATTAGTTTATCATATTTTATATATTTTTAAATATATTTTTTTATATATTTCTAGTACTATCAGTCTTTTATCACTACTCTAGTTGATCATATGATATATTATGCTTTACATAAAAAAGAGAAGTTCTTGAACTTAAGTGGAGGCTCAATAGTCAAACATAGCAAGAGAGGAATGAAAATATAAAAGCTAAAAACCTAATATGATTCAAGCCTCTACATTTTAGCTTTTGTCGCTGACCCTATATCTAAGATTGGATGAGAGAAAGGAAACGGGAGACAACAAAGTGTCGAGGAGAATAAAACACAAATTGAAGTGGAACGAATCTGAGAAGACACCAAGAGAAATCTATTAGTGTGATAGAAGAATGCAACATCAATGCCCAAAACATATAGAAATATGCAAGAGAGAACCAATGAACCATGACATTGTTCTCTAGGTGCGTTTTGCATAAATCGTGACCTAGAAACAAACAAATCAAGTGTTGTTTTTTGGCTTTTTCCTATTGTCTAACTAAGCTCACTTAATCGCCTCTAAACTCGCAATTTTACACGAGTTTAACTGAGTAAGCTCTAGTTTACACAAGCCTACTAAAAAATAATTTTATGTGCGAGTTAACTAGGTTTGAGGGTGTGGGAACGTAAACTCGAATAAGTTTACGAGTTGACTTGCAATTTTAATAATCATCGTCAAGAGAATTCTGTGATACAGTAAAGGAACTATTTCTCATGGTCTTCTCATGAAATCTGTTCTTATAGGAAGACCCCTTTTTCTCAATACACACTGTGATGTTGATTGGGTGGGCCTTGACATTGATGATTGCAGATCCATCTTTGGCCTTGCGATATTTCTAAATCCTAATTTAATCTCTTGGTCTTCCCACAAACAACAAATTATAGCTAGGTCTAGCATGGAGGTTGAATACAGGAGTATTGCACAACCAAAACTAGACTAACATGTACCAAGCTGTATTGCAAGAACTCTATGTTCCGTATTCTACTCTTACTTCATGACAATCAATGTGTAGTGCCCATTGCTCACAGTCCGAACTAAACACATGGATGTTGATGTCTTTGTTTGTGACACAGTTCTCTCCAAGAAACTTTAGATCTATCATATTCCAACATTTGATAAATGGGTGGACGTGTTGACAAAGCCTCTTTCTCCAATCAGATTTGCTTTCCTTAAAGACAAACTCAATGTGATGGATATTTCTCACACAATTACACTTTGAGTTTGAGGGGGAATTTTAGGATATATTAAAATAAGGAATGTGAAAGATATTCATTTTTCTCTCTATATCTTTTTTTTTTTACACAAGGAAAATATTCCCCTTTAGTTTGTTATTTCCAGCTTCCCTTTTTTTGGAATTCTATTTTGGTTATTTGGTCTATTTTGCTTTGGAGGGTAGCTACTGAAAGTGCTCCCTTTCTATTTATGCATCATGAAAATAATAAAATATTACATCCTTTAATTGTAGTTTCATGTTTTCTCTAAGAAACAACTTTTGGATATACTTCTATTACCGCAGAAAAAACTTCTTTTGCCCTCAATCCTTCTTAATCTCCTTCCCAAATTCACCTTCGCTACACCCATATCCTTCATTTCAAATTCAATACTAAGTAATGACTTCAATCTTTTGATCTCAGTCTCGAGACGCAATCAATACAACAATGGTAGATGAACTCACCATTCTCCACCTTATGATAGACACAAGGATAAGAGATGATGAACTAGTGGAAATGCAATTGTCTAGGATATTGTTTTAGTCCATAGAATGGCCTCTTTAGTTTACACAAAGAATCCTCCTTACCCTCCACCTCAAAACCTTGTGGTTGGTGAATTAGAATCCCATCCTTTAGATGGCCACGAAAAAGGTCATTTTAACTCTAGTTGTTCAAGCTCCATGTCTTGACTTGCTATAAGTGCAATGACTATGATTGACATGTGCTTGATTAGTGGAGAAAAAAATCTCATTGTGTCAATACCTTCGATCTGGTTGCATGCTCTGACTATTAGATGAGTCTTGAATCAAACACATTTTGATGTAGATGCTCCAACAAATGTATTACCATTAGATTTTCTTCTCAACGTAGATGCATTACCACCAACTCTACTATCAGACGTAGAGGAGGTGCTTCTAAATACCTTACCATCAGATGCAGATGTAGGCGCTCCACTAGATGCTTTGTCATCTGACACTCCAATGTTGTTCTGAAGATGCACAACACTATTCTAGACTCCTGATGGTCTTACCAACTTCTAAGTTTCATTCTTCTACAATGAGTCCTCTTCATGCACGGCTAGAATTCCACTTGTCGTCCTTAGCATAAACAACTACGTCATGAAACATAGTTGGTTCAAATGATTCCACCTCCTTTACTATAGATAGCGCATAGGCAAGGGAACCATCAAACTCATATCTCTCAAGCCAATGTGCCTTTGGGACCTTTGAATATAGGTTTGATGATTGTTGTGTTGCCTTCAAGTGCTTGAGTGCCTCATTTATAGATGCCACACGTTTATTAGATGAATTCTTCAAAGAGAACTCCATGTGTTCCTAAACTTTTTGATTCTCTAATTGTGTCTCTTGGCAACTCCTCAATTTTCCTCTGTGTTGTGGAACATCATAAAAAACATCTGTACTAACAATTGCCCTTCACTTAGCTCTATAGCCCACAAACACTTCCTTTCTAGATCTAGGTTCAAGCTTACTTCAACTACCCAGTAGTAAGCTAAACACCCAAACCCTCAATGCTGAGTAGTTTGCTGGCTTGGCCTAGCACACTTCAATTGGAGTTTTGAACTATATTGCAATAGAGGGGGAATGATTCACCGTATAACACGTGTTCAAAGCTTCACCCAATTGTGCCAAAAACCAATCTCTTTGAGGACTCGTGTGAAAGGAGTACCTAAAGTCCAACACGCACCTATCAAACAATTATTGTCTTGATATGACTGTTAACAATTGATTATCATTAGATGACTCCACCTTTTGAACTATAGCTACCAATAGATCTTAGTTCCCCACTTGACAATCCCTCGTCTAGTGTCCTGACTACTTGCAATATCGACAAACATTTTTAGGACCAGCTTTGTCTTCTTCGATTTTCTTTGACCTTGTCATTCTTGAAGACTGCTAACTATGAAGACAATGCATCATCAATACTCTTAGATGTTTTGAGGCAAAACTCCCTTGTATAGAGGCTAGGCTTTACCTAATAAAGGGGAATGCAAGAGAGGCCAGCAAAATCATTGTAGTGTCTTCATCGTCTACCTTGATGACGATGTTCCAGGGTTTGTGCAAGATTGAATTGAGGTCATCATGAAGAGTTTTGAGTACCGTACCCTCCTTCATACTAAGCCCAAACAACCTCCTATTCAACTATAGCTTGTTGTAAATGGACGTTGTCATAAACAACTTCAATTTTAGTCATGTCGCTGTTGAGTTCTTTTCCTCTGCAACTTCATAAAGAACCTCATGTGAAATAAAGTGATTGAAGGAGCTTGGTGTGGAATAGATACATAAAATTTATCACATGTTTTTGATATTGGATCTTCTCCACCCTTGGGCTTTTCAATCAATCCCAATTCAGTGATTTTTTGTGTAGTATGTGTACTCCATAAGTCTTTCAGCCTTAGTAATATGGGTATTCTATAAGTCTTACTATGCTTACCAATTTCTTTAAGGAGATCCAACATATAGTTTCGTTGAAATAAAGATGCTTATCTTAGTGTAAAAAATATATATTCCAAGGAAGTACTTCTACTTCTTGAGATTCTTCATCTTTATATGAGGAGTGAATTTCTACTTCGAATTTGTTTTTCAAGCTCACCATCATGTACCTATAGCCTTGTCTTTTAGTCTCTCCAATCTCCCAAGTTTCAGTCCTTTTCAATGCACCCGTCTCTTCATTCATATAATATGGATCCAATTATCATTCTTCTGGCATTGGAATTATTAGGAACATGATCCATTGGGAATATTGACAATGTTTAGGCCTTTAAATATTTGTTTTGCCCTATCACTTGTATTAAAGCAGGCCCTTTTAATTTATTTTGGATATGTTTGACAAAATTAGCTAATAGTTCAAAGTTCTTAATCTTGATTATTGTATTTAGTGTTTGGTAATGAAGATGATAAATATAAAAAAAATAACAGGAAAATCTAAACTTTGATAATTTTTTATTTGCAAGGCAATTGTTTTAATTATGTGTTATTTTTTATATTATAATAATGCAAATACACGCACTCTGGCGTGTATGTATCCGCATTTTTTATTATAATAAAAATCAGTTAAGACAATGAAATTGGCATATGAGTGCAAAGGCAGAAGGGATCTTGACTGCAAGACTCACTCGTTGAGGAGGGACGAAAGTCGGTGTTAGTGATCTTGATGGTGTCGAGGGCGATCACTCAATGGATAAGAGTTATTATGGGGATAAGAGACTGATCTTCCTCAATAGAAAAGATATAATTATCAAAATAAAAATAAACTAAAACCAATCATTGTAGACAGTTTTTGCAGAATATGGAGAGGAAACGATTGTTTAATGAAGACAAGAGTGACAGGGTAAAATTATACAAAGAGTAACATAAAAAACGTATATATTTTATGAATTGTATATGGAAAAGCAGTTATCAAAACCAATTTCTATCATGAATTGTTATAGATATATACTATTTATTCATCTTGGGTATATTTTAAAATGATTTAAAATCAAATTTCAAGTAAAGTAAAAATATCATACTTTAAAGTAAACATCATCATACTTCAATTATATATATATATATTATAAAACTCTTGCTAGACATCATTATCAACTTTGACATCTTAACTAAATTGACACTTCAAAGGTCACCAATCATATGTCATCATCATACTTCCATTTGATTATATTGATTAATATAGTGGTTAAAAAATTGTAATATAAAAACTATCGTCGTATTGATATCACAATCAATATTCTGATTTTTAATGTCAAAATAATAAAATAGATGGTGTAAATAGTATACTGGTTAAAATAAATAATGTAACATTAAAATAGAAAAAAGAGAATTATTATCCGTCATTGTGATTATGTTATGTAATAAAAAAGTTATCTTATAAGTGGAAGAAGAGAACACAAAAAATATGTATAATAAAAGCATTCCTTGTATAGAGAAGTATTAGAAGGGAAATTTAATAAATAGTTTAAGGATAAAATGGAAATAAATACAAAAGCTAGAAACTCGAGATTAGCGATTTAAGAACTGCTATTTCAAGTACAGTCTCGAAAACCCCTATAAGTTATTATTTATCTATGGTAGTTGGTATTATCGTAGAAAATTGAACAAACTGTACTGTTCATGATTCCTTGTTTGGTAAAAGTTCTCTTGAATTCTGTTACACTGCTCTATCTCATTAATTATATACCATGTCTGTTTAGTGTGATATTCTATGTCAAATCCCACTTACTGAAAAGGTTTCCTTTGATTTTTTGTCTCTTTACTTTGACCAGTTTTTCCGTTGTTTAATGAAATTCTTGAAAATGTTTCAGCTTCAAGATACTGAGACAACCTCTGGTGAGTCAGAAGTAAAGTTTCAGGTGTCCCGGGATACATTGGGTGCTATGCTACGATCAATGGCCTATATCCGTGAGCAGCTTTCTCATGCTGTAAGTATTCTATTCCTGTTATCTCTATGTAGGATGCCTATGATATAAAACTTTTATAATTTATCTGAAGTGTTTTTTCTTTTCTTCTATGTTCTGATATGTATAATAATTAGTTGTCTGTCAACCATCCCGTCCAATGTAAAATTTGCACATATCCAGAGTAATTGAGAAACTCCATAATCTGAAATCCTTTTATAAAAGACAGAAGAAAGAGAATATTGATAATTTATTAGAAAGAGTAAAGAACTGGTGCATCCGGGTGTGCTATTTTTAATTTAAGCATTTATTTAGCGTTTTAGAGCAATGAAACCCAGTATATCAACCATCTAAATAAAGCTGTAATCCCTCTGCTTATCTGATCGGGGAACTCTCAACAGCACAAAAAGAGAGGCCATGATATGTTTTTTTACTCCAAATATACACCCTGAAGGGCACTAACATCACTGTTACACTTTTATCCTCCTTAAGTTGTCACTGCTTCAAAAGTTAAGTAGTTCCTAAAGCTTGAAGATAAACTATTTCATGATTAAGTTAACATGTTTCTCTTCTGTTTGCCTCCCATGGGTATATAGCGGTTAAATTTCCGGAGAATGGTTAACGAGTTTAATTGATCACACGAAAGCAACACATGAAATTTCTCCAAAAGCAGAACATGAAAATGAGTACAATGATTTGAGATCTGTATAGTTGATGCACCAGTTAGCTTATCATTAGTATTTTGTATGATATTAAATTATTTTCAAAATAAAACCTGCTACTGAAGCTAGTATCTGTAGCAGTATCTAGGCAATCTTAAAGTTATTATTTTTGTACTGTTCGTAGACCTAAGGACATATCGATAGAACATGACACCCCCTAAATAGGACTGTAGAAAAGCTAGTTCGGCAGAGGTAGCATTCCTATATCAAAATAAACCAGTTCGGTCAGTATGCTGATATTGTTATATATATTAATTTTTTGGGGGCACAATTTACATTGGTTTTTCCAGAAATCTGTTTCATTACTGGATAATGCCTTCTATTTAAATATTAATATTGGTTTCGATGTAAAATTTTGACAGGACGATGCACAGTCAGAACCTCAATCTAAAAAGCATAAGAAGTAAAGCATAAAATTTTCTTTTCACGGGGGTGGCGACATATCTTACGGAAGCGTGATGACCACTCAGCGCAAAAAGGCTTAGAAAATGCAGTGTATCTGTTGTATTTGAAGTTTGCTAACTTATAGGTTTTTACATGTCTGTAGTAACTTATTGTTGTACATGTATCATATCGTAAGGGCAGCTTAGTTTTATGCAAAGCAGTTAAGTAATACTCTCCGTTAAGCAACTAACTAATAACGAATGAAAATGGGTTTATCAAAGTAAAGTAGTGCCCTGTACAGGGTAAAAATGAGCAAAGGCATTCGGAATAATTCTAATGGAACTAACTTGCTTTTGTCCCATGCCAAATCTATGTTTCGCATTTGATCAAGAACTTTTACAAATTTATAACAAATATTGGTATCTACATTTACCATGAAAGTTCAGAAAAACATTAAGGTCTGTTTGGACTAAAATTTTGTTTGGTTTATTGTTCGTCCTTCAAGTATCATTCCAGACATTCTTTGTATTAGATATAAATTCCCTGATTTTAGGTATTTTCAGTTGTTTGATTGGAGTTCTATTGTATTTGGTTTGCATCAGTTTTGATTTGGTGTTCCATGCTTTTTTTGATTTTTTATTCTTTTATATATTATTTTATATGTAATTACGAATGATTGGTAAACTTTGAGATGTCAGTTTAATTAAAATAGTAGAGTTTTATAATAACGTTCGACGTGCAATCTTAATATGAAAATAGTATGACACTTATATTGTGGTAGGTGACGTAATTTTTTTGGGGTTCATTGAATTGTAGCATTTGATTGTTATATTAAAAAGAGTGATGTCCAGACTATCACTTATAACTTTTTTTTGTTGGTAAACGTTTAATTTAAACAATTAAAGTATTAAAGCTAAGGTTAAGAAGAGATTGTTGTAAATGATATTAATTATTTTATGATAATTACAGTTAAAGTCACAAGTCAAGAAAGAGAGATTGTTGTAAAAGATATTAATTATTTCATGATAAAGGTCGGATGTACTAAGTTATAATTGAATAGTAGTATCTAGATTGTTACACTTTTAAAGGTATAATGGATTACTAAGTTATAATTGAATAGTAGTATTTAGATTGTTACACTTTTAAAGGTATAATGGATTAAGTTATAATTGAATAATAATATTTAGGTTGTTATACTTTTAAATAGAAAAAGTTATATTAACCTACATTTTGATTACTTATATCTTTTTAGTTAAGTAACAAATGCTTAATCCAACAAAAGTATTGGCTAATAATATTTTAAGTAAAAAAGTTACATTAAGTTACATCTTGATTAGTTATATATTTTTAGTTCACTAACAAATGCTTAATCCAACAAAAAAAAGTATTGACTAATAATAGACTATTTGAATTTAAAGGACCCTAACCATTTATAATTTCACATAAATTTGAATAAGAAAAGTTACTATAATGAATTTACATAGAGTTCTTTTGTAAATTGGAGCTTCAAAATTTCTTCAAATGGCTTGATTATTTTTTTCTCCATTTCCACGTAAGTCTTTTTTTCATTTTGTCCTTTGTCTAGCTTTTGCTTTAGTTCCTTTGTATTTATGTGAGTTTTTTTCTTTTTTTTTTTTTAAACTTTTTTTCTTT
>Ga0209489_100788_pt1 | contig 62870 bp, 37 predicted proteins | sample SiratrowhiteBW_FD_187527 | JGI IMG/M metagenome (GOLD analysis project Ga0209489, IMG submission 187527) | Root nodule microbial communities of legume samples collected from California, USA - Siratro white BW (SPAdes) (version 2) | ecosystem: Host-associated > Plants > Roots > Nodule | place... | reverse complement strand
TTTTAAAATTAAAAAAAAAAAAAAAAAACACCCTTAATCGTTTATATTTATGTTTATACATATACATATATATAATTAGTGAAACATTGTAAAATTGTGTGTCTATATTTTAATATAATCAGTAACAAAAAAACACCGAGTTATCAAAATAAAATAAAAAAAATCAGTTACTAATATATATTTGTTCTAACTAAAATTTCAATAGTAGAGATCAGAGTCAATTTATGAACATGTAAATTGTTATAATTATGTCTTTACTTCTTTTGTAACATACATATATATTATGATAAATAGTTTTCTAACTCTTTGCATGATAGACATATAATAAGACACAAGTTACTTATTAGTTAGCATCTTAATACTTACAAAACTGTTAAAAACATAATCTTAAATTTGACTTATATATATATATAGGATTATCTTCTAATTGGTATACAATTCCTTAATAAGATGAAAAAAACTTAATATATGAGGTAAATTTCTAACCTTATACAATTTTTCAATTATGAGTTATGAGATGAATAGGTTTTTACATCATAATACATAATTATATAATATTGAGTTATAAGATGAAGAGATTTAAATATCATGTCGACATGTTTTTATTATTTTTTTAAAAAAATATAGATAAGTACTAAAAATAATTGATGATAAAAATTATGTCTGAAGTAAGAAAATAACCAAAAAAATATAGATAAGTACTAAAAATAATTGATGATAAAAATTATGTCTGAAGTAAGAAAATAACCAAACAGAAGAACTCAATCTCTGTTAATAAAATAAACTCAATGTTATATCTCTCATGCAAACTTAGTATGAAACCTTATTGGTCTCTCTACATTAAATGTGAATCACTTACTGAAATAGTTGGTCATATTCAACCACTTCAAATAAACAAATAATTAAAACTTTAAAAGAGAGAGTTTAGTAGAACATGATATTTTCTTGTGAACATTAAATTCTTAATAATATATTGTGTAGAAAATAATAAAGACACGAAACTAATTTGAATTATTTTTTTAGAATTTTCCAAAGAGTTCAGTTGTAATAAAATATTAATTACAAATAAAATACAGAAGTCACTAAAAAAAACATAAAAACACAAATCATTCATCAAAATATAAGTACACAATTTATTCTGATTATCCTTTATCAATATTCTCACTAAACTAAGATGTTTAATTATTATTTTCTACACTTATAATTGTAAGTGTCTTACAAATAATTCTTAGAAGCTTGAAAATTTTGTATTTTCACTAACTATTTATTTCAAATAGTACAATATATTCACGAAATAAAAATGTAATTATAGAATAAAAAATGATTTAAAAAAAAGTTTTTGTCTAATAAAAAATTAAGTTTATTTTATCATAATAATATATACTTAACATATCTAATTACATACAAAAATAAATATTTTTCTTATGTGTCATTTTCTAAATAAAAAAATATACGTGCATAGGGTTGAACAATTTTTTCACGAAAGTAAATAAACAATTTTTTTCTTAGCCAACTATGATAGACGATATCAGATAAAAAGAAAACAAATTTGTTAATCAAATTAGTTTTTCATTTAATATTTTTTTTGTATAGTTATATAATACAATATTAAAATTACGGCACAGGTATTAATTGTACGAGTTTTTTAATCAATATATATATATATATATATATATATATATATATATTCACCCATTAGTATTCACATCTAGATGGATTTAAAAAATGAACAAAATACAGTACACCTTAATGAAATTTCTAAGAAAACACATGAACATATAAATTTTATAACATAAGAAAAAATAATATAAAGAATAATTGTATAGTAAAGACAAGAAAAGACCCTTTCATGATTATCAAACAATGAATGATAAAAATAACTAAATGCTGAGTTCAATAATTTATTCTCAGAAATTGTGATAAATAGATAAAACAATTTTATTTGTCACGATTTCATGAAATTAGCATGATTAGATATATCAATATATATATATATATATATATATATTTCAATAATACACATATATTACAATACTTGTATTTTACTTTTCAATTTTTTTATCACATAACTATTTCAAAGATGTTGAATTAATAATTTAATAAATATATGTATTTGTTTTTTACTAGTACTAATATAACATAACATTTGTTGGAGAAAAATGTCATAGTATAGTTCTCATTGGAAAATAGAGAAATCTAGTAATGTCAAGGAAACTAATACGCTAATACGACGTCGTTGCTATGTCCATTCTAAAATTTTAATATCAGTGAAGAAAGTGAGAGGGAAAACTGAAACGGGAAGAACAAAACTGTTTAATTCCCCCAAATTCCAAACTTGATCCTGAAACCCTAACTAGTCCCTAACTGTGCGTATAATTGTGAATCATGAATGCCAAAGATATTCTGGGATTGCCCAAATACTCATTCCCCCCTCTTGAGAAGAAGTCACGACCTCCCAAAGAGTCTCAACGAAAACCAGATGGCATTTCGCGCGAGGTATCTTTGTCAATTTCAACAATAACAATGCTGTATTATAGATTTTGTTCATGGACACTGTATTCAATTCGATCGAAATTTATTTGTAGGTGTACGCTCTCACAGGTGGATTGGCCCCTCTTATGCCTGCAATTGAAGCTTCTCAATTGAAGAAAAAGACTCCTCCTCTCGAAAAGGTGCTTCTTCTTCTTCTCGCTCTTTTTTCCTTTTATTTTTGTTTTGGCAATGCTCAATTAGTTTAGTGATTTAATTTTATTGAGTATTTTCACCTTTTTCTGCTTCTTCAGATCACTTGGCAGTGGCTTCCTTTCACCAACTCTGCTCGTAAAGATAATCTTCAACTTTACCACTGGGTCAGATATAGTCTCAGTATAATTTTGTATACTCTGTGGGTTAAAATATTAAATTATTTCCTATATTTGTTTCCATTTTAAGTTTTAGTTCCTGAATGGCACACACACATACATAAAAGTTGAGCTATGTTCCTGGTGTTAACACTGGAGAAATATTTTTGGTGGTATAATACTGTTACGAAAAATCTTTCGTCGTGTTGATAAACTGTTGCAAAAAATTGTCTAGGAACCAGGCTTCTAGTTATCTTGTATACATAACACATAAAATTGAGACAAGCACAAGGGCTAAACAAAAAACTTAACCCTATTCATGATTATGAGCACAAGAGTAATTGCAATTTGACTTGTAAATCAGGTACGAGTTGTCAATGGTGTTCCTCCTACGAGGGACTATTCTTTTGCCAAGTATAATAAGGTAAATGCTTTGCGCTGCTTTGCTTTTGAATTTGGTTTTGGTCAATATTTGTATGATTGAATGTTAGTTTACATGCTGTGGTGCAGGCAGTTGATGTGATCAAATACACAGATGAGGAGTATGACAAGTATTTGACAAATCCTGTAGGTATCATGTCTAAATGTATATTTTTATAGAAATTTATGAATGATTTGCTTAAACTATAATGTTTTAACCTATCTGTATTTTGTTCAGTGTATAAGTTGTGATTGTGGGGTCTCCATTTAAATTTATTTGTGATAACACCATGGTAGTTAGTATCACACTGGAATGATACAATACTACCACTCTGATATGATTTGGAAGTCTGGTGATGCAAATTAGGGTGTTTAGGGTTCATATCTGAAAAAAAAAAAAAAAAAAAAAAACAGACAGGGAAGGTGAGTTTGGGTTTGCTGGTGGGCCATTATTACCTGGAGATATTTAAGATATCCTAACCCTTAAAATCTGACTGCTGTTGTTAAAAATTCTTACGTGACTATTTAAATAGAACACTTAAGAGTATATGTGCTGCCTCTTTATATATTTTTATTCTATCTAGTTTTAACTTTTCACTAACTGACTTGGATTTTCTTACTTTTAAAATAAGTCCAACATTAGCCTTTATTTCAATGTTATACGACCTTCAAGTATCACTTGAAGTCTTCCCTCAAAATTCAAATTACCACTCCACTATTCTATATTTGGGCTGACATTTTAAACGGAAAAGCTCAATAGATAGGCTAGAGTTATGATATTTGTTTTTATTGCTCATTTGTTTCTTTATACACGTATAAACAATATGGTTTTATTATTGATCATGAATCTTACGATCGCCTAGATAATATTCAAAAAATAGGCTTTCCTATTCACACTTTGTATCCCGATTCAACTACCTTGGTTAACACCATTAGGTGTTAACTTGCTTTTCACTTATGTTGGTATTTATAAATCATAGTACTAATTTTGTTTTTCCTGGAAGAGAAGGATATTATGTTATTTCTGTGTCGTTTCTTCAGTCATTAGTTTAGCAAAATTTTGTCTGAAAATATTGATGGATTGGTGGACAACTTTTAATGGTGAGATAAGCAAGCGTGCCTAGGACCTGGAGGATTTATGGTAGGAGAAACATAAAAGAAAAACAGCAATGAAATACATTTAGTCTGGCTTTTTATGTTTTCTGTTTTGGCTTGTGGGACCACCAACAGTGGGGGAATATGGGGAGGAGTGAGCTGCAGATATTCATGGGTTTCTTTTTCTTTTGTTACTCTGGGATTCTAACTCGAGCAGGGATGATTTTTCTAGTGGAGACTTACGCTGTTGGTGGAGGTCATAGTTCTCTTATTTCTATCTATTAAATTATGCAACCACACATTTCCCGGGTTTCCATTTCAAATCCTTGAACCTCAAGTTTAGGGTGACGTTGGATGGATTAGTATGCTTTTTTTTTCCTATGGATAACAACAGTAAGATTCTATTAATTTGTTCATCAGAATTCAGAACCATACTTAACAGTACGTTTGGTTTTGGTAACTGAGTCTTGGCCAAATTTCTCATTTAATTTTGCTGAGGGTGTCTCTTGTGAAAAATACCTTTTGGTTTGACGTGACAAAATTTGTTTGACTCTTGGTCTTGCCTGAGCTTATTATGTGTAAGAGGATTTAGGAAGATTTATTCCCTTCCACATCAATAGTTCGTGATGGAGTTGGTGGTTTTGGTAGAATGATATAGTAAAATGTTGGATATTTTTTAAAGCCTTTGAATTGGATAATGCTAGTAAGAATAGGGTCAGAATTTGAATTATTGTTACCCTTAGGTTTTTTCAATCAAAAGACTTTGAAATGGTTAGATAACTATATGGATGGGTATTTGGGTTCATATTTTCCTTCCACTGTATCACGATGGTTGGTTCCAAGAACATAAAATGATTATTGGTACAACTATAAACAGAGGAACATATTTGTGATCAATTTGGAAGGATCTGTATCTATGAGCCTAGTTTAACTTCACATATGCTTTGTTTGTACACACTAAATTGTGCTTTTCATCTGTAGCATTGCTTACCCTAAACTGCAGCTATGCTGCGTGCTTTTCTAATTGAAAGTCAACACGTGTAATATTCTATCATAATTTTTTTTAGTTCAATCTTTATCATGTATTAAGTGCATTGCTCTATTCCATTGTACCTTACATATGTAGATGTGGACCAAAGAGGAGACGGACCAACTATTCGACTTGTGCGAGAGATTTGATCTCCGATTTGTTGTAATAGCTGATAGGTTTCCATCATCTCGGACTGTAGAGGAATTAAAGGATAGATATTATAGTGGTATGTGTTTGTTCAACAAATTATTATATGCTGCATGTTTCTTTTTATTATACTTTATTTTGATTTTAGGGTGATATTTTAACATGATTTTTTATCTCGTGCCTTGTCATGTAGTTTCACGAGCTATATTGGTTGCTAGAGCTCCATCTTCTGGGGATGTTGCAGCACATCCTCTTGTTAAGGTGCAGTTTAAAAACATGAATCTGCCTTGGGACATTGCACCTGATCATAGTAGTAACTTGTCCTTCCCCATTGTAGGAACTGTATAATGTTTCACAAGAAATGGAGCGAAAGCGAGCACTGTCCATGGTCCTCTCTCAAACAAGGCAACAAGAACGAAGAGATGAAGAGGTTTTGAACTATTTTTTATAGTCATTTGCAGTCTGTGTACTTCATAGAAAATAAGGCATAGTACCTACTTCTGTTCTTTTATTTTATGCAGGTTCTTATTGAAGCTAAAAGAATAGCTGAATCTCGCATTCCTCCCAAGGTAATTTTTTTAAAGAATGCTTTTCTATAATGTCATTAATTACTTGTGGAGGGGGGAATTGTTATCAAGAATCAATTTCAGATGACCTAATTCTGATTTCTTGATTAACCTTTGACTAATATGGAATGTTCCTTATTTATTTTTGTTTCAAACAAAATTTTCCTGCTGTTTATCATTTCATTGCCCGAGGAGGTAACTAGGGCTGTGTACTCATAACCTCATTAGTTTTTAATTTTACTGACAGTAATATATATGTTGAAAGGCTGCCCTTGATTTGCTTGTTCCCAGTTCACAATTACCAATTTGAGACAGCAATATTCATGGAATTTATAAAACGTTGTCACTTTAAGATGCACAAGCACCTGTGTCTGTATGTCATTATGAATCAATCTAGTTGCTAGCTCCAGCCGAGATTATCAATTGTGCACCAAGCTCCACCTCTGGTTGTGACCCAGTTCATTTTGGTGCCTAAGCTAACTATTTATGTAGAGGAATTTTTTGTTGCTATTAATGAAATGGGACCAAAAACACCATTACTCACATTGCCCTATATTGAACCATGTACTGAATGATGCCTTTGTAGATACGATCATGTCCCCATGCCATCCAGAAATGTGTGTAGGATACACTTCACTCTTTGTTCATTCATGGAATACTCTAGAAATAAACTTAACTGGGGCCAAGTTTGGAGCTTTGTGTGTATTCAGATGACACATGCGTTTTATCTTGTGTTTTAGGCTGCTGAAGAGTCTCAGTTGGCTGCTTCTAATGCTGGTGCAGAAGCTACAGAGAGGGCTGTCCCTGGTGAAACTGTATCTCCATCGAATGTGCAACTTCCATCAATGGTTGTGCCTTCCACATTACCAGATAATGCAGCTACTCTAGCTTCTCTTCGCATGGTAAGTTATATAGTAGGTTCCCGGTGATGCAGCCTATGCCTTCTCTTCATTGACACTTCTGTTCTAAACACCTCCCATTTTCCAAACTCATTCTCTGCCATGCTCATCGGGAACGTTAGCACATACAATAATTCAAAAATTTGATCTTGCACTGATCACACTATTTCAAATGACTATTTCTTAGAGGCAATTTTCACAGATTTTTAATCCTAATACATTATTAAACATAGTCTAATAACGAGAAATATTTCAGCTACGTGTATATTTGAGAACATATGCACTTGAGCAAATGGTGCAAGCTGCAAACTCATCAGCTGGACTTCGGACTATCAAACGGGTTGAACAAACCTTGCAAGACCTTGGGGTTTGTCTTTACTCACTTGAACTTTTAATACAGTTAAGATATTTCATTTGTTTGTCCCTGGTATTCATATAGTATTGACTGATATGAAATTGTAACAATATATAAAGACTAATGTTAATGAGCTAGACACCTGTTAAGGATTGAAAAATGAGAATTATTTAATGAAAAATAACCGCTTTTAAGTTTCGTTTGTATTAATTGTTGTACTTTTCATTAAATATTTTCCACTTATTTATTCCGTAGAAAGTACCCTTTGGGCACTAATTCGTACTCCCTTTGTTTTTTCAATAGGAAGCTATCAGAATTGTTTAATATAATTGAATGGGTTAACCTGTTAGAATAGGTTAACATATGCATTGTATTTACCTATGTGTAGGTTGATCATTACTTTTCATATATCTATGATGTAAGGGTTCCTATAAATGAATGATATTAGCTAAGAGATCAAATAATCTCTCTTAAGCACTTTTTCCATATTTTCTCTCTCAAGCGAACCTTTTAGGATGCTAAAGGTCCCTTCCAAACTATTTTACCGAACTAACTTCTTATTTTCTTCAAAAAATGCCCTTAATTACTCAGCATTTTTTTCTAGTCAATAGATAATAAATGCAGTAAATTAATTTCTAGGGCTCATCACGAAAGGGTAAATCACTAGTCAGAGCGGCCTCTTTCATTCCCTTTACCTTTGTATAGGATGCAAATAGTCATTACTTAAGTGGAAATTAGAGATTAAGAGAATGTGATCCCAATAATTTTAAGGGTAATTCTGGAAATATAATGCAAATTGTTAATTTAATGACTAAGTAAATTAAATAAATTTCTTAATTATTGTGAAATGACACTATGCACAGAACACATACACACGTGCACTTCCTTTTTAATTAGTTTTACTTTGATTGCAGGTCAATTTGAAACCAAGAGTTCCAACAAAAGCTGTTTGTGCGGAGCATCTTGAATTAAGAAAAGAAATACTAACTTGGCTTAATCTCCAGAAACAGGTATACTTGCTACTGTGGTCTTGGGGATTACACTAGTTAGAATTTCCATATGCTTGTATGCCTTTCTTAGCTTTATTTTTCTATTGGAGTTGCAACATCAATATTGGCTTGTTTCCTGCCAGTTTGTTTAATTTAATTACTGGTTAAAATATTTGTTTCAGGTTCAATATAAAGAGGCTGAAGGTTCCTCTTTTCGTGATGGGTCGTATGGTGAAACACCTGGCACACCTAAGGTTAGAAATCTGGCTTTTTATTTTTCTATTTCCCCTCTGTTGCTTTCGTTGATTTTGGCCTGTCCTAGCATTCCATTCTGTTTCCCTAACCATGAATCTGTGGTTTGGAAACTATTGACAGCATTTACATCGTGCTGGGGATCAGGATCGGACATTCGTACCAGATGCAATGAATTTCGGAGGTAATAGATTTTGTCTGCATCTGCTCTACCTAATTTCCTGTAATTGATGGGATTTTCGTTTATTTATTATTAAAACTGTGCTTATAACTGTGGCTTCAGTTGAAAGGGTTGGCAAAAAGGACCAAAAGCGAAAGGTACACTACAAAGTTTGTCTATTTATTATCTTCACTGCTTGATTCCCACTACCTGTGGACTATTTTCCTAGCTTATTACTATTGATCTTCAAAATTATAATTTTTGCCGTCAATTACAGGCACCAGGAGCTCCATCGGCTCATAAAAGACCTAGAAAACTAAAGGCCACAGACCTCTAGTTCCTCTGGTGAGAGCTTATATTTTTCACAGATGATTCACACTGCCGGTTTAGTATCGTTCTTTTATAATTTAGTATTCTTCTCAACCATTTGTGTGCTTCTGTTATATAATATTTTTGCTTCTTCAATCCTTATGGTACTTGTGTTTCTTCAATTTTCTCTTCTGTAGTTAAATAGCACAACAAAGCTTGTTGATGCATGTATTTCACAAATGTTTTGCATGTTATATTCGTCAGGTGGCAACCGAGAAAAACGGTGTTTCAATTCGAAGAATTCTTTCAAACAAAATTATGAATGTGGAAACTGGCTATTAACTCAAGACCTGGAAATTCTGATTATGGTATATTTAGGCCAACTGAAGTTCTGTTTACTTCGGCCTGCAATTTTAACTAATGCCACTCTTGGTCTTCATTGTAAAGAGAAAAGTGAGATCCCTGGGATGAGTGAGATCTCCCATCTTTAGCATGTCCTCAGAAGCTGGACTTTATTTCTCATGCTGATTATGTTTTGTAGGGATACCAGTTACAAAAAGGGCTTCTTATTTGGATATGCATGTATATAAGTTTAGAAATGGGAATTCCGCATGTCCTTGAAGGCTTATGAATGCTGAAATTGGGAGCAAATGGAACGACTGCATCGCTTCATAAATGTTTCTAATCGTTTGCACACTTGCACACCAAATGAAAAAGGCTGTCGTGATAATTCAAACTAAGTGAAAATAGTTTATTCAAATTTATTGTAGTCTTGGAAAATTCGTGGAATAGCACAGGAACTAAGGCCAGGAGTAACTAATTGATGAATTTTTCTCCTTCCCGTATTTGGAATGATTTTTCTTAGTTCTATATGCTCGACGCCTTTTCTCCGCAGACAACTCTTATCGAAGCTGCCAAAATATGAAGAGAAATACAAAATTAGCAGAGCAGGAATAAAAGTGAATTATGACAAACAATAATTAAAATACGCAGACAATTAAGTGATTGCCTCATAACTCCTGTTTAGCAAAAGACTATTCCGTAGGTATTTCCTGCAAGCCTGTTGGTGGGTTAACAACTTAACCACTGTAATAATGTTTCGTTTGCTTGCATCATTGACCTTGGAGATTTCCTTTTTCACTTTCATAATTCTCGCTCTGCTCTTCTGGTTTATGAAAAATCCAAGTTGTGTAAAATGAAAGTTACCTTTTACATAATCCATATTGTGCAATCCATAAATCATGGTAGAATCCATAATCCTTTTTTACTTGAGTCTATTATTGACAATACATAAAAGGGTGATAACGATGACAAGAGGGCAATGGTGAGAGTGGTAAGGGACGGCGGTGCCCATTGAGTTTGATTTGGGTAGGGTCCAAAGGGTAATCCTGTTGTATAGTCATTACTTCAAATTTAGCACTTGCAAAAGAAACTGCATTTAAAATAACCGCTTTGTGAATGCGTTAATTGTTTTGAGTTCGCACACCCGGATTCGAGGAAAATAGTGAAATCACTAATGCTAGAATGTCAGGAAGTGAGTTAAGGAAAGGGGAGACAATTGTTTTTATAATGAATATTTACTTATTTAATATTTTTAAAAATAAAAGTTCATGGGATCATACTAACATGAGTAACAATTATTGGGAACATAATAAACATCAAAACTCGTTAGCGATTTTTGAAGAGTGGGCACTGTGCTTCTCAGTACCGGGAGTGAGGAAGAAGAAACATATGAAAAAAAGTGCCATGTTTGATGGATTCAATATATGAATTAACACCGAACTTCTTTTTATCTGTAGTTTTATAAGATAGACTTGAAAAAATATCAAGAATGAAGGCCCAATTTAATCTAAGAAAAGTTATTTGACCCAATTTAGTTCTTAAAGGACACAAATCACTTAAGAAATTCTGAAGATTATAAACACGGAATTCAATTATTTTATCACATAACTTATCTCTAAAAAATGAACATCGATCAAATCGATTGCTTTACCCAAGACCCAGCTGCAATAAGCAGTCTGATGCTCGTCCAACTATATTCATACAAAAGTAAAAACTAATCACAATTCAATTAAAATTTAGTATTCCAAATAAAAGAATAGACAATAACAGCATACATACATTAGAAGTCTAGTACATTTACCATAGAGGAAGTTTCCACTCTGAACTTTTAAGACACAAACAATAAAAGGAACTGCTATATTCCCTCCATTATTGGTAACTCTACACTTTTTCATGAGGATGATCGTTTATAAGTGAAGGGCAGATTAAGGCATAGTTGTAGAGAAGGTAATGAGGTTGGTAGCTATGCAGAGAAGGTAACATTGAGAATGTCAGGAAACCTCTCCTTGATGGCTGCTTTGATTCCGGAGCCAATGGAGTCAGGTCCAACATACCTAACGTGGCACTCCTCACCTTCAACGGATAACACCTCCACGCTGCCTCCGTAATTCTTTATGGCAGGTCTCAATATATCAAGATGACTATTCACAACCTATTCCAACGCAATGCAAACCACAAAGGTAACAAATTTCAAACTCATTTCATCTAAATTTAATGCCTTAATTACACTTTGGTTCTTCATGATTGCAATTGTGTATTTCAGTCCTCCAAGTTCAATTATGTCAATTCGGTCTCATACAATGCAAAGATGTTCAGTAAATTTCCAAGTTTCAACTGTACCAACCAATTGAGTTGTGATTTTACTCAATAGCAACAGTTCATAGCTTAAAAATGCAATTATGACCACCACATGTTTGAATAAATTCTGATTGAAGTAAACTCGTAAACTAAAATTAATTCACATATAATCTTACAAGTTAATGTCGTATTAGGGCTTTTGAAAATCAGATTTTGAAGTTACCCACATACGAGTCTTAAATGAATAAAACGGACCTCAACGGTTGTCTCCGTGGGTGGGTTATCGTAGACTTGGCGAATGTCCTTAACGGCATCTCCGAATTTTTCCTTGAGAACGCGCTCGATCCCCATCGTCATGGTTGTGGTGGAGCTGGGGCAGCTCTCGCACGCTCCTTGAAGACGGAGAGATACGACGCCGTCTTCCACGGAGACCACGTCGACGTTGCCACCGTCGGCGATGAGGTAAGGGCGAACATCTTCGAGAACGAGGTCGACGTTGGATGCGGTGAGCTCGAATTTCTTTGCGGAGTATAATCCGGGAGAGGACTGATTCTGGTTGTGATTGGGGGAAGATGTTAATCGGATTTGAACGTTCCTTCTTCTGTTTTGGTTCGGAGGGTTGAAAGTGGAAACTGAGAATTTTAGTTGACGGCCATGGATTTGATGATTCAAGGTGGTTGTTGTTGAACGAATTGGAGTTAGAGTTGGAGCTGCCATGGCCATAAATGCAGAATGAGGAACGATCACGGGGAAGATAGAAGTGCCACCTATTAGCCCAATTGAGTTTGAGTTTGGGCTTTTGGTCTTTCGGGTTCCTTCCAATCGGCCTGCTCCCACATACTAAAACCCCATTGAGATTGGTGTAAAACTCACTCCTTTGACGGCTTCTTCCTGCAGCTCCATACCTTCTTTCTGTACCTCCACAGATTTTGAATTTTCCAAAATGCCTATTTGAAAAAAACTATATTGCCCTTGCCCTTAATAAGAATGATGTATAGGTTTTAAAATCGTGATAATGGGTGTATGAATGAAGGTGGTGCTACATTTTTTCGGTATAGCGTGACGGTGATAGTGGTTTTATTGTAGTGAAAGGTTGGTTTTAATAGTCCATGGTGATGCACTGGTGGTGGTGAGGAGGTGCTAAATGAAGTTTTTTGTGGGAGGTAACTTTGGGTGCTGTAGGTTTTGATTTTGTAATTAGGATTAATCAATAAAATTACTGGGTACGGAAGTTATATTATCTTCCGGATTTGAATAATTTGGAATAGAAATTTCACTTTCCGAATAAGTCAATTCGAAAGAACAAAATGTATTCCACAACACCCTCTTGAATTATGGAATACTCAGAAGTCAAAAATAAAATTTTAATTAAATTAATCCAGAATAAGATTTTACCTTCTGAAATAACATGTTGCAGAAAATAAAATCCTATGTTGGAATAGTCTAGACCGAAAGCTTATTTTTAGCTTTTGAAATAAACTAATCCAAAATATTATCAGATGAGAGTAACTGAGTTATTGCACACTTTCCTTTAAGGTTAATTTAGAAATTTTAAAAATCTATGGAAGGTACGGAGGAGCAGGAAGGACGACTCCTTTTGATGAATATAATATTTATATTCTATTCAGATTCATTTTGAATATGTCAAAATCCTTCTAATTCATTAAAATTTATAGCTACTTTACATTTGTTTTACTTAAAATCTCTTAATTACAGTAGTAATAGACAAAAGTACTTCTACAGTTGTTAATATAATGTCGGTTAAATCAAAAATCGACATTGTTAAAAATATAGTGGTATTTTTGTAAATACATCAATATTTATAATGTTGATTAGATTAAAATTGACGTTGTGAAGTGTACACTACGTCGGTTAAACAAAACAATCGTCATGGATATATCAGTAAAAAATAAAAATTTAAAATTTAAAAATTTTTAAATGACGGGTAAGCACCACATCGGTTAGGAGCTACAAACTAACGTGATGTGTCAAACCATGACGTCGGTTATGGGACTCCAACCGACGTCATGATCACGCTAAGTAAATTGAGGAGAAAGGTGGGTGAAATTAGGGTTTGCATCACTTCGTTTCTAGACTTCTAACCGACGTGGTGGGCCATCATAATTAAAATTAGGGATTTCAGGCCATGCACCATGTCGGTTAGAAGCCCAGAACTGAAGTGGCGCTTCCAACTTCACTGTTTTTACTTTTACACTTTGTCTCCCTCCTTCATTTTTACTTTTGTGCGCACCGTTGCTTCACAGTTCTCTCTAGCTCACATTGTCTTTTTCTCTCTTACGCATCCTCTCTTGCATCTTGTCTCGCTTTCTTGCTAATGTTCTCACTAGTACGTGGTGTTCTCCCTCGTGTGTTGTTCTCCCCCATCTCTTATTGTCTTTTATGGTTTCATTCACTCTATATTTGCATTTTTTGGTTTTGATAGATTTCGTTTGAGTTGATTTCCGTTCACTAGTTTTGTTCTCACTATCTACAAGAGGTATGTTTTCTTATCTTTGTATGTTTGAAATGCTTTCTGGATGTTTGTATCATAGATTTAGGGTTTTAAAATTTTTTGGATGAAAAAACTTCAAATGACCATAACTTTTGATAGAAAGCTCGGATTGAGACGCTCAAAAAATGAAAGTTTCTCTAAATTGCGTAACGAAGCTCTTGGACCATCTCCTGAAGGTGATTCGAAAAAAAAAATTCCAAAATTTTATCGTTTACCCTATTTTTTTATTTTTTTATTATTTTTTCAAATTTTTAGATTTTAGCCTACTATTTAATCCATTTATATTTGTCAAAAAGTTCTGGAAATTGTTATGATTTTTCTTTGTATGTATTAAAGATTTATCAAAGTGATTATGAAAAATTCTGATTTTTTTTTTTAAAACAACCATATTACATCGGTTGTGGGGCTTCCAACCGACTTAATAGAGTAGATACAACACCACGTCGGTATCCTGGTCTTAACCGATGTGGTGATGATTTTTAGCATGTCAGTTGTTTAACCGACGTCATTTTCAACATCTCCTGGATCAACATCAGTTCGGGACCCGACAATAAAAGCTTCTCAAAACCAACAATAAAAGCTATTCTTCTCCTAATTTTATATACCATAAAAGACTTAATTCAATGTCATCATACTTTTTTTATAATTTTTTTTTTTGGAAAATGACTTTTGTTTAGGTTATTGGATTAAAGAGTTTAAACATTAATTTAAAATTTTCAATCTTTGGGAAATATAAATTCTTGAAGAGTGAAACTTTCACATATTTAGTAAATTTAGTTTCTAAATACTAAATGCGGTTACATGTTCTGGAAATTAAATTCTGAAAGTCCCTAAAATTTTCATATTTTTGAAATTTAAGTTTTGGAAATAGTTCTACTTGACAACAATTAATTGTTCAAGAGTATTACTATACAGTCAATTTTTTTCGTGGACATAATACACCCACCGGTGCTTTATAATTCTATTTTAAGCTAATCTGACTTAACAGAAGGTAAATAAAATTTCTGAACTTAGGAGATTTTATTGAAAATTCTTACATTAATTATATATTATTGAGTGTCTCAAATATTACTAAATATTATAAGAAATATTTAAATGTTACTCAGTACCAGATGCCATAACATTAAATGTCACATGGTGGACCTGAATAATGGTTGGACAACTTGTTTTTTTATCCTTTCTTTTATTATTTAAAATTTACGGACAGAAAATAGTGCCTCTCTAGACAGAGAAGGTCTTCAAATTTAAAGAATAATAAGGAAATGAGTGTAAAATTTAAATATCATATTATATCATATCATATTAAATATTTATATTATATTATATTAAAGAAATATATCGTTAAAATTTTAATCCCAGTTCCTTTTCATAGTAAAATTATATTTTAATATTATTTTTCACAAATTTCAGTCATTTAATAACTGTTTTGTCCATAATAATATATATATAGAGGTCAGGTGACTGTATAAAATAAATAGTGACGTCACTACATCACCACTCCTTTTTATATTTGGTCTCAACATCATTGGAGACAATAGTTAAGGGTGTGCATAAATGACACATCACAAATCGTACCAACAAGCAGAGAAAAAAATAACGAAAAATTATATCATTTCAGTAATTATCATTATGAATTGGTAAGAGACAATTTTTAATGATAAAATTATGACAATAAATAATAAGTAGATAAAAAGTATTACAATATTTTTCAATTAAAAAAATATAGTTATAAAATAGTTTTAAGTATTAATATATCGTTACTTATGGTGTGCTGGCAAGTAATAGGGTCATATAATGATGACTCTCAACTGCATTATTTGCCTATTGATTGTTTTTAGAAAATAAACATTTTAAAACCTCTTATTTTTTAACCATAAAAAATGTCAATCAAATTTTCTAAGTTCAATGTATTAATATTTTAATTAAATACTTCTTTAATAGTTAACACGTAAATATTTTATTTCTTCACTGTGTTGTACAGGACACACATTTTAAATTAAAAACCTTACAAATTTGTAGAGTTTGTATGTCATTTATGGGTTATAAGTCAACATTACCAACGTATTATTGATGTGTAATTTTTGTTTATATATTACCCAACTTATTGAGTTTCAACCCGTACGAGAATCCAATCCTCACCTCTTCTTATTTTTTTATCAGCATCCTACTTAAACTCTAATAATGAAAATAATTCAATGTGTGTTTATAATCCTAAATTAATTAATGATTCTACATGTTCTACTAATGAGCGCATGAAGTCATATATATTAGTTTTCTTCAAGAAGAAATAAATAAATTCCTCACTTGTAATAACAGCAAAACTCCAACAGAATAAATAAATAAATTCCTCACCAAAAAGGAAACAAACTACAACAGGCCACTTTGGTAATAATAGGCAAACTCGAAGGTGTTGATGTATTGACACAAGTATACATACACAGTAGGCACTATAATGGCGATGAGTGAGTTTTTCTTCTAAGCTCTTCTCATATTTTGGCGACCAAAGATGGCTAGAAAAAGTGTTAGTAATATCGCATTTGCAACTCCTCAATTCAAGTACCAGAGGTTCCACTCTCTACTTCATCGTTCAGATCTCAATGACCACACTATAGTGTTTGATGTAGAAGGTGCATTGCTGAAATCTTCTTCAATGTTCTCATACTTTATGGCCGTTGCATTTGAAGCAGGAGGGCTCATAAGAGCCATGGTTCTGCTTCTAGTGTACCCTTTTATTTGTTTAGTTGACGATGAAACGAGTCTAAAGATTATGGTTATGATATGCTTCTTTGGGATCAAAGAAGAGAGCTGCAGAGTGGGAAGGGCTGTTTTGCCAAAGTTATTGTTGGAGGATGTTGGATTAGAAATGTTTGAGGTGCTGAAAAAGGGTAGCAGAAAAGTGGGGTTGAGCAAGTTGCCAAGAGTGATGGTGGAAAGCTTCTTGAAGGAGTATTTGGAGATTGATTTTGTTGTGGGAAGGGAGTTGAAACTGTTCAATGGCTTCTACGTTGGGTTGATGGAAGAGAGAAACTGCATGCATGCTAATTTGGAGCTAGTTCACGAAAGGAAAATAACTTGTTCCCATATGATTGGTATTTCAGGATCTAATAATGTTCTTGGCCACTCCTTGTTTTCTTCATGCAAGGTTTGTCTTTTACTCCTTTCTCAATCAATGCAATTCACTCCTTTTTAAGCAAATTTCTTAAGATTAGTCAGATTTGGAAAAACAAAATTCTACATTCCATTCTGGGTAAAAGAACAAAAAAATGAGTAACATGTTATAAATGATATGATAAAAAAGAAATAGAGAAATGAAAAGTAAAGAAGGTCAATGGAAGAGGGAAGATAATCCATGTACACTATTCTAGGTTTTTTTTTTTTTTAAAAAAAATCTTATAACATAATTATAAACTATATTTAATTATTTTACATTTTCTTAACAATAATATGTTTTTGCTACAGGCTAGTTTGGGGGAAAAGTTGAGAAATAACCCCAAAATAATTAGCAACTTGTGTAATAATTTAGAAAAACAAAATTAAGTAATTTAACACTAAATTTTCAAAAAAATAAAATAAATGAAGTTAAATTCTTAAATATAGAGCTAGAGAAGCTTTTATTTTCATTTATATATTGACAATTTAATTTGCGCTAAAGAGTTTTTTTTTTTCTGTCAAACGCAAGAAATTTCAATCACGTGTTACTTTCTCGTGTTCATGAATAAATCATTGTCTATCAATGCTACCTTAAAAATAGTAAAAAACTTTAAACGAAAGCTATTAATACTTTAAAAAAGAACAATTATGTTTATTATTACTTTAATTCCACTAATACTCCTTTTAGTATCACTTGATAAAAAAATTAACAAATCAAATGTCTGGGTGTATATATTTTTCTTTTCAGTTAATGTGAAAGCTTGAAATCTGGAAACTCATTTATTGATTGTTGTCTTGTGGACAAACCTAGGAGGTGTATATGGTGACAGAAGCTGAGAAGAAAAAATGGAAAAACCTAGCAAAAGACAAATACCCCAAGCCATTAATCTTTCACGATGGAAGATTAGCCCTTAAACCCACACCACTAACCACTCTAGCCCTGTTCATTTGGGTTCCTTCTGCCTTCATCATCTCGTTGATTAGGATCACTATTGGAGTCTCACTTCCCTACAACATCGCAACACCCCTATTAGCATTCACAGGCCTTCGTCTCACAACATCAAAGCCCAAAACCATAATCAAAGACCAAAAACCGAAGGGTCATAATCTTTATGCATGCAACCACAGAACATTGTTAGACCCTCTCTACTTAGCCTTCGCTCTGAAGAGAGACTTAGTGACCGTGACATATAGTTTAAGCAAAGTGTCTGAGATACTAGCACCGATCAAAACGGTGCGTTTAACGAGGAACCGGGACAAGGATGCAAAGAGGATGAAAGGGTTGCTGAAACAAGGTGACCTAGTTGTGTGCCCGGAAGGAACCACGTGTAGAGAGGCGTATTTATTAAGGTTTAGTCCTTTGTTTTCGGAACTGTGCGATGAAATTGTTCCTGTGGCTGTGGATTGTCGAGTGACAATGTTTCACGGCACAACTGCAGGGGGTCTTAAGTGTTTGGACCCACTTTTATTCATGATGAATCCAACACCATGTTACTCTGTTCAGCTGCTTCAGAAGGTTTCATCACCGTCACTGCCAAATCGTAGAATGAACGAGAAAGCCAGATTTGAAGTGGCTAATCAAGTACAGAAGCAAATTGGGACGGTTCTGGGATTTGAATGCACCACACTTAACAGAAAAGACAAGTACTTGATTTTGGCCGGTAATGAAGGTGCAGTTTCAACCACAAAAACTGGTAGGAATGTATGATCAAAAAGTTTTACTATTGGCCATGCTTTTCTCATGTCACCGACATTGTCTTGGAAAATAGACAAATAAAAGTTTGGGAAAAATTGTCCCAAGTCATCGCTATCTTGTAATATTAAGCACTGTGGAATTATCTTCTTCATGTTATATAGTGATGAAAAATAATGTTTTTGAAACCTAAAACAATTGCAACTTATTTATTTTAATAATATAATAATGTAATTTAAAATTTAAAATTAAAAATAAAAAGAATTTAATTAAAATAACTGTTTTTTATCTAATAAGTGTCAAGTGGTTTTCATCTAATGGATGTAACATATCACTACTTGTAATCAATGAAAAATATGATATATGTGGATTATAAGAAACTTGTATATTTTTTTCTCTTCTAGGAAAAGCAATATTAATGATGCTGACCAATTTGAATTAATAATATTTGATTAAAAGTATAAATATTGAAGAAAAACACCTGTCCAAAACCATCTAATAATAATTCCAAAATATAATATATTTGCAACATCCTAAAATTCTATTAATTTTACTATAAAATCAGTAAAGATATGTATAAAATATTTAAAATATTCAATAATTTAAAATAAAATTTAAACATAAGTATATAAAAAATAAAACATAAATTATTTTACTATTTTACCGTGTACACATTAAATCATCTCAAAAACAACACAAAGCTAAACTATATAAAAAAAGTTATCATAAAAAATAACATAATAAAATAACTCTATTTTAATTCATCACAAAAATAAATATATAAATTAATTCAATTCGTCATCTTTTATCAAAACATTCTATACAATTATGCATGGATAAAACAATTATATTTGAATTCATTACAACAATAAACATATAAATCAATTTAATTTTATCATTATTTTATAAATACACGTATAAAAATTATAGAAAATATGTATTAATATTTTTCAAAAGACTGTTACATTCCTTCTTATTAAAGACTAATACATGACAATTTTTAGTATTTCACTTAGATAAACTTTGGTTTATAGATCATAATAAATTTAAAGTATATATATATTCAAACCTCGACATATGTTATAATACACTTTTCAAATATTAATATATATTTTGATAATACCATAATTTTTTTCAACTCTCACTAATCGGATGTCTTATTCTACCTGTTTTAGATTATTATTGAAATTTTTCTTTGTTAAAACGTACTCTTTTGTTTGATATACAAATTTAAACAATGATTCATGTACTCAAACAATATTTTGTTTGAGTGAAAAAAATATCAAATGATGCATTGATGCAATAGAACCAAAACAATTTTAGACAAATTTAAAATGATAAAAAAATCAATTATAATTTACCTGATTATCATACTCCATTTATTTCAACTAATCTTCCTCATTCAAGTTCAAATACAACATTAATTCATATTGAATTCTTAATTCAATAACTATTTGAGTTTAAGAAAGTAACTTTGCTCATTTAAATCATTTAAATCATGTTCAAAACTCACTTTAAGGACCTCAATATCTTAACATACATCATTTTTCCATTATATCAACATTTCAACAATAGTATTAAGTTCAAATTACTCTAAATCAACCTCATATTTAACCTAAAACTCATAATTTTCACCCATTTTTAAACTCGAAATAACCCTTTCACTCCAACAAATAACCTTATTTATTATAACACTACAAATAATGAATCTATTTCTAAACATAATTTCATACATGCTCATAAAATTCTCATCATCAAAACAAAAGATATCACTGCATCTTTATATTGACAAAGATCATTTTTGCCTGTCAAACTTTACATTTAAGCACTTACTCCTAGGTATGCAAACAACTCAATTTAGAAAAAAAGAGGAAAAAAAATTACTCGACAAAATTTTGATTTGTAAACTATGTTCCTCTAATAGGATCTTTGAGACAGGTTCAGATATTAAAAAAAATAAACATATCACTCAGCAATTTAAAAAAATAGAGAAAATTTAATTTTAAAAAGAAAATAATTTTTATAAAATAAAATTTAGATAATTAAATTTTCTATTTGTGAATATTTTAAGTTAACTAATAAAATATTTATACTTTATCTTATTTATATCTATATAATCTTAAATCATATTATTCAATTCTTAAAAAAAATATAACCTACCTAATCCGACATCGCAGTTAGTCTCTTTAAATTCTATATTATTGTTACAGCAAATTTGATATAAAATTAAATGAAGTGGGGTGTGCTCTAATTTTTTCATGTCTGACCTGTGTTGTGCAGTAAGGATACTGCCTTTAATATGGTATACCATTATTTTCAAAAATATCACTCTATATAGCTATACCCTCCTCGCATAAGAAACAAATGTGGTTCATATTTTTTTCAAATTATAAAAACTATAAATATTTCAAAGTATATTTATTATCATTTTTATATTATATTTTTTAAAATTATTTTAATGATCATTAATTGGATATCAATATTTTTCTCAAGTGAATATATTTATAGGTTTAACGACGATACAGTTTGTATTTTTAGTGTAAAACATCATATCTTGAATTACGAGTAATTTTAATCTTTGAAATTGTTTATTTTATAGATATTTTGATAACAACTTTTTTTTATCATATTATTATTAAGATATTGGATTGGTTGTTAATTTCTAGTTTGTTTAGATATGCATCCCTCTAAAGGCACGTATAATTAAGTAACAATGTCATTTAAATTCTACCTTCCTTTTTTTGTATTCAGGAAATTAACATAGATTATAAAAAAATGGTGGTGTAACACATGGATTACTAAACGTCCTTATAAATGGACCGAGCAACATCAGAGTCTTTTATTTATTTTCTTGAAGTCTAACGACTAATTAATTTCAATAATTAAATTTTAAAAAAAGTAATGCTAAAATAAAAATATATATTCTCAAAGATGAATATAAATATAAATACAAAAAGTATTATTATCGTCATATCACAATTTTTAATATTTTTAAAATAAAGTTTGTATTCAATATCTTATAAGAGTAAAAAAATTCTATTAGTATTTTGAAAACTTAATTGAACTAGTTAATCAAATTGATAAACCAGTCAAATACTTGATTCAAATAGACCATACAACCAGCCTAAAAAGAATTCAGTCAATATACTGAAAAACAAGTCAACTGGTAAAATGTGAGCACGAGTCTAGTAAAATGCTTCGTAGATTACATTTTAAATTTCTCTTAAAAATATAGAAATAAATGTATTGACTGAATTGCAAATTTTTTATTATTCAAACTTATTGTGAAATATTATGATATTTTTTTATTTAAACTTCCTTTGTGTCCTTTGAGTTTTAATAATCCATAAAAATATGTCTTCTTATACTTATCATTTAGTGTTATAAACATATGAGCTGTTTTTTAATATTATATTATATTATATCTTATTTAATTATTTTATTTTATTTTATTTATTAGAGTTAAATGATTTCACTACCGTTAAAGCATTAATCTTTGTGTGATGGTTTGACAAAGATTGTATTTAATATACTCTGTAATTATTCTTGTACTCATATGACTTACTGTGGGAGTCATTCAAAAGAAATGTGGTGGATTAAGTTGTGGTCCATTTAAAAAATAATGACATAGTATATGTTTTTCAATATTGATTATAACAACCATTGTTCAAAGTTTAGAATAGGACGTTTCAATGTGTACAATGGCAGGGTATTTCGATTTCAGTTGTTGTCAGAATGATGTCAGTATATTTATCACGCAAAAAGACTGAAATAAGAGTGAATGATAATGTATTAGATAGTACGATGTGAGAAACAAAAGAAAAAAATAGAGAAATGCAATGATACATCTCACATTCATCATACTCTTCCATGCGGATTAAATGACAAGTATAATTATATATATGTGAAAATAATTTGGGAATTCTAATTCAAATATCTTTGGCTGCTCTCTTATTAGAAAATTTACATAGTTGTATTTTTATGTTAGCTTCTAGAGTTGTGTCTTGAAGCATTATAAAACACACCTTATCTAACAAGTTGAATTTGTTTCTTATTTCTAGACTATTTCATATTATCTATGGTTAAAAAAAATTATATTTAAACTTAGGGTTGTAGAGTTAATTGTTAACTCATTGAAGTTATATTAATTATGATAACTCTATTACGATATTTATGATTAAAAATAACAATAGTGAAATCAAAATAAACATATTGATAGTAAATATTAAATATTGATATTAAAACCTACGATTCTCATTACCATACAAGATCTTCGAGCAAAGATTCAAAAACTGGAAGCGAGGAGCGAAAGCAGCATTAGATGCATGCTGGTTCTTTTAGATTCCGCATTTTGAATGATCTGAATGCGTTTTAAGGTTTATAATCTCACTTTCTAATAACATCTCTAACTCTAATCTAACCTCATCCCCCATTCTTGTCTCTTATGTTTAATAAATTAAAATAGCATATTACACGAAAAAAACCAAGATGAAGGGAAGTGTGGTTCATCGTTGTGTCAAACACTGGTGACGTGTCGAATGGCTTCAACTATAATGCCATGTTTATAGGGTTGCGCCACCATAAAGATGGATTCATGGAGGTGGGGTATCTGGGAGTAGAAAAAATTATGAATAAATAAATGTGGCCTTCATAATTCCTTCATGATATTCTACAGTTGTGCTTGTAAATGGTCACTCTTTTCTTCCACCTATTTTATTTTCGTTTTCTTTAAATAAAAAAAAAAAAATCATGTTTGCCCTGTCCATATCAATTTTTTTTTTCGGATATGCATGCTCCAATTCATTAGAACTAATAAATTAAAAATTAAACATAAAGAAAAAAAGACTAAAATTATTTTTTTAGTAACTTTTAAAGTGTTAATCTCATTCTCCTCCTTTATTTTTTAAAAAATCTAATAATTTTAGATAGTAACTCACGTTTTAAATTCTAATTGTAAGAAGAAAAAAACTCTTCAAGCAAACTTCTGACTGGCAAGCTTGACGAAAGTCATACATTTAAACCAAACTGCTAAAAGCAGCTGCAATAGCTAACTCCTAACCAGGTTCTTAATTATAAGCTCCAACTCTTAAAAGAACCTGTCATAATGTCAATGGAGTTCACTTTGGCATTCAAAGATTCTTAAAATTTAAAACCAACGCTTATACAAGACCAAGCTCTTGATAGTAAAATACTTGTTATAATAACTGAATTACCCTTTTAAGTTGTCCAAAAGTAATGTTCAAATAAAAAATATTAAAACGTTGCCTACTCATAAAAATATTGTGATAGAACACAAAACTTATAAAGCAAATTAAGAATCTTATGTAGTTGTTTATAAGAATCCTCTCTCTATGCTCTAAGTAACACTGCTGGAAACTGGCTGTATTTCCAAGACCGAGTAATGAGAGTAGGAGTAACAATATAAGTAGTAATAAAAAAATAGCCAAAAAGAAAAGCTAGAGTGATAATAAACACTCCCGGCTTAGTATAAATATCATACTATCAGTCAATTAATGAACGACGGCATCCAAGCATTTATGATGGATATCTATCCTTTAACGAGACTAAAATCCAGAAACAAATTTGGACTTAAAGTACAACATAAGACGGACGGTGATTAAAAAAATGTTCACTATTACTCTAGCAATGGTACAAGAAACTTATAACCTCATTTTTAACTAAACTACTGACAATCAGTATTTCTTTCAGATTTAATAATAAAGGGTAGTAGAAGGCAAGTGCTACGAGGAATCATGATCTCAGTCTCAGGCAATCCAAATCCAAAAGCAAAAATAGTGTGGATGGCTACGACTTTTATCTGCGGCTCCTGCTTTCCTCCTTCTCCTTTTCTCGCTTCTTGTAAAGTTTCTCTAGAACACGCTTTGCCTCACATTGGGGGAAATTGGTCAAATCATAGTAATGTGGTGCTATATCAACCAACCTGTTTAAATGAGAGTTGCATGTCAGGACTAGGAAAAAAACTAGACAACCCAAAATCATATTAAGAAAAAACACTATACTATACAAATCCAACTTCCTCCCCTCTAAATTCTGATGATGTACTTCAGTCACAAATTGCATTTGCTGAAATACTATATGTAAATGTTTACATCGTGCAGTTCCCATTTTAATTGAACACTGAGTTTCATTTTCATCAGAATTCCACTTAACATCACAAAACACAAGCATTAAAGATTTTGCATCTATGATGGTATGGTACAAGGATCAACCATCCATAAACAAAGAATCTTACCATTCCCCTCGTATGTCTGTAACAGTCCGAATAAAATTCCGACTGGTAAGAACATACTCATTATAAATTACCCATTCAGGCTTGTGGTCCAGGCAATTTGATGGATGCAAATGCACCACCTACGAACAGAACATAAACATTAGAAACCATAAAAGTACAATACTACAGCTGACAGTCTAGCTCCTACAATAATATACGAAAAGACACATGAGGAAGACAAAAAGCAGTTCATCTTAACAAACCTGGTTGTCTTTCACCGTTAAGTAGTGACCTGTACGCTCCAAATGAGCTACCTGCATGAAATACCCAGCTAGCATAGCTTTTCTTATGTTGACATAGTAGTCGCGGCTATTGAAGTCAGTGCTGCATTGCTTCAGATTAAACCGGGCCATGATACGCACTAATTGTTGTCTAACATTATCAGCTGATTTCAATGCCCTATGATTAACAAAGTTATCATAGCACCAAGAGGGATCCTCATCTGAAAAACATTTACAATTAACAGAGTTAATATTAAAAAAAAATCTATAATTTAACCTTTTCTTGAATAAAAAAAAAAAGAGCTACTAAACTACTTACTGTTTTGCTTGTATGCGTGATAGACATTCAACAGCGTAAGGTGATCTCCATCAATGTGCCCGAACCTAGCTTTAGCTTCATCCGCAGCTTTTTGTGCCTCCCTAGGCCGGACAAAGCAATTGGGTACTAAAGAAAGAAATTGATTATCACAGAGGAGGTCCACGGTAGGTCAGCAGATGCATAGAGGCGAGACCACACCATTTGCTTCATGAGAATACTGAGAAACTGCAACTAATGCATCAGCACTTACTTAGAATCCTATGGTGCATGCCAACCGGGGGCATGGAACCCAGAGAAGACAGTTGCTGATGACAACCTAAACAGGACACACTAAACTGACCACATCCATGTGCAACTAAGCACACGTGTAAGCAGTCAAACATCCCCCAACATATTCACAAGATTATCTCTTGCACAAGCACAACAGTAGGGAGTCCATTTCAAAATGGATCCCAGCATAACTACATTGCCTTAGCATTATGGGGGATACTGGACAGACTAAAAAGAAATTAAATAAAAGAATACCTGAAAGCATGGCAGAAATTGACAGAATCTCATTTGAACAGTTGAATTCAGGACTGACAACGAGCATCTTTGACATCTGTGGATCCAAGGGAAATTCACTCATAATCTCACCTAGCTTAGTTAAGTTACCATCATCATCCAGTGCACCCAGGTAATTTAACACTTCCAATGCACGCATTAAGGTCTCAGGAGCAGGCGGGTCCATGAAATCAAAATGGACTAAATCATCTATGCCCAGTTTCTTCAAAGTAAGAACTGTATTGGCAAGATTTGATCTTAAAATTTCTGGATAGGTCTGTGGCTGAAGATCATTATTGAAACTTTTCTCTGTGTAAAGTCTAAAGCATTTCCCTGGTTGAGTTCTTCCAGCACGCCCAGATCTCTGATGTGCACTAGCTTTCGATATCGGTGATACTAATAAAGACTCCACACGAACTCGGGGGTTATAAACCTTCTGCTTAGCAAAACCAGGGTCAATGACATAAACAATACCATCAATTGTCAAGGAAGTTTCTGCTATGTTTGTTGAGACCACAATCTTCCTTCCAGGAGGTCCACCCTCCTTCAGAGGAGGTGGTGGTGGCTCAAAAATCTTCTGCTGCATAGCTGGAGGAAGGGTAGAATACAGGGGTACAACTTTGACAGGTCCCACCTGATCTCCCATATTAGAAATTTCTTTGTTTATTTTGCGGCAAGCATCTTCTATCTCTTCCTCTCCAGTCAGAAATACAAGTATATCTCCAGGTGGTTCACACATGTGTATCTGAACCACTGTCCTAATGCCAGCCTCCAAGTAATCCCTTTCAGGTTCCTGAGTATAGAAAATTTCAACAGGATGTAGCCTTCCAGGAACTTTCATGAGAGGGGCACCAAAAAAATATCCCTGAAACTTTTCAGCTTCAAGAGTAGCACTCATAACAACCAACTTCAAGTCAGGTCTATTTTTAAGCACTTCTTTCAGAAGGCCAAATAACACATCAGTGGCCAAAGTCCTCTCGTGAGCCTCATCAAGAATAATAACCTTGTACCGTTCCAAAAGCGGATCTGTCATTGCTTCCCTTAAGAGCATACCATCGGTTAGATACCTGCGAAACAAAACAGCTCCACTTGTGAGACTAGATGAAACAATACAGAAAAAAAAAAAAAAAAAAAAAAAAAAAAAAAAAACAAAAATATAGACAAGGCATATCAAACTTAGAATTAACAAAAAGTATTTCCGGAACTAGACATAGTTTTGGTTGGAGGAAAATGAAGGGGAAGGGAGGCGGGTTTTAAACTTTTTTTTGTTTGGTTCAATTTATAGGAGAGGGGATGGGAATGGAGGGGAGCAATATCCCTCCTCATCCACTTTTTGCTCCTCCCCCTCCCAATATTGGGGGATTTGGAGGGAAGGGGAAGTGATTTAAAACATGTCAATTGTATAAAGAGAACCTATTTAACATATTAAGGTAAATTCATTTTTAAAATCCCTCCTTCCCAAATTAAAATCCTTCCTCTCCCTCCTCTCAATCAAACATAATATCTAATTAAAATCCCTCCCGTCCTCCGTGTCAAACCAAACAGAATCTTAAGGCATGAATATCTTTTAAGCGAGTAACATGTTTTTCATACACACAGACCTAGGATCCTTGATCATGGGGGCGTGTTAATAATAGAATAATAGAAAACAATATAATAACAAGCTAAACATACTTCAAAACAGTCCTCGCACTACTGCAGTCTTCAAATCTGATACTGTAACCAACCTCTTCCCCAATGGTTACATCCATCTCTTCAGCCACACGACGCGAAACAGACATCGCAGCCACTCTCCGAGGCTGAGTGCACGCAATCATCATCTTCCTACGTTTATCTGGTGTCTCTAACTCGACAGCATCCAAAACAAACTGAGGAATCTGCAACCCCCAAAAATAAAAAATAAAACTTCCATAATAATATTTGTCTATCAAAATTAAATAAATAAAAAATGCCCTAAAACGCACTACAAAACATTATGACACCATGTATAAACAATCTATAAAAATATATAAGTTGAACGAAACAAACCTGAGTGGTTTTGCCACTACCAGTTTCACCGACTAGAATCAAAGTCTGGTTATCTTTGAGAGCGTGTAAGAACTCCTCTTTCTGGTGCCAAACGGGGAGGGTTTTTCTCTTCTCCAAAATCTCGAAGTACCTTGGAGTGTAAGGCCTTGCGTTCCAGCGATTGATGAGAGCATTGGCAACGCTGTTATTGGCGCCGCCATTGGATTTCGCCATCTTCGCCACAGAATCGTCTACCACATCGAACAAGCTCACCTTCCTCTTTCTCTCCGTACCCATTAAATTGAAAACCCTAATTTCCCCAACCTCGATCCGTCCAAAATGGAGCTGGAACGAAGATGCTATTGCTAGGGCTTAAGCTTTTGTGTGCAATTATAAAAAGATCAGACCTAATGTGAATGGCTAGTGAGGAAGATGAAATCTCTGCAATTACAATTCAGCCCAAGGTTTTATCATTATTTTATTGCCATTCGGCCCAATACGCGTCTAATTTTTGGCAATTGCTTCCTCCACCCCCACAATTGGTTCCTGCACCCCATCAGTTAGTCCTTAGCATCATATACAAAGGGGAAAAGTGGTTTAATGAGTGGGTGATGACTGTAGGTTTTCAGATGAGTGAAGGCGGTAGAGAATACTGCAACGAAACTTCTTTGTTAGTATTTGTAGATAAGTTGTTTTCATTTTGCATGGTTTAGATATGGAGTAGGGGTGTAGAATTGATGTGATTTGATTTTTTGTTTAACAATAATCTCTTACGGAAAATGAAATCCGTAATACAATGTTGATCGTTGAAATACGTTACAGAAAATATATTCCATAGAAGATTATTGTGTTATGAAAACCGTTCTCAGTAAGTGGAGATGTAAGGATGAGTGTCTAAAGAAAATGTTTTCCATAAGAGGAGTAGGTAATTACGTAATATGAAAAATAATTTTCTTAAACAACTTCTCCTCGTATGGAAAAAGTTTTCCATAGGAAAGTCCTCTTATGGAAAATATTTTCTATAAAAAGAAAAGTCATCTTACGGAAATCGTTTTTCGTAAGAGACTTTTCGTATTACAGAAAAGGTTTTCTGTAATGAAGGTTGTTTCTCAAAAAAAAAAATTAACTACGGAAAACGTTTTTCAAAAATCTGATGAAAAATGATTTCCGCAGTTCAAGAAAAAACTCACCCCTCTGTCGAACACTGCTCCAAACTTCTCTATTGCACATCGCTACTCCTCCATCGTCGCCCCACTGCTCCTCCTTACCTTATGTAGCCGTTAGCCTTTAATGTCATCACCGTTATAACTCCTCCGCCGTACCCAACACCACTCTTCTCTAGTTTCACAAATCCAAAAAAAATCTAACTTTCCTTTTATATATTCTAGCAATGGCAAATGTGGAATTATGAAAAATTAATGGGATGCAAGAAGCAATTGTGGGGTACAAGAAGTAATTGCCCTAATTCTTTTTTATATGGGCTGAACCATTTTTTGATCAAGCAGTCCTCTACAAGGCATTTCTTTTTTGCACTCCCATAGTTTCTTATGCATACCTATAAATATAAAATTTCCACTTTGCCTTACTTAATATGTAAATCCTAAAAACATATGCTTTAAGAGCTTGTTCTTTTCTTCTTTGTTTTTCAGCTTAATTTATTACATAATTTCCAATTCATTTACTATTTACCTAAATTTTAACTTTTGAAATATTTATCTGAGATTTATAAGTTTGAATTCACTTCATTAATCTAAAATTTTAAACACAACCAATTAAATTAATTCAAATTATACGTCTAGTTTGATTCAACCTAAATCAAATCAATCAAATATAATGATTAGTTAAATTTGATAAAACGCAATCAAACCAATAACGTGAATCTTTATAAGTTATTATGTATGAAGTATTACGCTATAATATTTTTTATTTTTGTTATTATTTATTTCGTGTAAATTAATTAAATTTTTTGTACCTTTTTGTCCCTTGGAAATACATTCTTTTGGCTTAAAAACCTGTTTCCCCGTGGGTGCTATTGTCATCTTAGTTTAGTATATATTTATTTATTATATGTAATATATAATAACAATTATTTATAACAATACATAATTTTTAGACCAATCTATCCTTTGACAATTTTCAAATATAACAGTTAACTCTCTTTTTAAAGTTTTTTTGAAGCTTTTTTTGTCTTTATAAACTCCTTTTTTAAATTTCTTTTCTCCCTTACATTTAAATTAAATATTTTAATTATTGATTATACGAACGTATAATGAGAATATTTCATTTTTGGTGTAAATAAATTTCAAACTAATACATCCTTTAGCAATTAATCGGATCAAGTTATGATATGATTTTTTGTTTTGGTTTTCAGTTTTTTTGTGTCTATAGAGTATATGCAATAATATTTTAAACTTTCAAGTCAATATTTAGTGAAAAAGTGTTAACTGTAGATAAGATTATTTTAAAAGAGATAAAAAGATATGTATTTACCTTAAAGATATTTACCTATTCAAACTCTTTATGCCAAACTCTTATGCATACTAATAATTAAGAAAAGTTCAAATAAGAATAAATATATTTTTAATCATAATTGATAATTGTCAAATGATTGGGTAAGAATGGTGAGGTTTAAATATAATATTGAGCTTTTCGAATATTTAAGATGGATCAATTGCTTCCTCCATGATACAAACACTTAATAAATTCTTAAAATGTTAAAAATATTTTTATTATTTTATTTTATTTTATTTAATATATATATATATATATATATATATATATATTTTCTCTATTGGACACTTAATTGAGTCAAATATTTTTTTAATAAGTATAATTAAGAAAAAAGTATTACCAAACTAAAAGTTATAAATATCTCATTTTAACAAACTAAAATTATAAATATCTTAACAATAAAATATCTCATTTAAATAAACTTTTAAAAAATAAATAATTATTAATATTTAATTGATTGAGAAAACAAAAATTTATATTACGTAGTAAATAATTGTCCATATTTATCGTAGACATATCGTATATATGATAGAAATGTTTTTGTAAGAAAGAAAAAAATTATTTAATATATAAATCTTAACATAAAAATAATAATATATTAAAAAATGATTTAGTGCATGAAATAATTTATATCGTTCCGAAACAATTAGAAAACATATAATAAAAAGTCATATTAAAAAAACTTATATATATATATATATATATCCTACAGTATATAAAATTAAAATTAATATATGCATTGAATTCTACTTAATAAATTAAAATATCATGAACGTACAGTGGACAGTCTCTGTGTTAACAACGTAATTAAGGTTGTTATAAGCTTCGAGAATACATGTAGCTAACCGATCTGTTATTAACCCTGCTTAATTAACAACCACTTTATTAAAACCGTGGAAAAGTCATCCTTAATGTATATATTTTTATATTTGATTGATTTACTTGTAAACAATGTTATTATCATCATTTAATTCGTTGCGTCGCATTCAAAGATTGTTGCATCGCAGATCGTCATGATATGCCACTCACATGTAGTCTTATTACATAATTTTAAAAATGATTAAATCCACATCTTTTTAAGTTTAAAGGCTGAAGTTTTTAATATGAAAATTTTTATCACATTTGACTAAAATTATTTGGACTAAAAACGCATTTTTTTGTATAATCTAAAAAGGTAATTGTTTTTGCGTTTTGCATGATTCAGAAGAAAGAGGAAAAGAAACACAAATAATGTTATTTTTCATATTTTAAAATGTTTTAATCCTAGATTTCCTCAAGTGATTCTAGTTAGACTACCATATATACAGACTATAATATGTCAATTAGAAACGCTAAAATTCTCAAATTCAACTTCTGAAATGAAACTCAATAGGGTGAAACCCAACTTATGCAAACTTTGTGCGGATTAAATACTTAACAAAATCATCACGAGATAGGATTAAAAAAAATCAAATTTAATTATTACTATAAATCTAAAGTTTACACGTTATATTTTACGGGACAAATTGCTCCAGGCTCATTGCTGGTTCATTTGAATGCAAGCGTCCTATGGTTGCACCAAAGAAACAAATTTAGTTTTTCCTTCCGAAACAAAACTTTGTTTGCACGAACTTTTATGATATGCCAAAATCTAGTTAAAAGGCTTACATTTAATTTATATTTAAAATTTATTATGTATTAAATAATAGCTTATAAATAAAATGTACATTTTTTAAGTGAGACAAAATTGACATCTTATTACAAGATGATAGTGTAAAGAATATTTTACTATATTCGTTTTTTAACAAAATAGGCAATATTTTAACAAAAGTTTAAAACGAAATAAAAATGTAATATTTTCAATTTTATAAGAATTCAAAAGAGATAAGTGTATACATTAACATGGAAAGAAAGAACAACATTGTAATACTTGTTTCTCTCAAGAGATGAAAGGTGTAATTTACAAAAACAACTATTTTGATCCTTATAAATTTATTTGTTTATATGTAATCCCTAATGTTCACGTTTAAATACTCACAAAAAAATATAATTTTTCATTTGAAATACGTATGATATTGAAAGACTTCCATTTAAGTCCGTCATTTCAAAAAAAAACAAACATATTTTTCCAACTCCCATTACCAACGCCGTCACTTACAAAATATGTTTATCAAATAACAAAAAAAGAAATATAGAAAACAAAAAAACCTAAATCGTTTTAAGAAAATGGTAACAGAGACACCTCTGTTAAAGAGATTAAAATGAATGGTAATACTAAGACGGTATTTAAACCAAATTTATTTATAGAATAAAACTATTTTGAAAAACAGTTTTTAAACGGGTATTATTTCTTTTCCTTTTTACCCATCCTTTACTTTAAGAGCTCCCCTCCTCTAACAGAACTCATAAAATATATCCCTGACTCTTTCTCGGAGCCAGGGGAGGAAACTGATCCTTTATTACTGGGAACCAATGCAACTTGTTTACTCAAAATCTTTGCAGAGGAACCCAAATTGGATAGCATTAATGTGGATAACACAGACATCGTGCAAATAGACCAAAAGAAATTGTGAAACATCCTAATACAAACAACGCCGATAAAGGGGGATAAACAACTGGAATATTGAAATGCATAAACTAGCTTAATTTTAATTTTGAAATGTTCAAAGGTGTTTAGTCCTTAAAAATGTAGCTCAATCCTTAATCAAATTTTATCCTTTGTTTAGCAGTTATATTTAATAAAAATCTGCTCTAACTTCAACATTTAATCGCAGTTACAACACTTGTTTGTATTCCAAATGAACTATTAACAAACTCAAATCTAAATCACCTCATACTCGTGAAGTAATAATTCATGGCCATAATTTGAAATGCCCCCTTGTCACCTCATAAGTTGTCAATGCCCCCTTGAACAATTGAACGTTCTACACTATTCATTTTCCATTCATTCACGCTCTTCGAAAATAGTTCCCTTAAATAGTAATTACACATTCATGACTTTTATGCCGAACTTGCGACTAAAAATAAACACATCTCGATATCATTTATTATAGAAAACCATTTCGTTGTGGGTAAAATCATTCGATACTAAGAAATTTATGAACAAACAAACCTAGAGTATCAATATCCCAGCACACCATAAGTACCCTATAGGGTACACCAAATACCTGCGTGGTAACAAAACGTAAATTTCGTTCTACTAAAATCAATCAATCTTTCGAAGGATCTTTCGTAACACAATCCAAGCTGCAGTACCACGTTACCATCTAAGGATAATAACCCAACGCATCACAACTAACAGCAAAGTTCTTAACAAGACTGAGCAACTATATTTCAAAAGAAAACTGGATCCGTAACCGAAATGAATGTTCACCCCAATCCTAAGATTAATCAACATGCTTACCTACCTTATGTCCTCCAGTGCATTAAACTGCCTACTCGAGCAATCTGGACCCTGAAATTTTTTTCAAGTAAAATTAAAGCTTATGACTGAAAAAGAAAAAAAAAATCTGCAATATCCACTTCAACAAACTGCAATGATATCTTTGCCTACTAAAATCTATTGTCTTTACAAAATTAGCCCCTCCTGTGTGACAATATCACACAGTGGGTCCTTAATACAAGTATATACTACTAAATGAATTGAACAGAATAGCAATCCAACCCTGAGCCAAGATCCATATGACCAAATCTGATTAGTGGTGTTTACGAAAATGAGACAATAAGTTTTACTGTACAGTTGAGAGGAACCAAATGATCTAGACTAAAATATTAAATTCTATTTTTAGGTAGGTTTGACGGACTAAGTAGAATAACTCACTACTAAATGAATTAAACAGAATAGCAATCCAACCCTGACCCAAGATCCATATGACCAAATCTGATTAGCGGTGTTTACTAAAACGAGACAACAAGTTTTACTGTACAGTTGAGAGGAACGAAAAGATCTAGATTAAAATATTAAATTCTATGTTTAGGTAGGTTTGACAGACTAAGTAGAATAACTCACCACTTGATTGATATATAGAGAATTTTAATATCTGTTGTAAGCTTTTGCAAAATCTCCACGCCTATGAAATTCACCAAAATTATCATGAGGCCTAGTAGTATAAGTTTCCATATTGTCTGAGAACCTGTTCCTCGAATCCAATGGTAAATTGGATCCACCATAGGGAGGATGATTGACAGAGGACCCATCATATTCAGGAAAGCTCTGTTGTTTAAAACCTCGATAACCAGAAGACATCTGTTGAACTGCCTGCTGTTGACGCCTCTGTACATCATGCTGAAGAAAATCTTCCCACTGTTTTGCATGTGTTGCCCTTACCAAGCCAACTTTGCTCATGTACTTCTCCCTCAAATCTCTAATAGCCTTCCAGCAATAAACCAACATTAAAAATCATGAAGTGGTTAGCAGTACACGAGCGAAAGAATAATATTTTGTGAAAATTAAAGTCACCGAGTTAAGGAAATAGCATATCTTCCAATTTTACCTTTCCTCACTTGCAAAACCAACGTATAAAGATAATAAAAATTTGCTATACAAGCTAAGTGGCAAGAAATCACAGAACCAAAGTTCAGGTTAGTTACAACCAGTAGCCTTTTACCAATTATTAGTCTCATAATCAAAGCATAAACACTAGCAACAGCTCTGAAGATGATTCTTTATGACTCCACTAACAACTGAAATAAAAATACCATCACACAAAACACTTCTAATTTAGCAGTTGGTTAACCTAACTCCCAATAATACCAAAGGTTTCAATCGCTTTTTCATTAACATGGCACGTGCAAGAATGAAGATTGTTAATTATGATTAAGATGTCCAAATTACGTGCATCAAGTAACCATACCTCCCTATGCTTGAAATTTTCTTCATCTTCTTCTCTGTCTCGAATTTTCATTAGCTCTGCTGCCTCGTTCTTATACTCCAACTCTAATTCTTCCAAAGTCTGTGGGGAGGCATTGTAATCAAACTGATGACTAGGCTGGACAGATTCTCTTCTATGAGAATCCCACCCATCATTCCTATAAGCACCCATGTTTTGATTGCGACCATCAAAAGAACTATATGAGTTTCCTGTAAAAGGGGCATGCCTTGGAGATCTTGACTGGCTTGATCGACCTCTAGCTCCACTATTTCCATAAGCTTCATGAAATGAAGAGTATGTTAAGCACTTGATTCAAGATGCCAACAGATGATTTGCTTTAATTCAACAAATTGCACTTGATTCAAGATGCTAACATAGCTTTAATTCAAAAACAATCTCTATATTCTCATACTGAAACCATGGGAGCCAATCCTTTCAGTAAATATGTTCGTAATGGAGGAAACGCTTCAGGACGGAGATAATGCTTGAAGGCTAAGAACTTACCTCTTGCTGCAAGTAAATGACAACCAAGAGAAAAATGAATACAATGCGGGGCCCTTCCAGGATAAACTATACTATAAAAGTAGTACTATACAGAATCCTATCAGGCTCCGAACATGAGATTACCAGCTTTCTAAGGATGCTGTAAACATATCCTATGCTGTCCCTACCTTGTGGAGAACCTCTAGCAAACTTTTGAACATCCTCCCGGATTCGATCTTCAACAGCCCTCTCCTGCCTACCAAACCTTTGTTGAAACTGAGATGTATTTCGTGGTCCAGAATGAGACCTTTGGGGCTCAGAGCGTTGAAACCGTGCATTAACTGGACTTCTCTCAGGTGATCTTGATCGGGTCATTTGAGAACTAGATGATCCCCTTTGATCACCCTCCTCTCGAATCTTGTGTACCGCATCAACACCTTTTGCCATAACTAATCTATCCTTACCACTGACAATAATAAACTTTTCATCCATCTTAATTTTGCAACCAATGTCCCTTTCAATCTTGCTTAAAACTTTCTCTGTGAAAAGTGCCCGCATATTTTTGTCTCTAGCCGGTATCCTTTCAAAGAAATCTTGAGACTTGCGATTTGCTCCAAGGGTAGACGGGCACCCCTACATTGTGACGTACAATATCATTTAACCAAATAATGACAGTGGTGATAATAGCTTTTTCAAATTAACTAACAATTCTATATACGAATCATGTTCACAATACCACGAGGCCCTAAAATGATAAATAAAGTCAATCATGCAAAAATAAGAAGAGATGGCCTCCCCCTTCTCTTCATAACGACAAAATAGTCAGCATGTGATTTAGTTTCTACAGAATCAACAGGAATTAAAAGAAACCATGAATGCGGCTACTAGTGCCCGCTAAAAATCATAGACAATTTTTTCTCGGGTGGTGGAAGTGGGATATTGAAAAGAAAAGAAAAAATAGGGACAACTAATATCTCTTACCCCCTCCGAAATAGTTGGAACTTCTAATTTTAACAATATATAAATATCTAAAAAGTAACCACGTTAGCACTGAGCAGGCTTGTGAAGTGTAATGTGCAGTTAAGTGCTTATATAAATAGAAATGGTTGGCGGCAGAGATCGATAATGGAGATGTAGAGGAACTTGTCATACCTGAGTGAAATGCCCTGATTCTCCACAAAGTTTGCATATCATTTCCTCCTCTTTCCTTTTCTTCCAATTCCTTTCAGTAGCCTTTGACTTAGCCTCCCAAACCTTGGCTTCTCGGCTGGTGAAATCGGTCGGAACAGCATTAGGGTCCCGAGCTTCATCCTCCTCATCAGACCCTGCATTTGACCTCTTATTTGGTTTTGTCCTCTCTTGCGTGTTCGTGGTACCAGAACCTGGGGGGCCAGTGTACTCCTTATAAAGCTCACGAAAGTCATCATCAATATCTGGATCCGGTCTATTTGCCATTAAAAAATATAAACGCTAACTGAATTGCACTCCTGCATTTCCAAAAATGAAGCAGCAACACTCAAATCCACTAAAATAAAGAGAAATGTAAAAAGCTAAGAGAAAAAGGTACTCATAACATGAATAAATTTTACCGTAAATTTCAATGAATTATGCACCGTTGTGGATCAATTTAAACTAAGTGCGACTGTAATGGAACAGTTTAGGTTTTAACAAACTCTATCCATAAATGAACACACAAGAAACCAACTATTAGAGCATAACAAATCAACACGGATTATGGTAAAGGAATGAGTTCGATAAATAAGCCGCGACAAACATAAATTCATGAAGAAGTGTAAACCAGTATTTGCAGTCCTCGATGAACTATTGATTCGAAAACACGCTTAATCGCAGCATATGAACAACAAAAATTGAGGGGAAAAAATAAGCGTTTAAACAGCAACAATAAGCGAGCATTGAAATAAAAGGCGCAAAAGGAGAAAAGCTATGAAGTTGATGAGACGAAGGTATATTGCTGAGATATTTGATTTGAGAAGAGAAAAAGACTTACGGTGGGATGAAGAAGACGATCCTCCACACTGCAAAATCTCTTGATTACGTTTCCACAAATCACTAAAATGACCACATATCTGCATTTTTCTACCTAGGGTTGCATACCCAAACCCGACCCGATTTCATTTCTCCAAATTTAAATAAAATAATTGGAATTTTAAAATAATTAGATATATAATCATTATAAACCGAAGATGTAACTCAAAAAATACACCGAAAATGAAAAATAAAAAATAATCCGGATCAGTATCAAAAAAAATTATGAAAAAGTTAAATATATCATATAAACTAATTAACATATATAATAATTTATGATTAAAGATACTACAGAATTATTTTATTCCCATGGGTATGAATTCTCTTTTAAAAATAAGTTTTATTATTATTTATAAACTAGTAATTAAATTTGCATCAAATACACATATATGGCTTAACGAGCTACGTATTTATTAAATTATTATAAATATATGGTATTTGATTAGAAGAATATTTATTATTTGAAAACATATCAATAATGATATTAATTAAATAATATAAAAATGAAATTTATGGTTATTATTACGTGATTAAAAATAAAAATATATGTTTTTATTATCATCAATATAGTATAGGGGAATATTGTTCTTCAACTTTTTTCTGAATATATATTAAAATTTAGTAGCATAATGTTTCTTGTCGAATTTCTTACAAATTTGTTAATAATATGTGAATATATATCCAAATTTTTTTAGAGTATTCTTTTAAAATTCTCAGTTCTGTAAAAAATAATAAATATTTTTGGTGGATTTTTCAACTTAATTGCAGAGTGTTGACCAATGTGAGCTTCAACTAGAATTTTTAAATTAATAATACATAATATCATATAACAGTATTATATTTTCTAGGTAACTATTTTAATAATTGAAGTATATGGATTAGCAATAAAATGATAAATATATTACGTTTGGAAAAAAAAGTGAATTAATATCAATAAACAAAATTAATATCACTTTTTAAAGATATTTATAACAAACTAACACTTTAGATCAATAAAGTAATATCAATTTTATGTCGAGAACTTCAATACACGAATTATCTTAAAAAAATCTCTCATTCTATCTATGTTTTTAATAAAAGCAAAATTATATATTATTGTAAGAAACTGTCGCAAATTTAAAAAGGTTTAAAATTACCATTTATACCAAACTAAACTATTCTAACTATATGTCGAAATTTCCTCCTAAAATCTAACATTTTCCAAATCAAGTTAACTAGTAGCATCAAGAATAACAAAAATAAAAATAGTCAGCTAGCACATTCGAACTGAATACAAAATTCAAGTTGTTTTCCAACATTATAATATTTTTTCAAACCAATTACATAAAAGATTAAAACTGTCAAACTTATGTTATAACTTATGAATTAAGCTTGTAATATCGACTTAAAAAATAGTTTAAAAGATAATTTATTTCCATTAAAACAACCTTTTAAATGCGATTGAAATAGTAAAATAATGATATATTACCTAGTTTTAAAAATCGAATGCATAATATCTAATTCCCTTTGAGCGAACAAGTTATAAATTGAACTGAATATGAAAATTTGTTTCAAGTAATCTTCAAACCAAAATATATATTACCATTGTATTGATGTTCATTATCTCACCATTTAATATGTTTCTTAAATCAGCATATAATATTTAATTGTGTAAGAAGTTAGGGTATTTTTTTAACATATGTGAAGTTTGTATATTATCATTAATTATTTCTTTATCTTCTAAATTAACTTGTCTAAAATGATATTTGGTATATAAAGTTTAACAAGTTTTATATTTGATTTTGATCCAGGAAAGTATAAAACATTATTTTATAAGTGTTAAATTTTGACAAACGCAAACATTTTTTTTAAACAAACAAGTGTAAATATTTTACTTGTCAAATGGGTCTTTTTTTTTTAGAGATATTATGTATACTTTGTTTATATAATTTGTTTGATAAGCTTTCGTATAAACCAACGCACATGTGCGCTTATTTTTATTAAGTTGTTTTTTATTATCGTTTATAATATTTAACAAAGTCTGAGGTATTTATTATATATGTGCAGATAAAATTTGTCTTTAGGTGTCTTACAGGAATGTCTCACAAATAAGTGTTTACATTAATATTTCTTTAAAAACATGCATAAAGTTGTTTTCATATAAAATAAATGACAATCTTAATAAGGCAACAAGTTGTGTTAAGCCTTACATTTTTCTCCCAAAGACAAGAAAAAACTATTTGCCTAACCTTGACAAGTCAGTTCATGAGTTGTGAAAAAGAGTGACAGGCATTTATTACTAAATTCAGTGACAATGATTCAGCAAGATATAGTGCGTGCAGCAAATATAGTGTTTTATGAATACACTAAACATATAGACTGTGACATTGTTAGAGAAAATTTGAAAAATGATTTCATCCATTTGCTTCTCATTTCCACTAGAAAACAACTAGCAGACGTTTATACCCAAAACCTTAGGTCCTCAGTCTTTCAAAAATATTTGTTCCAAATTGGGTCTCATCAATATTTGCTCCCTAATTTGCGGGGAGTTGAGGATATGGATACAAGACTTCTAGAAGAAAACTAATATCAATTATGTGATTTTGTGATATAATTAAATTGCCGTCAATTATGTTTGTTTATTTTTATAACATTATCAAATTATAATCATTTTATTTTGTTTTCTTTATTTAACTATACCTAGAATGGGTATAGCACTTGTGTATATTCAGTTATCTACTTTTGATCAAATATAAAAAAATAGAGAAAATATTTTCATAGTATCCTATGTTCATTTTTGTCTATATTTGTTAATCTATTTATTTTCCATAATACAACCTTTAATGCATGTTTAAGCCTAGACATGAGCACACAATAGACAAACAAGTTGAGTGTCGCATAACCTCACACTCCAAGAGAATTTGCAACAACCCTTTTTTCTTAACTTTATATATGGAATACCACTTTGAAGAAAAATGACAAATGAAACTCTTACAAAGAGAATGAGAACAAGGTCTTGTTATCTTTAGCTATGACTAAGTCTTTTGCTTGTGAGATAAAACAATGTTTGTGTTCACATTAACTTAAAATAATTATTCTAATTTTATATTCTTATTCTTATGAATATACCTTTATTTAGTAAATAAGATTGTCACTTAAATCACAAACTTTGTGTTTGACAAAAATATTTAGTTAGGAGTGAATAAGTCTAAAAAATACTAGTATTTAACTAACCGTTTTTTATCTAAAAAATACTTATTTAGTCAAAATAATGTCCAGATATTAATTGAGTGCAAATAATAATTATCTTGTATTTTATTAACATTGGTAAAACTTAATTGTGTTGATTAATAATTAGACACAATCTAGACTTTTAAATAAATAAATATAAAAGACCTTACCTAAATCTTTCTTAGCTCTTGTTTCTAAAATGACATATTATTGCTATATAATTAATAAAAAAAAAATTGCTTTGCGATAAAAACTTTTAGAAAATATTATTTGTGCGTTTGTCTTTTTTAAATTGGACTTCCTTACAACTCTTACAATAAATTATTTACAAGTTTTTTCCAAATATAACTCTCGTAATAAATTATTTAATAGTGTGTTTGTTAAGTATTAGACTTCCTTTGTTGAATCTTATAAAATAGCACTTTATGAAAATCTCGAATACACAAGTCAATAATTTATCTTTATCATTTTGTCTATTTTCCAGATAAACATTCACTCTTTAACCTTTGTTATCTCGTATATATATATTTTTTAAGTATTGTAATTTTGTTACAAATAAACCCTTATAACGTGTTTAAAAGGAGAATTTGTGGAAAGTAAATTATTATTTTTTTGAAAAATTAAGGATATTGTACGATTAAGTTTTAAAAAAATCAATATCTAGAAATTTATGAAAAAAAAAAATTATTGATTTTTTATTTCAAACGTTACGTAAGAAAGTAATTTTTTTCTCTCTTTTATTTATATATTTTTATCTTTATATTATTTTCTTTCTCAATTTTGCTAATTTTGTGATGTCATGAATTTTGTTGAGTCATTGTTAATTTAGTATAATTTAATGTCAAACACAACTATTTTTCGGTTAACTAGGTTTATTTTAAATTGATACTTTTTGATTTAGGACAATAAAAAATATTTTTTAAATAATATAGACTGATTATATTTCTTGGTTAACATTAGCTCGAGTTTCTCTCAGTCTACGTTCTAGATTATATTATTGAGAGTTTTTTTTTTATCAATAATAGCGATAGTGTTTTTATCCACATTAGTAAAATTATTCGCTGGGTGATGCAATATAATAAGTGGAGTGGAGGCAAAACTCTGCTAAAAGTTTTGAGCTTTGTAGGTGTTAGCTTTGGTTTTTTGCTTGTTAAGAATAAAATAGAAACCATTCTTGACCAAAGTGGGGAATTGCAGACTTAACACGTCTTACTCTAGATTTTGTGAACAGTATAAAAAATGTATATAGAATTTCCATAAATTAACAACTATTGTAGTTTGTTCTAGGATTTTTTTTTTTTTAAAAAAAAAACAAGGAACGTGCGCAATTGTTTTCTGTAACATTCCGAAGTACATGTGTTGACTTTTTTAGCATAAAGTCTTACCGTACCTTATACACTTCATTCCTGTGCAAAATGAACTTTTTCAACCTCAACTCATAAACAAATGTTTTTCCATAGTATAAACTTTCACCTTAGATGTTAATTTTACTTGTCATGTATAACAAACTTAGAATAAAAACACACTACACAATATATGTTAATTTTTTTTTTCCATGGAAGTGGTCTATAAAATATTGAAAATAAGAATTAATCTATACTTGTGAAATGCGATTTTTGACAAAATTATTTTAATTTTATGAAAATTGATCCTGAAATTACGGGATCGATCTCCCCTATTTATGGATGTAACTACAAGAACAAGAGATTTAATTAGACAATACATGCTAATTAGTATTTAGTTTTGATAACATGATTATGAAAAATAAAGTATTTTCAATAATAATAAAATTAACAGAAAAGTAAAGTATTATATATATATATATATATGTTGATAGTTATTTTATTTACAATAAATAAAGTTACTTATTTTAAGGTTTAGGGTTAATAAGATTATTCTTTGTGATATTTTATTGCAGATAAGGTACTGGAAAAAAGGAAAATTATCATTATTATTATTAATTATTAATATTGGTATTATTTTATGGTTTAATTATGTTTTTTTTTTATTTTGAAATTTGAGGTTAATTTAGGTTTGCTCCTTCATTTTTAAGAAAATTAGTTTCTTAAACATAATAAAACAATTTTAGTTACTAACAAATAAAATTTTAAGTAGTTTGAAAATTTTAAATAAAAACAAAATAGGATTCATCCTGAACAAAATAAAAGTAGTTTAAAATTTCTCTATTAAAAAATTGATAAACCCTGCTGTCACTGATTATCAGAGAATTGCTTGGAAAGCAGAGCAAAGCACATCACGTTGAGCAGAAGAAGAGAAAGCAAAGGAAAAGGCCATAGAAGGCCTGCTACTTCTTCTTCACTCCGGAGTTAACCAGTATCTAGGGCACACGTCAGCGGTGCGTGCGAAGATGGAGATTCCGAGGGAGCAGATGGAACAGAGGCTCAATTTCAACGGAGACCCTCCAAACCCTCATTTTCACGACAATGGCAATGGCTTCAACCACTTCCAACCTCCCGATTCTGGATACGCTCTCAACCATCCCGCCCCTCGCCCTCTCCGAAAACGCCCCTGGCACCACTCCAACCAAGGAACTTCTCCAGGTACTACAAATTTTCTCACAACTCCTTTAATTGCACGCGCAATAGCGTTTCCGTGTTTCTATATTACGCGTTAGCTTCCTTAGTTATGCGATTTCGTTCTCGCAGATGGAGTGGACAGTGCGTGTAATGTAAAAGTTTATGTTGCTCCTGTTCCGAGAACTGCCACGGAGGCTGAGGTGAGTCTATTTGCCGTGAAATGTGAACCGTTAACCTTTTCACACTCGTGTTGTGTTTTAATTTGTGGATATAATAGAAGAGTATGCATATCTTACATTAGGAGTTATTTCACACTACAAAGTAATGAAAATGATCATTTTCTCCCTGTCTCTATTTTGTGAGAAAATTGAATCCTGGAATAATTTGATTTTGTTTTATCACCTTATTTATTATCTTCAGTTGTTACAGTTGTAATCCATTTCATGCTCTAAGCATAATAGTAATTTGAAATTATAACAAATGTCATTTCATTCTGCTTGTAACCAATCCCATTCCCAGTTCAGTCCTGTTTTTATTATTTGAAAATCTATTTTCTATACCAAATTTGCTGTAATTGTTACTGTAATCCACGTTCCAACATAAGCAACAGTGATACTCTTGGTGCGTAATTAGGATGTCAGTTGCTAAAAGATATTGTTCCTACCTGATGAGGATGCGGGTTCTCATCACTACCTGTTTTTTAAGGACCTGCCCTATAGTATACTGGTGAAGAATGGTTCACTGTGACGTTTAAGCTGTTTCTCCTTTTATTCCACCTCCCTCATCAAAAAGGATGGTTTTATTTATTTAGTTATCTAGTGGCATTTTTATCATGTATATTTTTAGCAGAACGTGTGATGTTATATTTGTTTAATATTCTTTCTTCTTTTTCTTTTCGTTTTTATTGTAGCTCTTACTCTTCTATCACTTCTCGTTTTTGTAATTCCATTTCAGATCCGTCCTGTATTTGAAGAACATGGAACTATTGTTGAGGTTGTTCTTTTAAAAGACAAGAGAACAGGTGTACGGCAAGGTATCTGCAGTAACTATTATTTGTATCATACACAGTTTGTACGATTTGGCCTTCCAAGGACTGTGAGGAGTAGTGAATTCAATTTGAGTCTTGCATTCGTATTTGTAATATGTTCTATATTATATCTGCAAGTATTAACACTAATCCAAATATTGTAAACCTACGACAGGAAGTTGTTTTGTGAAATATGCAACATTTGATGAAGCTGACAGGGCTATCAAGGCTTTAAACAATCAATATACATTTGTTGGGGTAAGAACAACCTATGGTTGTTGGGTTAAACCTCCTTTTTGCTATTCATTTCATCAATCTAAACTTGTCTTTATTATTTGACATGTTTACATTTCCTAGGAATCATATCCTGTTGTTGTCAAATTTGCTGATCGAGAACTTGAACGTCTTGGTAATTTTTTCCTTTTGAACCTGTTTATTAAGTTCTGTACTACTATGTCTTAGTCAGGTTCCTTAGCTGATTATGAATGTTGCTGTTTGCATGCCCTAAATCCCTTATTAAATTTTTGAAATGTTGAAAATTAGTAATTAGGACAGTTTGACATTTTATTATGGATTTGGCATGTACGTCATGATATAGTTGTCAACTCCCGATCTTGAAAAGATTATTAAAATCATGATAAAATTATCGAAATTAAAGCTGCTCTATTTCTTTCGCTGACTTTTTGCACTTGCGATTATAGCTTTTCCTTAGTGACTAATAAAAAGTTATTTTAAGCTGCTATACTTAATGCTGCCTGCCAATACGTGCTGATTGACGCCGAAGTGAGTATTGTTTTCTTGGTTGTGTCTGTCACTTCCTTTCAAAGAGTAAGTTTGAAAGGAGAAATTTTGAATACTGGAATACATAGTCTTCTTACTCTCGAACTTGCACACTACGTTTTGGATTACGTAATTTAGGACGAGGTTGAGAAATGAGAGAGATTTTGTAGCTTTAACTTGTTTGGTTAGAGGAGAAATAGGAAGGAATCTAACTTGTAGCTTTAAACGTATCGAATTGTAAGATTTGAATGTTGAATAGTAAGATTTTGTAGCTTTAACTTGTAGCTCTAAACGTATCGAATTGTAAGATTTGAATGTTGAATAGTAAGATTCTAATAACTAGGAAGATTTCTTAAATAGTGGGGTCCATAGAATTTAGTAACTTGCTATGTTTGGGGAAGCTTCTGCAGCTTTTCAAAATAGAGGGAAGTTTTGAGAAATAATGACAAAATTCAAGGAAGTCGGGATCAGTGTACTCTATCTCTTCCAATCATATCTTTAGTTTAAGAAGAATAACTCTTTGCTGGGGTTATTTTTGAGAGAATCAACTATGTTGTCATTTTTTATATTGATGGTGTTAGCAGCTTTAAAGACGAGGTTTAAATATTATGCAGAAATTAATTTGGATGGTTGAGATAAGCCCTTTTTATTATTATAGCTTTTAATTTAATATTTGTAAGAGTTCATTCTATTATGTTAATATTTTAAGTTTGGTTAGTGAGAACATGGCATAGAACATGGTTTACTTTCTCCAGCAAGTAATGAGTAGTTTAAAGAATTACACTCTTTTGTGTTTAATTTATGTGAACCTTTTTATTTTCTTTTTCTAGGGGTTCGAGGGTTCTGCCGTAACGTGGAAAAGAAAGATCCTTTAGAAGGCAAACGTCTCAGCTTTTTTTCAGGATATCTGTTGCCTACTACTTTAATATATGATTGTCTAATATAATATTTTATTCTTTAGTGCCCAACTAACTACTTCCTGTTGTATTCTTGTTTCGTTTCTATGTTTTTCAGTGATTGCAGATAAAGTTTTTGTTAGTTGCTTCAACAGAGAGGCTTCAAAAAAGGAAATTGAAGAAGTATGTTTCACCATTCTTTTCATTCACATATACTTTAGCATTGCCTGAAAATGACCTTTTACATTTTTTTATGCCAATGATTGTATCCTTGGATTTGTATTTAGCTGAAGGATAAGCTAATTGTAGTTTGTTTGTAGAAATGTATCTAGATCCATTCCCTAGGTTGGCTGGATGGAAATATTGCCTAGTGTCTCCTATTAAATTTGAACAGATCTAGATATTAGATACAAAAAAATATAGGTTATCATGTGGACATTTCTCATGATGCTGGTATGTGGTAAATGGCTAGCAAAAACTGTTAGTTCCCAACCAGTACATTATGTAACCGTTTGCAGCCTAATTTAGTTTAAATGGGCTGGCGTGATAATTTTTATTTATTTATATGGTAGTCCTGCTTTTTGCTATGGTATAGTATTGTGGAATATCCTTTATAATCTGCAGGTTATTATATTAAGGTTGTGTTTCTGAGTTTTGTATACTTATTCTGTGCAGATATTTTCCCCTTATGGACATGTAGAAGATATCTTCATTGCGACCAATCGAGGTTGGTCCATGCTATTGTCATGGAGTGTATTTCATACAATATATTATGAGGAATGACATGTATTTGACTCTGTCTTTTATTTCTTACCCAACAAAAGATGTTGTAGACTGACCTAGAATAAAAACTAGCAGAGAGTGAGAGGCAGTGGGTGAAATTGAACTCTTCCTATCTTTGTCAAATCTCACCGAACCAAGTTTTGCTTCAAGAAGCGTACAAGTAAAATCTTAAATGTTAGGAGATACCGAGTTAATTGTTTTGTAAGAGAAAATTAGTTGGAGAGAGGAATAATAAAATGTAAATAATAAAAGGGAAAGAAAAGACCAATCCTTGGATTTCGGAGTGGAATTTGGGGGGGTAGAGTTCTGGTGTCTCAACTATCTGAAGATTGGGGATGCCGAGAATACCATTGTATCTTTCTTGGTCTTTGTTTTGTATCTACTTGATACTGAGCAGAGACTATCTGTTATTTTTTATTCATATTTCTTGACCAGTTCTATCATAAAATTACTCAATATTTGGATATCTATACATATAGAGAGAAGGACCATGCTCAATATTTGAATATCATAAAATTACTCAATCCAATGGATGATTTGGATTTTTTGCTATAGTTGCTTTTAGCGCCAAGTCTTGTATTTAATTTATGTCACCAATTTATTATTCATGATTTTCATTTTCACCTAACTTGTGGTTGCATTTCTCATTTTTCTAGGATATGCTTTTGTCAAATTTTCTAATAGAGAAATGGCATTAGCTGCAATCAAAGGACTGAATAGAACCTTCACGATGAGAGTAAAGCTAATTCATTTATTTAATTTATTCATATTACTCCGTCCACTTTCAATTGTTAACTAAAGCCTTGTTTTTTAATCACCTAGGGTTGTGATCATCCATTAATTGTTCGATTTGCGGATCCTAAGAAACCTAGAACAGGAGAGTCAAGGTTTTACTTTCTCACCCATTTATCTTTTATATAAGTATGTTCATTACAATCTTTATTATTAATAAATTAATAATGTATCACAAGTTAGCAAGTATATTGAAACGGTATAATCTTTCATTTTTATTTATATTTTTTTCTAGAGGGAAGGGGACTTTTCAGTTAGCAAATTTATTTTCTTGGCTAAGTGGCAACGAGTCTTTCCTTAGTATATGAAAAATAAAATGTTGAATTCATACGTTGTCCTAACTGTTTAAGGGTGCATATTTTCTAGTGTGAGCCAGGCTTTATTAGATTGGTAAAGTGGACAAGGTGAACTGTAAACTGGTTCACATCTTATATCAAGACAATAACAATCTGAGTTGTCTGGCTTCACCTAAACTGATAAAATTGAAACATGTTTAATGGCTTTATTCTTAACTGGTTTGAAGCTGATCTCGTGGGTTTTTTTGGACACTTCTATCTAGAATCCCATAATACGTTGAACGTGGGATTCAAATTTCAAACCACGTTCCTTTCAATTGGATTCTAACACTGTTCTTATGTGGAAACCTTACCAGACATGCTACACTTGAATCAGGGTATATTTAACGTAAGAGTTTTGGGTGGTGCTTAAAATTTAAATCAACGCCCACTAAGTGGTATTGAAGTGTTATGCTTTTAATATATTAGTCATATTTATGAAAAAAGGTCCTTTTATAAAAATGAATTTGAACTCTATTGTTGTTCAACCCAAGTCAGATTATTCAAGTATGAATTGGTTTCCCTTTGTTGTTCAACCAGGAGATAATTTTAGGAATTGTATTCATGTCCTTTCGTGTGCATATTTCTTCAGGTGCAACAATTTATCTGTGAATGCGAATTTTGGACCCTGTTCTCAAGAACCAGCAGTATGGTTTGTTTCGCTTCATTTGCCCCCTTCTTCTATATTAATTACAAAACACATGGCATGCTTAATAAATTGCAAATTATTGTCTTTTTGCAGGCCACTACCAAATTTTGGTGATTCCAATTGTGGAGGAAATATTATGCCTATTGCCCCACATCATTCCTCAATTGCACACCCACCAGTTACTACTCATATGCAAAACTGGGAAGCTGGTGCTGTGGTACAACATGCATTTCCCCATCCCCCCCAACAATTGCATTCACAGTTGGGTTCAATGCCTTTCGGGTCAATTCAAGCTCCAAAATTGCCTTCCCAGCCATTTATTACCGAGGTGCATAGACAATCACATCCAGCAGATTCATCAGTTCAAAATATAGAGCAGCACCTTAGTTCACAGGTTAGTTACTAACAGGTAATAATGCATTGATCATTATAAGTCTCTCTTTTAGTGTAATTTTGGTTGTGACGTAAGTAAAGTTCTGTTATTGTAGAGGTGGATTGGTATAGTTGAGTTGATATTATTATCTATCGTACTTTTGGGTATATGTTTGTACTTAAACATAACTGCCTTTCATCTTCAAATTATATTTTTAATTCTCCCAGAAATATTTGCAATCTTTTGCTGTTATAAATTTAATACTTCGAGAAGTCATTAATTTCTTGGGTGCCTCTCTGTCCTCCTATTTGAAGTATTTAAATTGTTAACTTATTTGTTTGTGTCTTTCAATTGAATTATGCATTGTTATAATTGAGGATGATTTTAGTCTTGTAAAAAGGTGTAGAGGGAAACTAAGGATATAAGAGAAAATTGTCAAGAGGGATCGCACTATCAATAATATCTCTGAAAATTTGATTTGTAGTTGAACCCAATTATGTCTTGCAATCCATGTTATCAACCTCACCTAAAAAGATTTTAATCCTAACTTAACCTTACAAAATTGGTTTGTAACATGAAGATTGCACTGACTTATATACTATAATTTGATTAATATCTTTAGTATATTTGAGATCTCCAATACAGATCTTCATTAATATCTTTAGTATATTTGAGATCTCCAATACAGATCTTCATGCTGAGGACTCAGTGGGTGGCATTGTTGGTCCAATCAACCTTGTTAAAATAGACTTTGATACTATTTTACAAAATGAATTTTAAGTTTAATTCAACTTCATTAAGCTGACTTATAAGTAGGTTTGCATCAACTTCTATATTATAATTTAGTCATATTTGTAGTCAATTTGGGATCTCCATATAAGGATTATGTTCTTATTTATATATTAGAGGAATGATATTAGGAGAGTCCTGTTTCTTTGTTATAACTAATGGCAAAATACAGATCATGGCATTCATTTTTTTATGTACGACTTTTTCACGAACCTCTAACCATTAAATACATTGCAAATGTTTAAATGGATTATTTAATGTGGCAAATTACTGTTGAAGAACCTTTATTGGAAGACTGCAATAGTTTTCTCACTTTATTGTTATCCCAGCTGGCTAGTCAGACTGGAAGCAACCCTAGTACAGCTGCTGGCAATACCCCACCTGATATGCCTTCAAGTCCCCAAGATGAAGATTTTCCAGAGTGTGACTGGAGTGAACACTACTGCCCCGATGGTGTTAAGTACTACTACAACTGTGTCACTTGTGAAAGCAGAGTAATGTTTCAACCGTTTGTTATTTGTTCATACAATCTGTCTAGGATTTCTGTTAATTTGGTGTGTGATGGTTACTCTTGGAGCAGTGGGAGAAGCCTGAAGAGTATGCCTTGTACGAGAAAGAATCTCAGAAGCAGCCGGAGCAGGAGGATAATTGCTGCAGTTTCTCACTATTATCGTCATGTTCCTCTCAACAAGTTGCTGAAAAACAACAGGTGCATTTCTCAGATGTATTTATCCCATAAAAAGTTCAGCAAAATAAAATAAAATAAAATAAAATCCTGACCAATAAGCATGGTTATATTTCAACCCCTAATTCTTTGAAAAGTATTCTAACATTCTGTAATTTTGCAGGAAACAAATCATGACCACAGACAGTCAGATGCAAGTCCTGTTGTTGCATAAATTTGATGTTATTGTTCTTAGGCAACTGAAATCACATTGTTCACAATTATTATATAATGACCTTAAAATTGCTTCAAAACCAGCCTAACGTTTTATCTTGAGGTTGTGTGTATTCTTATTGCCTCAATTATTTATTTCAATGGCTATTGCTAATCTGTTAATGGAATCCGCTCATTATTGAGTCTGAAAGGGATACAATCTAGGTAAGTACTTCTAAGTATATATCTAGATTATGAAATGGCTTTTTGTTGAGAGGCAAAGGAGGTTGAACTTTTAACTTTTGGGAGCTAGGAAAATCTCATGACTGTAAAACTTGCTACCAGAACGAGAAATCCAGAGTTTGAAATTTTAATAATACCCTGCCAGGCTCTTGTGTTTTGGAGATGCCGTGGAGTCTCATTTTCGGAGTTTTATGTCCCGATATTGCCTGTGAGTGAGAGGAGCGGGAGATTGATTGAAGTCTAGTAGGGAGCTTGATAACAAATGTGGCTCCACAGCCACTGTATGGACTGCAAAATTCAGAACGGTACCCACATGGTTTAAGTGTAAGTTTTCAACGCGTACTAATAATTATTGTTGATATTGGAATTGAACATGAATATGATGGTCTTTTCTGCTGCAGTGGTGCCATGTGCTAAATGGTGTACCCAAATGCCCGTCTCATTCACTTCGTGTTACCTTTCATCGTTGTCCTGGATTCTGGTGACTGTAGAGGTTCCTGTGGAGTACGCAGAAATACTGACATTTAAGTCAAATGGATAACTCTTTTGAAATTGTGTTTTTGTCAAAGTTTGATATGGTTCTCAAGCCGGCAGGATCGTTTTCCAGTCATTTATTTGTCTGGGAGTAAAGTAATAGAAGATAGGTAAATTAAAAGGCCATCTTGGCACAAGAAGTGGCTGAGCAATTCAATGTGGGTTGGTAAATTATTCCCTATTCTTTCTGAATTGAAGAGTTCTAATTCGATGCAATGTATTGGCCACTTAATGGAGAGGGAGCGTATAATGGGAAGGAATAGCGGGGCCCCAGTGGCTCTTTGATGGTGGCGTATCATATGCATCCTCTTAGTGCGCGTTGGTCTATGCCTATATTAACTTACAATTATTCTCTTAGACGAGTGCCTCACCTGCTCTACTCAACCAAACTTATGAAAGAATACGACACCAGCTATTATGGTGCCTTCACAGATTAAAGATAAAACTAGTCATTATGACGATCTATTCCATCGCAGAAACCAGATCTCGCTTTAAATGTAATCCCTGTTCAAGTTTTTTCTTTTCTTTACTTCTCGTACTTTTAATTTCACCCTCTTTTACATCTTCAAGGAATCAAATCTATAAATGGATTACATTCAAGCTGCACTTACTCAATGAGGTTAAAACGGATTGTCAATGGTTGATCTACTCCTATTTATTATCTCGTCACCATATTGGGTCAGATCTTTCACCACTGTATCCTTCAGATTACAAGAAAATTTCCCTACAATTTCCTTTTCCGTGGACTACAGGGACCAAACAAAGCAAGCAAATTTGCACCCCAATTATTCCCTTTCGAAAACCTAAACCTAATAATCAATAATGTCGTGCCAGTGATACGAACGCACATTCCCTCAACAAAAAGAAACAAAAACACAAGACAAACGACGGGTCAGAATCTCAAGATTAAAAGGAGGATAGACACCTATTTGCCTTCTTTTTATTTTGTTTTGTTATCATTTTCACCCACAGTCCAATCCACCAACGGATACTCTTATTTGTCCTTTTATTTATTTTCTATCTATTAAATATCAGATATTGGATAGAAAACAGGAAACTAGATCCCAAGACACGTCAACGAGAAAGCAGTACCTGCACCGGATCAAAATCCATCGTGTTACGCTGACATTCATGCCAAGGCCCTATCTATATTATATACGTGCATAAAGATAAAATGGGTTTTACAAGCATGATTGATCCCAGCCATCAAGGAAAACTAAAACTTAAATATATATAATCCAGTACAGCAATGGAGTCCTCATCTATATTCTCCTACAAAAAGTAATAATAAGAAATCACATAGTAACAGCAATGGAACTGTCATCTAGTCTTGTTTAAACATATGTGAAGGAACAGCATCTTGAAGACGCCCATAGTCGCTCAACAACGCAGTCTCTTGAGGAAAAGTGACATTCTTTGGAGAGAGGAAACCCAAAGAAGACAATGCATCGACATGGAGTTGTTGTTGATGGTGCTGCTGATAATATTGGGACATGTAGTTCTCAGATCCAGACATTAGCGACCCAAAGTTGTTAGAGCGACCCATAACTGGGCTTGGATGAGTGTGTTGTCCTTCGTAGGTTGTCACCACAATGCTTGGGTCGGTAAAAGATCGCTCCACGCGTTTCTTCACACTGCAGGAAACACTGGTGCAACGATAGTAGCTCCTGTTCAAATGTTAAGAGCGTTTAATTTATTTTTGGGTGGTTTAAACGAAACAAAATGAACCGAAAGCGAAAAGGTGAAGGAAGGAAGCAAAGCGTGTATTGCAGAATGAGTTAAAGTGTTACCTGGGAAAGGGGCTGTTTTTCACAGCTTTTTGACCGTACTTTCTCCATCTGTACCCATCTTCCAGATGATCCACCTCGCTTTTCGTCATGAACGCGAATCTCGGTTCTCTCTGTCTCTTCTGATTTGTCTTCTTAGCCTTCAACCTAAACCCATCCCAGAAAACAATCAAATCTTATTAGAATCTTCCAAACATCAAATAAATCAACGTACCACACTATTCCTCGCTAAACAAACCATCACAAAATATTATAAAAAACAAATACCCAGGACCACGTCTTATTCACTCACTACCTCTAATTGGATTATCAAATACGTATTTTACACTCAACCGCCCCAAGGTTTTTGTTCCTCCGATATGCGATGAGCCATTCAAACACCAAAGATCAAAAAATAAAAGTAAAAATACGAATCCCAGGCTTAAATAACCAAACAACTACACCAAATGAAGTAAACAGCAAAATTTACGAAGTGAGAGAAATTTAGAAAATTAGAGAAAGAAACCTACTGTTCCTTTGTCTTTTGGTGTTCATCATGTGTTTGGTCTACAGTTCTATTCTGTTGTTCATCGTTGAGAGCCTCACTGGACAAGGAGGAAATGGATGAAGAGTTCGGAGTCGCGGGTTGCTGGTTGGTTACCTCGGACCAATCTTTCTTACTCTGAGCTGGTTCCTTAAGATCGGTGCTTTGAGGCACTGCCATGTTGGACCCTAAAGGCAAATCAAGCACCGGACTATATTCTTGCACACCCAACAGCTCCATAAACCCTAAAGAGCCTTTTTCCTCAGAGAAATCAAAGAATGGATAATTACAATGGAAGGACGAAGACCCTATGGCACAATCCTCCTTCTTCTTCACACCCATCATCATCATCATCGTCTCCTTACTAATATCCATATATATTTCTCTCTCAAATGCCCAATTTCAAATCCTTCATTCAAACAGCTGCAAGAGTAGTGAGATAGATATGATGAATATATGCTTGGGTTGATCGATCTGTCTAAGTGGATGAAAGAAGAAAGAAAGAAAGATAGATAGATAGATAGCGCGGCTTTGTGGGTAGTGAGAAAGTGAAAGGTGATTGTGGAAATGAGTTGGAAGTGAAAGAAGGAAGTAGCAATGAATGAATACATAGATATGTTACATGGTTAAAGCCAAAAACAGTGACACAAAAGAGGCCACCGGACAACGTGGCATGGTAGACGCTTTCATACGTAGCCCTTCTTTGATTCATTGTGGGCGTGTTTCTGTTTCTGTGTGTGAACGGGGTTACGCTAACGCCTTCCCATACGGAAGGAAACACGTTATGGATATAAAATTTCGGTGCAAAATACTCAACTTTTTTTTTGCTTTGGTTTTGTTCTTCTAGAACAACAAAAGTATGTTTTGCAGATAAAACACATTTACATTCACAAATTAGAAAATCAATGATTGAGGCTGTAATTAACTACGGAGTTTATTACATTTGCATATTCTCACTTTAAAGGTGTATGTTTATATTAATTCCAAAGTTAATGTTATATTAATTAATATGGAATTTTGTTACGTTAGTACTTAAGATAAATTATAATTTTAATTAAATAACAGTAAAAAATTCATGCTAGCAGGCACAACTTTTTTTTTTTTCGAAAATGCTTGTCACTCTTATATTCCCTCACGCCTCCCCTTGCCAAAAATGGAGTATATGTGCCCAAGATAATTTTTGCAAATGATAGAGAAAGTATTCTTCTTTTGTCTTTTCACACTATAAAAATACCATTCACATGTATATAAAGACACATTATTTTATATTTGGGTTATATGGTGAGATTAAGATAGTAGTGTTGAGATGAAGTTAATTAAATTGGATAATACGAAGTATATTAAAGAATATACACACGCACACGTACCTGTGTTATGCAGACCATACTTTTTCTCTCGTATTCAAATTACAACTCCTAATTTATTATTTTATTATAATATTTTGTTTATTATTATTATTATTATTATTATAATATAATATTTTATTACGAAAAGTAAATGAATGTCGGTAAGAAAGTGGGTGTGAAACAAAAAATTTTCCATGTTAGTATGCATATAAAGTAGGTACATCCTCCTCAGTCCTATTTCTTTAGTATTCTTTTCCCTTTGAGCTTTACGATCTTTAAAGGAAAAAATGACTGTACAAAATTAATCAAGGGAAAAAGAAGGGTGCACGTGTTATGATAGTCAAAATATTGTAACAACGTGACAAAAAAAAGGCTTACAAATTCATGATAAGTGGTTAGTGTATACATCTTTATATTTTTAATGTATTTCATTTATACACATCTTAATTAAAATCTTGAAAATAATAATACAATATCTAAATGGTGATCTCAACCCTGTCGCGCTCTTGAAAAATCGAAATTTCAGATTTAAAAAAGCATACTTACACGAAAACATTTTGAAAATATTTTAAAAAAATTGTGAAAAAGAAGAATTTAAACCAACTCTTGAAACGACATGCATACAAGGAATACGACAATCACATACAAATTGAGTGATTCGTTTTCAGTTAAACCGGGAATTTATACCAAAGCGAGGGTTCACAAGTAAATGAGATTATACCCTATTACTGATCTAGAAGCAAGAGAATATATTGAAAGTCTTTAGCTTGGTGGTTTTCTGCTTTTTAATGTGTCTGCAAATATGTTTCTATTATCGTAACAGGAACTTCACATTTTTTTAAACTTCTCAGAATTTTGAGAACTACATTTTTATGTTAAGAGCCATTTAGATTAATATAATTGGTAATCAAAGACACATTTATTTGACATGTGAATTTTGAATAAGGGGTCCACTGTTATTTTGAACACAAAAGAATAGGCGTGTACTTTTATTGGTAAAACCGACCATATCCTGAGGTAGGTTACAAAATGTTTTGGAAGTTTTTTCGGTTTGGAAAAGTTTTCCCACTCAGATAAATAAGGAATCAATCAGTCTCTTAAAGTATGTTCGAATGTTGAAAGTAAGATAAATTCTAAATTCTAGAATTACATGCTATAAGAGTAGTGAAGGATAGAATAAAACAGAAACTTAGTTTGGTTTTCTTAACAGATCCTAATTAGTGAAGAGATGAATATTGTTCTGAATCAAATTTACCCAATTAAGGCTCTAAGAAAGCATGGTTTTCTTATAGTTTTTTTTATCACAAATACAAACGTATATATACATATATATTGGTAGTGATGTGACTGAGTTGGTGTTTGCTGATTAAGGAAAATGGATCCAATACTTAATGGTAAACTTTTATCTGTTTGGTTCATAACTTGAAAACCAAATTCCAATGTGATATCCAACCTTTGTTCTAATATATAATGAATTGTAAAAGGAGTAATATTCTTGCTGAATAATATCATATGTGAATTTGTTTTTGGAAGTTTAGTTTAGCCACATACAATGCACTGGTTTTGAGAATATTTCTTCTATTCTATGAAAAAGAAAAAATGGAAGAAACGGGTTGTTGTTTTTATGTTTGTTTAAGTGAAGTTTACTTAAGGAACTGTAGTTTTCTTTTAATGTTCCAACAAATGTTGTCGATCTAAACCCGTTCAAAATACAACTTTTATATATTATACAATTTTGTTGACTTTATCCTTCATAAGTTTTTTTTTTTTTTTTTCATTTTTTATAAAAAAAATTGATTTTTTTAATAGAACAATGAGCTAGGGTTTTTATATAAGAAGTATAGCTAGGGCAAACAACTACAAAGCAAATTTTTGAAATAGATTTATTAATTCAAAATGATGAATTAATTTCGATTGTAATCCTTAACCTTTCAAATTAATGCGAGATCAATTCTCGCAACTCGCTTATTCTCTATTTTTTTTCAACCGAATCTATAATTATTAACGAATTTTTCAATTATTAGTAAATTAGAGAGCTGAAAATAGTATTTAAATTTAAAAATTTTTAAATATGAATTTTAGATACGGGTGAATAAAAAATGTTTTTAATTTTTTATATTAAGAAATCAATTTTAAATTTAAGAGACTAAAAATACTTTTAAATTCAGGATCAACTAAAATAAAGTCTAATTTTTGATGGACTAAAATGATATTTAAATTAAAAAATATATTTATATAATTATTTTAGTTGCATAAATTATTGATTTAAATATTACACGTTAGGAACAAGTGTAATATTTAAATTTAAATTTTTTATAATATATTAATATTAAATTTATACATTTATTTGTCTTTTTTTAATTATTAATACTTGTTGGCTTACCTACGCTATAAAAAAGGCATGTTGACCTAAAGTTTATAAAATTGTTAAAGAATAATTTTATAATTTGTGTATAGATCTTTTTAAATTATAGTTTTTAAATAAGTAATTTATTATTCTATAATTTATGTCCCTTAACCCACAACTAAAATCAAATTTAAGTCAACCACACTTATTTACACCAATAACAGATAACCCCTAACAAAAATTAAATTTTATCAATTGCAGCTCTATACAATTTGCAACCTTATGCAACCAAATAGTCCATGACAAATAAAAAACCCGCCAAACATTTCTAAATGATTTCTTTTTAACACCACAACAGTGTTGTAAAAAGTGAAATGATAACTTAATGGCTTCAAAATCATCATTACAATTTCATAGTGTACTTAAATGTATAAATATATAAAATTGAGTGTTAGATCTGTTAAAAGTTGATTTTTACTATTAACGTAAGAACATTCTGAAAATTAAGACCTGAGATTATATACATTATAGATGAAAATGGGTTGCACTAAAAGGGGCTTTACAAGTGACAGTTAAGTTACAGCTGGAAAAAAAAAAATGTGGAAATAGAGATTGTATTGAAGCAGCCAATATTTTATTATTGGAAAGTTGCATCATCCACGTCTCAGATTCATGCATTTGTATTAACACATATTTCTTCTTTCACTTCACATGTTAAATTCACACCAAACACTGTGCCTCCTAGAGCTTTTTGCTGTCACTGTGTAATTCCAATTCCAAACTTAGTTGCTCATTTATTCAGCACACTTTCATTTCATGATATTCTTTTAATCAATTATGACTTTGAAATAAAAGAAGGCCACGATAGGTTTTAAAAGACACCAGCTTTTAAATTCGTGAGAAGGATTTCTTTAATACATGTTTGATGTTAAAGGTATATCTAATAGAAATAGTTTTCAAAATATAATAGTCACTCTTAAGAGTTGAGATTAAAGTCAATTTAAATATATTTTTTTTAATTTTTTAAGGTATTTTTTTATAAATAAAATTGTGATAAAATAACCGAATTTTAAATCGGACAATATTTCGAACACGATAATTGATCATAGCGATATTTTCTTAACAGATTTATGAATAGAGACCAAAGTCAATTTAAATATACTTTCTTCGTCTAATCCTATGAAACGATTTTTAATAATAAAACCGATATTTTAAAAATAAAATCGTCACCGAACAATTAAGCTCCAAACAATACTTTAAACACAAATAATTAACCTTAATAATATTTTCTCAATAGACTTGAAGTCAGATAAAATAGATGATATATAATTTACAGAAATTAAACACCACAATTAAATTATTCTCTATGAAGTGTAGCAATATTAATTAAAATAATTAGTGTCTAAAATAATTTGTGTTAAACCGAAAATGGATGGAAGACTCTTTTAGGAAGCAGAAACCGTGAATTACACACCAAATCTAGCGCAATCTGGAGTCGGTGAATGAGTGTGCTTTTTTAATCACTTCTCTGTCAGATTACATTCCTAGATACGTACGTTTCTTCGTCAATTCCACCTACACACCAACCAAACACCCACGTAACACCGGTAACACCGGTGAAATCACTATGTGATTCAAACCTTTAACACTGCAAAAAAAACTACAACAACAAAAAAGAGCGAAAACAACATACAATGTTAATGTTCTGTTCTGTGCTCCTCTTTCCGCAATTTGACGGAAAAGAAATGACACATTCATGCACGTGTGGCTTTTAGCGAGCCACGTGATGCATGCTGACACACGTAGTTCCGTGCAAAACTTGATCTGCTACTTTGCTACTGGCTCGTACCCCTCAATAATTTCGTTTCTAATTTATTCATTTGCAGTGTTCGGTATATCTTTTAGGATACAAGTATAAAATACACAAGTAATACGTATCTAATTTCGTAGCAAAAAAATTCGTCATTAATATATACAATATTTCGTTGCTAATATGTACATACAAAATGAAAAAAAATAATAATAATCGAAAAGGATCTCAAAATACTATTTTCTCTCTCTTTATGATGGGCTATCTAACTTCTCTTTTTCGTCAAGTAGTCGGTGGAAGCTTCGTGTAAATTGAAGTATGATTCAATTTCAAAATATATTTTTAAAATAACAATATTTCATACGATTATTCACTTATAAATAACTGCTGAATGACCATATAAAATTACTTTATATTATAAATATATAATTTTTCGAAAAATAATATTCGTTGATATAATAAGCAAGTAACCTCACATACTAAAGCCCGGAAAAATAGGCACACCCTCTGGTCCCCTGTTTCGAATTCATTAACCTGATGGGTCCCCCACTGGTCATGCACGTTCACACCTATAAAGATTTTTTGAAAAAATTGAAAATGACAGTGACAGCGGAAAAAGAAAAGAAAAAGATAAAGGAAAAAACAATTATGCTATTAAAGGTGGGTGTTAATATCCTGCATGAAAATTTATTGCCTATTTTAACCCACCATAAATAACACATTTAGGATATCGTATTTATTTATTATAAGACTAGGTGCTTTACAAGAAATTTTCTCAACTGTAGTAAATAGGATTTGGTTGCCTAACTTTTTTAAATGATATTAATTACTGTTTTGATTTGATTGGAAGAACGATCAAATACCAATATAATATATATCATATAGTTCCAATAAGTTAATGTGCTATTTTTTTCTTTTCCAAATAACTAACTACGTATTATTTTTTTTGTGAATAAGTTAAGTGTCTCGTTTCATCTAACGCAATTAATATTTATGGGTAAATAATTTCAACTAGTCAATTTGTTCTGAAGATGTACGACATGTTAAAAAATATTCAACTAGTAAATGACTATACTTGATAATTAAGTATGAAAACAATAAACTTACTATATACTACAAGTTTAAGATAAAAAAATGTCTTGTATATTTGTATGTGCTTTTATTTTTTTATTTTTTAAAAATAGATGCATGTTCTTATAAATTGAAAAATTAAGTTACCTATACCTTTTTTTTTTCAGGCTCAGCTTGAGCTTTTAAAATTCTATATAGATGGGCTGCGTAATTTTTATATAAAAAAAGAAGTTCCACTTTTAAGTTTTGTAGTTATTTATAAAAGTTAATAACTATTTGTAACTATTTATATATTTTTTACAATTATTATCTATTCTTAATAAGTAATTTTCAATATTATGATAACAGTTGTATGATTAAAATATTTAATTGTATTATTCTTTTTCTTGTAAAAAAATATAGACACTAGTAGCACGTGTGTTTCTACCTATGTATTTAACTTAGCTTTATTGTATTAACTAGGGTTGGCTTATCTAGTTAAACTTCAATTCATAACATATGAAAATCTCCTTTATAATTTGAACTCAGATTTTAAAATTCTTTACTTGTATGTCAGTTACAAATACTTCCTTTGAGTTTGAAATTAAGAAACTTCCATACTATAATCGTAATTCAATCTCTTAAACAAGACTTATTCTAATTGTTTTGTTAATTTATTTAACTTAAATGAGATAACCCTGGGTATTAATTATGCACACCATGTAGCAACTTTGAAAAACCTAAAAACAGTGACATCTTGCCAACTTTATTTGGGTTTTGGGACTAACTGATCCAACCAAACATATTGTAGCATGTCTCTAATCCCATAAGTGATCCAATCTGGTTGCTCTATAGTGTGTTATTATGTAACTATTTTTTTAAACGTAAAATGTAATTAACACCATAAAATTGTCATTATCAAAGTACTATTACTCTATGTTGTGTTATTATTACGTAGTTAATAAGGTCAAACTATCGTACCTGTATAAATAATTTTTTGTATATAAAACGTATAAGTATACAGATAAATTCAACACGAGTTTTAACTATCAGTTGTACGAGAATGCAATTTCTTTTTCATTTTCATAAATATTCTCTGTATAAGATCATTATACTTTCGGTCGGTCGAACATTACAACAAAATATTTTCTCTAGTACAATTTTGAATAGTATTTATTTTTCTTTTGAAAAAAAATACCTACTTTTTCAACTAAATTTAACTTTTATTTCAAGAGAGGATTAATAGGTAATCGTGTTGTTTATCCATTTTATATGACTTATTATTGTTTATTTTAATACTTGTGTACTTAATTACATTTTTAGTTGTCCAAATATTAGTTGTAATATCTTGATGTCTCATGTTTTAGTTTCTATTATTTGCAAAAATGTCTTCTGTTTACAATAATGCATTGATCCCGTATCTAAGTTGTTAATTTGATTGTAATAAAAATGTTCCTTTTATTCGTTATATCTATCAAAATAATGGTTTATCAAAGGGATCATTATACCAATTAAATCAACCACGTTATTATCATTTAATTTTTGGATTCTCTAGTTTTTACTTTGTATTTATTCATTGTCATGTTTTCTCAATGTGGAATTAGGATGAAGACACCTAGTCGTACGTAGACAAACATTAAAAGATTTAATTAACCAAAATTTTGTCAACATCATTCAATGAAAATTCATTAATATGTAGAATTCGAATTTCATTTTAAATAATGTTTTCTATGATTAAATAATATCATATCGTTATTTGATGTATATGTTATATATATATATATATATATATATATATATATATATATATATATATATATATATATATATATATATATATTTTTTTTTTTTTT